>JAEEGL011244259.1_pt1 | contig 10037 bp, 10 predicted proteins | sample 9134231 | NCBI WGS metagenome assembly JAEEGL01 (sample SAMN16246548, study PRJNA631951) | gut metagenome | biome: gut microbiome; feature: rumen; material: fiber-attached | host: Bos | place: Iran: Karaj | collected 2018-10 | reverse complement strand
TGTATTCCCTTATGACCTCGCCCTGATGGGTGAACCTCGTTATCAGGCCGCCGTTCATGAGCTGATCGGCGATATCTATCGCGGCTTCGAGATACCCTCCGCCGTTGTTCCTGATGTCTATGATTATGGACTTCATGCCCTGATCGAGCAGCGCCAGCCTTGCGTCCGCGAACTCGCTGTCGGAGTTATCGGTAAATGACGATATCCTTATATAGCCTATGCCTCCATCGAGCAGCTCGCTGCTGACGGCGGTCGCGTGCACCTCGGCGCGAAGGAACATGTAGTAGACCTTCTTCCCGCTGTATTCGACCGTCATCGATACCGGTGTCCCCGGCTCGCCTCTGAGCATCAGGGCGACATCGGACGAGCTGAGCCCCTCGGTATTCTTGCCGTCGACCTCGGTGACGAAGCCTCCGGCCTCGACTCCGGCCTCGTAGGCCGGACCGGTCTTGTTGACCTCGGTTATGAAGACCCTGCCGTCCCTTTCGTTCAGGGAGACGCCGACTCCGCCGTAGGCCTGATTGATGCTGTTGACGAAGGCGTCGGCCTCGCTGTTATCGGCGTAATAGACGCTCCACTCGTCGAGCATGTCGGTCACGCCCGAATAGGCCGCGTCGACCAGAGCCTCGTAATCGAGCTTCTCCTTGTAGCCGTCGCGTATGAACTTTATGTAGTCGTCTATGACCTCGAGCTTTCTTTCAGCCGCGTCGTCGTCCGCGTAGACGACAAGGCCCAGGGCCGACGCCGCCGAGGACGAGCCGAAGAGAGCTATAAGATAAAAGGCCGCCGAAAGCAGCATGGCTATAACGAGTATGAAGGCAAGGACCCTTGCCGCAGTCTTCTTCCTATTGTTCATTCTCCCCTGCCTCCTGTCCGAGCACCTCGATGTCGAGGAGCTTTCTGGACTCCATCAGGCCGCGGAGGCTCATGTTGTAGTCTATGCTCACGCTGCCGCAGCCGTTGCGCCTGATCTCGTTGGTCAGTATCTCCATGCTGATCGTGCCGAAGGGCGTCTCGTATAAGCCCTCGAAGCGCTTGCCCTGCTCGAACTCCATCACGGTCTCCGCGGGAAGAGCCTCGCCGCTTCTCTTGAGCCTTACCTTTTTATCGTTGATCGTAAGGCTCGTGCGGCAGCCCCGAAGCCCCGAGAGCTCCGTTTCGTCGTAGCTTATGAAGGTCAGATCCCCGCGGCTGCTGAGCTTTCCGGACGTCACGAACTCTATCGTGTCGTCCTGCTCGGGCGCGAAGCTCCTACCTGTTATTTTCAGCATTATATCTTTCATATCCAAGCTCCACTATTCTGTCGATTATCTGAGGATAGCTGAGGCCCTTGTTCATGCAAAGCCCCGGAAACATGCTCGCGTGAGTAAAGCCCGGAAGCGTGTTGATCTCGTTTATGAAGACCTCCTCCGTATCCCTGTCCATCAGGAAGTCCACCCTCGCGAAGCCGCAGCAGCCGAGCGCCTTATAGGCCCTTCCGGCCATTTCGCTTATCTCCGCGGCCTTCTCTTCGCTTATCTCGGCCGGTATGCACATCACGCTGTGATCGTTGAAATACTTGGCGTCGTAGTCGTAGAAATCGGCCTCGGCGGCGGGCTTTATCTCGCCGACCGCGGCGTGGAAGAGCTCGTCGTTGCCCATAATGCCGGTCTCTATCTCCCTCGCGTTCACGCCCTGCTCTGCGACCAGCCTCGTGTCGTACTTTGCCGCCAGCTCTATCGCGGCCCGAAGTCCCGCGGGAGAAGCGACCTTGGAGATGCCGACGGAGGAGCCCATGTTGGCGGGCTTAACGAATACGGGATATCTGAGGCTTTCGTTGATCCTCTTTTCGACCTCGCCGACGTCCTCGCTCTTGTAAAAGGCGACGTAGGGCGTCTGGCGAAGGCCGGCGCTCTCGAAGATCTCCTTTGCCACGATCTTGTCCATCGCGGTGGCGGATCCCACGACGCCGCAGCCCCCGAAGGGAATGTCCGCGAGCTTTAGCAGGCCCTGGACCGTGCCGTCCTCGCAGTTCGGCCCGTGTATCACGGGAAGAATGAAGTCGGCGAGGTCCCTGAGCGTCCTTCCGCTGCCGCCTATCAGGGCGAAGCTGAAATGCCCGGGATCTCTTTCGAGATCGGATACGGCTACGGCCTCCCACGAGCCGTCCTTTATCTTTTCGACGGGGCCCTCGTAGAGCAGCCATCTGTTGTTCTTCGTGATGCCTATCAGGACGAGGTCGTATTTCGACCTGTCCGCGGCGTTTATCACCGAGGTCGCGGAGAGCAGCGACACCTCGTGCTCGCTCGATTTGCCTCCGAAGAGTATGCCAAGCCTTATTTTCCTATCCATTCACAGCCTCCCTGAGAAGAGCCTTAAGGTCTTCCTCGCTGAATCTGTACTGTTTCCTGCAGAACTGGCAGGTGATCTCCGCCCCGTGGTCCTGCTCGATGAGCTCGCCGAGGTCCTTCGTTCCTATGGAGATCAGGGCCTTTTCCATGCGGCCGCGGCTGCAGCCGCAGTGCCAGCGCAGCTCCCTTTCGTCAAGCTTTTCGGGCCTGAATTCCTCGGGCAGCTTTCCGAATACCAGCTCCATGAGCCTGTCCGGATCGCCCTCCGCGTCCTCTATCAGAAGGGTGAAGCTGTCCATGAGGAACAGCGTGTCCTCGAGCTTCGCTATGGCCTCGTCCGACGCGTCCGGGAGGACCTGGACTATCATGCCGCCGGCCGCCGTGATCTCGGACTGCCTGTCGAAGCGCACGCCGAGAGCAACGGAGGAGGGCGTCTGCTCGGAGACCGCGTAATACTGCGTAAGGTCCTCCGCTATCTCGCCGCTCACGAGGTCGATCTTGCCTATGTAGGGCTCCTTGAGCCCAATGTCCTTTATGACCGTAAGGGAGCCCTTTCCTATGGCTCCGCCCACGTCGAGGTGGCCGTCCGCGCGATTCGGAAGCTCCACGGAGGGATCCGCTATGTAGCCCTTGACGCTGCCCGCGGAATCGGCCGAGGCGAGCACCTGGAGCGCCGGCCCGTCGCCCTTGATCTGAAGGGTCAGCCTGTCGCCTTCGCCCTTCAGCATGAGGCCCATCATGCCCGCCGCGGTCAGCGTTCTTCCGAGCGCCGCTGCGGCGAGATTTGTCGCCCCGTGTATGTCCCTGGCCGTCCTGACCAGCTCCGTCGTCACCGCGATATAGACGCGGTACGACCCGCTCTTATCCACGGCTATTATGCATCTGTCCATATCTTAAATGCCGGCGGCTTCGGGCCGCCGGGCGCCTTTCTTTTTTTCTATCCGACCACGTTGATCGGGTTTCCCTCCTCGAAGGCCCTGACGTCGTTCTTTACGACCTCGAGCAGCCTCTGCCTGGTCTCAAGACCCTTCCAGCCCATGTGCGGCGTTATGATCACATTGTCCATGGTATAGAGAGGGCTGTCCGCGGCGGGAGGCTCGGTCTCCTGAACGTCGAGGCCCGCGGCCGCGATGCGGCCGTCCTTAAGGGCTTTTATGAGCTCGGGCTCGTCTATAAGCGCGCCCCTCGCGGTATTTATTATGCAGGCGCTCTTCTTCATGAGAGCGATGGTGTCCCTGTTGATGAGGTGCCTCGTACTGTCGGTGAGAGGGCAGTGCAGGCTGAGATAATCGCAGCTTCCGAGGACCTCCTCGAGAGTCGTGTAATGCACGCCCTCGCCGTCCTCTCTGGGGCTGCGGTTGTACGCGAGGACCTTCATGCCCATGGCGACCGCGATCTTCATCACCGCGCGGCCTATGGTTCCGGCTCCGATCACGCCTAAGGTCTTGCCGTTAAGCTCGGTGTGGGGGACCTTGAGATGCTCGGTAAAGTTGCTCCTGTCGCCCTTCGCGAGCATGGCGGCCTGAAGGTCCATGCGCGAGGCGAGCATAAGCATCAGGAGCACGGCCGTATGCGCGACCCTGTCTGTGCTGTAGGCGGGGACGTTGCATACCGTTATGCCCTTTTCCTTTGCCGCGGCGAGAGGAATGTTGTTGTAGCCCGTGCCGGCCTCAACTATCAGGCGGACGCTGTCCGGAAAGGCCAGCACCTGCTCGGGCGTGAGCACGAGCTCCTTGGTGATCACGGCCTCCGCGCCCTGCACCCTTCCGGGGATCTCCCCGGGAGCGCTGTCCGCGTATACCGTGACCTCGCCGCCTATGCTCTGATAATCTATGAGGCCGTCGTAGTTGACCTTCTGTCCGTTCAGGACCACTACCTTCATTTACTTCCTCCCCGGCGGCGACAGGACCGCCCCTTCCTTTTCGCAGTCAGGCTCGTATACGGCGAAGACCGCCGAGCCGCTGCCGCTCATCATGACCGCCAGAGCGTCGCCGTCTTCGGCCATCTCGTCCTCGAGCGCCTCGATCTCTGGATGCAGCCTGAAGGCCGGAGCCTCCAGATGGTTTCCCATGAAGGCGCACTTCCCTTCGATATCCCGCTCCGCGAGAAAATGCGGCAGGTCGAGCTGCTGCGCGTAGTCCTCCGGGCGGAGCTCCGCGTAGACCTTCGCGGTCTCGGACGGGACTCCCGGAGTCCTTATGATCACCCTGCAGGGCGCCGGAGGCACCGGGACCAGCTTTTCGCCGCGGCCGGCCGCCACTGCCGAGGGGCAGCCGTTCTGCGACAGGACGCAGAAGGGGACGTCAGACCCCAGCTCAGCGCCCAGCTTAAGTATGTTTTCCACGGTGCCGACGCACCAGAGCCTCGCGAGGGCGCTGAGCACGGCTGCCCCGTCGGCGGAGCCTCCTGCGAGGCCCGCGCCCATGGGGATGCGCTTGGTTATGCTTATCTTTATCTTTTCGTTTTTATCCTTATGGAACTCCTCGTGCATGAGGACCGCCGCTTTATAGGCCAGGTTTTCCTGCCCGCGGGGCACGGCGGGGTCGTCGCAGGAAAGCTCGACGGAGAGTCCCTCTCCGCCCTCCTCCCACTCGACGAGGACGTCGTCAAAGAGATCGGCCGACTGCATGAAGCCCGAAAGCTCGTGGTAGCCGTCCTCCCTCTTTCCCTTTATGTTCAGCACGAAGTTGAGCTTCGCGTATGCCTTTACCGTCATGCCGCTCACGGGCTTCACCTACGGCCAGAGCTTCTCGGGATAGAGACCTCTGTCGGTCATTTCGCGCATGGCCTTGACTACGGACTCCCTGTCCTCGTGATAGGTCACGCCGTACCACTTCTCGTGGGTCGGAAGCACTCTCACGGTCGCCTTCCCCTCCTTTACGAGGGCTCCGGTCACCATCGGGATCAGATATTCGCCCTTCATCGGGTTCTCGGCGAGTATGCTCCTGAGCTTCTCCGGGAATCTCGCCTCCAGCTCCTTAAATATGCTCTTCGTGTAGCCGAAGCAGTTCATGGATACCAGGGTCCCTTCGGGAACGTCGGTCCAGGTCTCTCCTCCGTCGGTCGAGAACTTCGCTCCGCTGCCGCTCTTCGCGACGTTGAGCCTCTCTTCGATCTCCGCGAGATAGTCGCCCTTCTGCACGCATATGCCTCTCGCGACGCTGCCGTTCTCGGTCAGAGTGTTTTCGATCTTGTAGCCCGCCATGCAGAAATCGCAGGCCTCGCCGTCCTCCGCCTGAGCAAGGTAGTCGTACATGGTCTTGAATACCGAGCTTCCGTAGTAGTCGTCGGCGTTGATCACGAGGAAGGGGCCGTCGACCTCCTTTGCGGCGGCGAGCACGGCCTGAGCCGTTCCCCAGGGCTTGACCCTGCCCTCGGGCACCGAAAAGCCCTCGGGAATGTCGTCCAGCTCCTGGAAGACGTACCTGACGTCCATGTAGCGGGCGGCTCCGCGCTCCATTATCTCCTTGAATTCCTTTTCAATTGCGTGCTTGATGATGCAGACGACGGTCTCAAAGCCGGCCCTCTTCGCATCGTAGATGGAATAGTCGATTATGATCTCTCCCGCGGGACCGACCGGATCGATCTGCTTGAGCCCGCCGTAGCGGCTCCCCATACCCGCGGCCATTATTACAAGAACTGGTTTGTTGGACATAGCTGCTCCCCTTTCAGACTGAAAAATATACTAATATATGGTATACTATTGCGATAGAATTTTCAAGAAAGGCAGGAGCCCCATGAGAGCACCCTTCAGCGCGAAGCGCATAGCATTACTGGCGGTACTGGCGGCGGCCTTCGCCGCGCTTTCCTACGCGATAATGACCGGAAAGACGGTCTCCTTCGACCTCGCGGTCCAGAGCTCGTTCTTTCTCTTAAGGCACCCGGTCCTCACGAAGATACTGGTCCCGATCTCCTATTCGGGCAACTGGCCCTTCGTCTCGGCCGTGATACTGGTGCTTCTGATAATACCGAAGACGCGCTTTGCCTACGGCCTGCCCCTGATGATCACGGCCCTCACCTCAGTCGCCTTCTATCAGGGACTAAAGCACGCCTTCATGAGGCCCCGTCCCGACGTATCCCTTCACCTCCTGAAGCAGGGCGGCTACAGCTTCCCCTCCGGCCACAGCCAGACGAGCCTCGTCGTATGGATGACGCTGGCCATGCTGCTGATCTATTACTGCAGGCACAGGGGAGAGAGCCTCGGGATATATAAAAAGCACCCGCGTCCGGCTCAGGCGTACATAAAGACCCCGAAAAACGTCGGCATCGCCTGCGGGCTTCTGCTGCTCTACGCCCTGATCATCGCGATGAGCAGGGTCTACGTCGGCGTACACTGGCCCACCGACATAATCGGCGGCCACCTCGTCGGCCTCTTCATACTCGTTCTCGCGAACTATTTGTTCTTCGGCTTTTGTGATAAAATGAAGTGTCATGGAGAAAACTGATATGAGCAGGGACAGCGAAAACAAAAAGATACTGATAATCGAAGACGAGGTCTCGATATCCGACATCATCAAATACAACCTCACCAAGGAGGGCTACGAGATAGAGACCGCCTACGACGGACAGGCGGGCCTCGCCGCGGCTCTCAAGGGCGACTGCGACCTGATACTTCTGGACATCATGCTGCCCCTCATGGACGGCTTCGAGGTCTGCAAGAGGGTCAGGGAGAAGAGCAGCGTGCCCATCATCATGGTGACCGCAAAGGAAGAGGAGGTCGACAAGGTGCTGGGCCTCGAGCTCGGAGCCGACGACTACATCACCAAGCCCTTCGGCATGAGGGAGCTGATCGCGAGGATCAAGGCCAACCTTCGCAGGAGCGACGAGATGACCGTCCCCGCGGACGTTCCCGCCGACGTGACCGAATACGGCAACCTCTCGATAGATTCCAGCCGCTACGAGGTGAAGAAGAACGGAGAGCCCCTCGAGCTCACCCTCAGGGAGTTCGAGCTCCTCAGGTATCTCGCGGCGAGAGAAGACAAGATATTCTCGAGGGAGCAGCTCCTCGAGGAGGTCTGGGGCTACGAGTATTACGGCGACATACGCACCGTCGACGTGACGGTCAGGCGCCTCAGGGAGAAGCTGGAGGACGATCCGGCGGATCCTAAATATATAGTCACCAAAAGAGGCATAGGCTATTTCTTCAGGAGGCCCCAGGCGGATGAATAGACGGCCGCTCGCCAGCGTGCGCTGGAGGATAACCGTGATGTTCCTGCTCCTGGTCTTCGTGGCCATGAGCGTGCTTTCGGTATTCCTTCTTCAGCGCATGGAGGACGATCAGCTCAGCGCCCTTAGGACAAACATCACCAGAACGGTCCGCGAGAGCGGCATACTTGGAAGCCTCGACGTCTATCCCTCGCTTTCCGATGGCGCGGCCAGCGTGCAGGAGCTCCTGAACGACAGCTGGGCCGGAAGCTTTTCCGAGGAGATCTCGGTAGTGGACGCCGGCCTTCGGGTCTGCGCCTCCACGAATCCCGTCATAGTCCGGCGCCCCGCGGCGGACATATTCGACGCGGAGCTGCTTTCGGCGGCGGTCGCCGGCACGGCCTTCGGCGAATCCCGCTCGCTCTCCGGCGACATACCGGTGCGCAATTTCTGCTTTTACGTGGGCGACCCCGCCAGAGAGGATTTCAAGGGCCTCGTATACGTGCGCGCCGACCTCACCAGCATAGAGGACATGCTGAGCCGCAGCAGGCTCACCTTCATAGAGGGCACCGTCGTCGCCCTCGCCGTGACCTTCCTGCTCGGCCTCATACTTTCAAGGACCATAACCGATCCCATCAAGGCCGTCACCAAGTCGGCCGAAAAGATAAGCGCGGGAAGCTTCGAGACGGTGAGCGTCCGCTCTGACGACGAGATAGGCCGCCTCGCCGCGGTGTTCAACGACATGCAGGAGAGGCTCGACGCCACTCTCGCCGAGATATCGAACGAAAAGAGCAAGATGGAGACCATGCTCCGCTACATGGCGGACGGGCTCCTCGCCATAGACCTCAAAGGCAACATAATCCACGCGAACCCGGCCTTCCGCGATATGCTCGGCATAAGCGAGCTGCAGGACCTCTCGCAGGTAAGCTCGGACGAGCTGCTCTCGGGCCTTTCCGAGGATCTCACCCTCGAAAAGCTCAAGGAGGGCTGCCACGACGGCGGAGGCCAGACGGTCTTCAGCGCCGCCGAGAGCGTGTTCGCCGTGAGGTACGACCGCTTCAAGGACGAGTCCGGCGGAGACGCGGGCATCATAATCCTGCTTCAGGACATCACCGAGCGCCAGAAGCTCGAGGACATGCAGACGGATTTCGTCGCGAACGTCTCGCACGAGCTCAAGACGCCGCTCACCAACGTCAAGAGCTACACAGAGACCCTGCTCGACGGTGCGATAGAGGACAGGGACACCGCGGTGCGCTTCCTCGGCATAATCGATTCCGAGGCCGACAGGATGAACAGGCTCGTAAAGGACCTGCTGCAGCTCTCGAGGCTCGACCACAACCAGGACCAGCTGAGCCTCAAGGAGAGCAACCTGATAAGCGTCCTCGACCTCTCGGTCACGAAGATGAGGCTGGCCGCGGAGCAGAAGAAGCTCCAGCTGTTCACGCTTTACAACGAGGACGGCGACATAAGAGTGAATATAGACCGCGACAGGATGGAGCAGGTGCTTCTCAACGTCATATCAAATGCGGTAAAATATACAGATGAGGGCGGGCGCATAGACGTCGACGCCTTCGAGACCGGAAGAACGGCGAGGATAATAGTGTCCGACAACGGCATAGGCATTTCCGAGGCCGCGCTTCCGAGGATATTCGAGAGATTCTACAGGGTCGACAAGGCCCGCTCAAGAGCCATGGGCGGCACGGGTCTCGGCCTTGCAATAACGAAGCAGCTCGTGGAGCAGCACGGAGGCTCCATCGAGGCTGAAAGTGCCGAGGGGAAGGGCACGAAGATCATAATCAGTCTGCCGCTGGCAAATCGCAAGGGGATAAGGAACATTGAGTAGGGATTATTTCGGGGAAGACATCCTTGACAACGCTCTCAAGCACGCTCAGCAGGAGCGCAGGGCGAAGAGGGACGAGGTCAAGGCGCAGAGGGACAGAGCCGCCGAAAGAAAGAGAAGGCTCGCCCAGAAGGCCGCGAAGCACCGCCGCGCGGTGTTCGCCTGCGTCATAGTGGGCGTAGCCGTGCTGCTTCTGGTCGGAACGACGCTGTTCAAGATCTACGAGCTCAGCAAGGAGAAGGCCGAGATGGAGGCCAGGCTCGAGGAGCTCACCAGGGAAAAGCAGGCTCTGCAGGACGAGCTCAGCAACGTCGAAAGCGACGAATACGTCGAGCAGCAGGCCCGCTCGGAGCTTCGCATGATAAAGGAGGGCGAGACCCTCTACGTCGTGGTGGACGATGAAAACCCCGAAAGCGGTAATTAAAGAAGCCATAATTGTGGAAGGAAAAGACGATGTGTCGGCGGTCCGAAGAGCCGCCGACGCTCTTATAATACCGACACACGGCTACGGGATAAGCGGGGAGACCCTCGCCCTGATAAAAAGGGCCTACGAGGCTCAGGGGATAATAATACTGACAGACCCCGACCACGCCGGGCAGAGGATAAGGGAGAGGCTCACTGCTCTCTTTCCGAAGGCGCGGCAGGCATATCTGACAAAGGGCGCCGCGAGGGACGAAAAGAGCGGCGACATAGGCATAGAAAACGCGGAGCCGGAGGCCATT
>JAEEGL010569562.1_pt1 | contig 10037 bp, 8 predicted proteins | sample 9134231 | NCBI WGS metagenome assembly JAEEGL01 (sample SAMN16246548, study PRJNA631951) | gut metagenome | biome: gut microbiome; feature: rumen; material: fiber-attached | host: Bos | place: Iran: Karaj | collected 2018-10 | reverse complement strand
CAGCTCAGCACCTCCATGCCCGGCGCCTCATAGACGACGCGGCTCTTCGTGCAGATGATGCGGTTATCGAGTGCGTGCTTCATGCCGATGCCGTTGCGTCCGCCGATGGCGTTCGCGAGCTTCATGACCTCGTATGGGGAAAGCTTCTTGCCGTTGATGGCGGTGCAGCGTCCCTTCACGAACGAAAGGGTCACCTTCTCGACCTTGTTCGGAGCCTTCTCGGGCCAGACGCCCATGGTGGGCTTGACGATGCGCATGGAAGTCTCCATCGACTCAAGGTCCTCCGCCTCGTGCGAAAGGCCCGCAAGGTTCGCGTCGGTGGAATATTTCTTCTTCGTGCCGACGAACGCCACGATGCCGCGCTTGGCGAGGAACTCCACCATCTGCGTGCGGCCGGGGAACTTCTTCAGGAGCTCGGCGTCACGCCAGGGAGCGTACACTCCAAACTTGGGATCCATCACGTTGGTGTAGCGCTCGAAGCGCATCTGGTCGTTGCCGCGGCCCGTGGCGCCATGCACGAGGGCGACGCACCCGGCCTTCTTCATGGCGGGCAGCAGGGCCTTGACGGTCACGGCGCGGGCGATGCCCGTGGAGTTCCAATAGCCACCATCGTACATGGCCTGGCACTTGATGGTTTCGAAGCAGATTTCCGCCATGTCCCTGGTAACGTCCACTATAGTCGTGTCGACGCCCGTGGGTGCCATGCGCTTCTTGATGTCGTTGATGTCCTTTTCGTCAGGCTGGCCGACGTTCGCGCTGAACGCCTTCACCTTGACGCCGGCGTCCTTGAGGACGCAGCAGATTGTCTTGGAATCGAGTCCGCCCGACACGCACACGCCGACGGTCTTGCCTTTGAGTTCTTCGAGTTTCATTTGTTCATGTCCTTTCAGGAAATATTGTCTGTAAATATCAATGGAAACAACAGTAACAACAGGTAAAAACAACCTTGGACATCCGGGCGCAACCGCGCCCTGATGCAAGATCGGCGGGCGGTTGCCCGCCGTAAAATGAGAGGTTGTTTTTACAAGTTGTCATCGTTGTTTCCACATAATGCTCTACGCACATTCTCGCATCTAACGCGGACGGCAGGCTATTTCATGATTTCGAGCTTGCCTGCCTTGGCGATATCCGCCGGCTTGATGGAGAAAAGTTCGTCGATGAGCGCCGACGCGAACGTGCCGGGGGCCTTCGCCTTGGCCGCCGCGCGTTCGCCGGCGAGCCCCAGGACGACGGCCGCCGACACGGCCGCGGTGAGCCGTTCCTTGCCGCCGAGCGCGCCAAGGAACGCGGCCGCGAGAGCGCCCTGCAGGCAACCGGACCCGCCTATGCTCGCCATCAGCGGCGAACCGTTGCGTACGGCCACGACGGGGGCGTTCTCGGCGCATATGTAATCCTTCTCGCCCGAGACCACCACGACCGCATGCGTAACCTCCGCGAGACGCACCGCCTCGTTGACGACGTCCTCGCCCTTGACCCTGGACTCAAGGCCACGGCCGCCGGCTTCGGCGCCCGCGACCCCTGCCAGCACGAGCAGTTCGGAGGCGTTCGCCCTGATCACCGCCGGAAAACGGCGCATAAGCTCCTTCGCGAGATATGTCCTCAGGGAAAGCGAACCTACGCCCGCCGGATCGAGCGTCCACGGATGCGTGGAGACGTTGGCGCGCGCCACGGCGGCGCGCATCGCCTCGGCCTGCACCCTGTCGGAAGTGCCGACGTTAACGAGCAGCGAATCGCAGGTGGACGCAAGAGCCGTCGCCTCGCCGGAATCCACCGCCATTATCGGCGATGCGCCAAGCGAAAGAAGACCATCCGCGACGCGCGGAGCGGTCATGACGTTCGTGAGGCACGCGACGAGCGGCCGTTTTGCGCGAAGCGTCTCAAGCGCCGCGCCGGCGGACTTCAACAGTTCCGCGGGTTTCAGCACGAGCGGCGGGACGGGTGTCTTCTTCGGACGCAGACGTATCTCGTCTTCGCCGTCGTCAATCTCCACGACCTCTTGTCCCTGTATCTTCTTGCCTTTGTCCTCAGCCATATATAATCCCTCCTCTTTTCTTCAACGAGCCGACAAATCAAGCCTCTTCCGCGGAAGCGTCGCCGTAAAGTTCGTCGAGGGCGTCGCCCATCATCTCGACGGCTTCCTCGAGATGCTTTTCGGACATGGAAAGCGTGGGCAGGAAACGTACGACGTTCCCGCCGGCGGTGAGAGCGAGCAGCCCGTATTCGCGGAACTTGTCCACGACCACCTTGGGGTCGCCGTCTACGACCATTCCGATCATCATGCCGAGACCGCGCACGGCCAGGATCTGGTCGTACTTCTCCGCGAACGACTTGAGCGAAGCCATGAGCATCTCGCCCTTCTTGACCGCGGCGGCAAGGAGCTTCTCGTCCTCGACGATCTTTATGACCGCGAGCGCCGCCGCGCAGGCGAGCGGGTTGCCGCCGAACGTCGATGCGTGGCTGGAAGGCGTGAACACGTCGGCATACTTCTCGTTCGAGACCAGCGCGCCCATCGGCACGCCGTCCGCTATGGACTTCGCGACCGTGAAGAGGTCTGGCTTGACGGAATAGTTCTGCCAGCCCCACCACTTGCCGGTACGGCCCATGCCGCACTGGACCTCGTCGCAGATCATGATAAGGTTCTTCTCGTCGCAGAGAGCCCTTACGCCCGCCATGAACTCCTCCGTGGCGGGTGTGACGCCGCCCTCGCCCTGGACGGCCTCGAGCATGATGGCGACCGTCTTTTCGGTGACGGCGTTCCTTACGGACTCGATATCGTTGAAGTCGGCGTACGCGAAGCCGGGCATGAGCGGGTCGTAGCCCTTCTGGCACCAGCTCTGGCCCGTTGCGGTGACGGTCGCGAGAGTGCGGCCGTGGAATCCGTTGCGCATCGTCACGATCTCGTAGCGGGCACCGTTGTCTGCGCCCCACTTGCGGGCGAGCTTGATCGCGGCCTCGTTGGCCTCCGCGCCGGAGTTGCAGAAGAAGACCTTGCCGCCGAGACCGGACATCTCGACCAGTTTCTTCGCGAGGCGGATCTGCGGTTCGTTCGCGAACAGGTTCGAGCAGTGCCCGAGTTTCGCCACCTGCTCCTGTATGGCGGAAACGACGCCTTCCGTGCAATGGCCGACGTTGTGCACGCCTATGCCTGCGGTCAGATCGTAGTATTGCTTGCCGGTGTCGTCATATACGCGCGAACCTTTCGCCTTCGCGACCAGCACCTCCGGCGCGTAGGTCGGCATGAGGTATTTCTTGTAGTCTTCCATCAGTTCATTGTTCATCGGTGATCTCCGTTCCCACCCCTTCACGGGTGAATATTTCCAGCAACAGCGAATGCGGCATGCGTCCGTCGACGAGGTGCACTTTCTTCACCCCGGCGCGGATCGCGTCCTCGCATCCTTCGATCTTCGGCAGCATTCCGCCTGAGATTATCCCCTCCGCCTTGAGCCTGGCGACGCTGGAGAGGTGGAGCGTCGGCAGAAGCGTCTTTGGGTCGGAGGGATCGCGCATGAGCCCCGGCACGTCCGACACGACCGCGAATTTCCTGACCTTGAGCGCCTTCGCGAGCGCCGCGGCGGCGCTGTCGGCGTTCACGTTGTACAGATGCCCGTCCCTGCCCGTTCCGAGGGGCGTCACCACCGGAACGATGCCGGCGTCGAGCATTTCGTTTACGATGCGCGTGTCCACGCCGACAGGCTCGCCCACGTATCCGCGGTCGGGCGAGACGATCTTCTCGGCCGTGAACATCCAGTTGCCGTGCACTGGCCGCGCGTTCGTCCTCAGCGCCTGGAGCTTCCTGACGAGATCGGCGTTGACGACGTTGTTGAGCGTGCGGCGCACTATCTCCATCGAGGGCTCGTCCGTCACGCGCAGGCCATCCACGAACTTCGGCTCTATCCCGCTTTCCTTGAGGGCGCGCGAAATCGCCTTGCCGCCGCCATGGACGACGACCACCTTCATGCCAACCGCATCCATGAACGCGATGTCCCCCAAAAGGGAGACGATGTTCTCCTCGGACTCCATCACGGACCCGCCGACCTTCACGAGGACGGTGGACCCGCAGAAGTCCTGGATGTACGGCAGCGCCTCCGTGAGGACCGCCGCCTTGGCTATGGCTGTATCTGTGTTCTGCATCGGCGTACTATTTTACCACAAATGTACCGCGTGCGGAAGAGGCACTGACGAAAAGCCTACAGATCAGTCCAATCGTAGTCGCGCAACCCGCCGACGACCGCGCAGGCGAACGGATAGCGCGCACCCTGGGCGATGACCTCGCGCCACGCGAGCGGGGCGTTCGCGTCGACCACGTTGCCGAAAAGAGCGGGATAGGCGCCGCGCGCATGGTGCGCGGCGACGCACACGCGTCCGTCGGCCACGATATCGACCTTGCCGCCGAAGCGTTCCGCGAGCCAGCTGGCGGCGCAAGACATCTCCTCGGCGCGTTCGCCCACGAGCGAACGGCCAAGGGCGTAGAGCATGACGGCGGCCTCTTCGTCCACGTTCTTCGCGCCGTAGAACTTGTGCGGCGACGGCGCGATCTCGCCCGTGCCGGAGACGTCAAGCAGAAGCGCGGGGATGCCGGCGGCGAACAGTTCGCGCGCACGCGCCGCCTGGACCTCGCGTCCTTCGTCCGCCACGAGAATCGCCGGCGTGCCCTTCTTGCCGGCGGGCACTAGCGCGACCGCAGGAAGGGCGAGCCCGTCCTGGCGCACGAAGACCATCTTCTCCACCATGCCGCCATCGACCTTGTCGCAGGACACAAGCGTGGGCTTCAGGGCGACTTCAGATATCGGCCGCATCCCGGCGCGCGCCGCCACGACGGATGGCGCGACCTTCCGGGGCACGGTGCCGATCTTCTCGAGCTCGCTGCGGAAGAGGTCGTAGATCGTACGCTCGCCGGGCAGGTTGAGCACGCTGCCCTCCGGGGCGACTGCGACTTCCTTCTCGGGGATGCCGCAGTCGACTGCCTTGAGGTCGAAGCCGATGTCGCGTATGCGGTAGCTGTCGCCCGAAACGTCCCACGCACCCTTCTCGCCACGCAGCCACTGGCGCATCCAGTCTACCGTCGCATGGCGGTTGCCTTCGCTCCAGCCGTGCGGACCTATGCCGTAGACGTGCTCGAAGCGTTCGGCCCAGCCGAAGCGCGCCGCGACGGCCTTGGCGTTGGCCGCTGTCTGCAGGGCGCCCTGGAACGGGAAGAAGTCGGCCGTCTTGAAATTCATCAAGACGGGCGTCGGAGCCTTCATAAGCGCATAGCCTAGATGGTTCAGTCCGAAAGAGAGCTGGCCGAAGAGATTCTGTTCGGCGTCCTGCGGACCGATCTCGCCGTATACATCACGAAGCGTCGAGAGATAGCAGCTGGGCGCCGCACAGCGGATGCGTGGCTCTATCGCCATGATGAGCGAAGTCATCGTGCCGCCGCCGGACTGTCCGCAAACCCCGATACGCTCAGGATCGACCTCTGGCCTGCTCTGCAGGTAGTCGATGGCGCGCATGCCATCCCAGATGCGGAGCCCCGCCATGCTCCAGCCGAGCAGCGTGGCGTTTATGCCGATGGTGTTATGTCCATTGCAGTTCGATAGCCCTTTCTGCTGGATCCGCTCGCCCTGGTCGAACGGATCGTAGATGAGGGCGGCCATGCCGGCCTTGGCGAGCAAGAGCGACGTACGCTGGTAGCCCGCGAAGGCCTTGCCGTTGCCGGAGTGTCCGCACGTGACGATGACGCCGGGATAAGGGGTCTGGAATTTCGCGGGATCGGGAAGGAACAGAAGCGCCGTGACGTGAATGCCGGGGCGTGACTCGAAGATCACCTCTTCGATGGTGTATCCATCTTTGTCGTGCTTGCGGAGAACTTTCGCGTTGAGGGGCGTACGCGCGGGGAAACCACCGACGGCATCGGTCATGCCGGCGTGGAGCGCGCGCTGATGCGCCTTCAGCTGCGCGGGCGTCTCCAGGGCCAGCCACGCGGCGTCCGCGGCCCTGTCGGCGACCTCGACCTCATGCTGAAGGATGCGATACGTGGTACGGACGCTGCCGCCCAGTATCTTGCCTGCGATGGACTTGTCCGACAGGGCGTCACCCGCGGCAATCATGGAAATAGAGGCGGCGGCACACGCCACCGCGATGATCGTTTTGTTTTGCATGAGACGATTATGCCAAAATCCATGTGCGATGTCAACGCCGTTGAATGTCTGATTGGGGCGGCGGGGTACCGTCAACGCAAGGTCAGCCAGACCATACGGTGATCCGAGAGAGGGACTTCCGGCGATATGACAGGCGATGACGCCGTGGAGAAACCACGGTACAGGATATAATCCAACGTGCTGTCGGGGAAACGGGTGGAACCTGGATGGGTGGTGCGTTTATCGAGAGGAAGGTCGGCGAAGCAATCGACGAACCCGGCCGAAACGAGGATCGGAAGCGTCTTCTCTTCCGCGAAACGCTTGAGATGGGGATCGGTATTGAAATCGCCTGCGATCAGCACGCGATTGACGCGGCGTCCGTCGGGAAGAACGATTTTCTTGGAAAGGTCCACTAGCTGGGTTGCGGCAAGTTCGCGCTTTTGCGCGTTCTGGGCCCGTATCTCGGGCTTGGTTGCGCCATAGTTGCTTTTGAGGTGCACGCAGTAGCAGGCGATAATCCCATCCTTGCCGGCATCCACTACGGCATAGGCGTAACCACGCGGGGGATATATGCGTTTATGATGTTTCCAGTAGGACCATGAGGAATCAAGGACGGGAAAGGTCGTGGCTATGGCGCATTGCTGCCACATCAACCGGCGGTCCCAGTCCAGGAAGGCCGAGACGCTTGCAAGGGACAGATTCGTGACGCCGATCGCGGCCACGAGATTCGAGCAGGCCGCCTCGTCGCGCATTTCCTGGAAAAAGAGGATGCTGCCGGAATTGCCTGTCGCAAGACCGGCGCGCACGACATCTGCCGCATCGGCGATATTGGCCTGTTCGACACGTGCAGAGGCACGGTGCTCGGCCCTGCCGGATGGAAACCATTTCATGTTCCACGTGCCGCAGAGGATATCGCAGAAGAAAAGATTGAAGATAAGGGCGAAGGTGCACATAGGGAGATTTATGTCGATGACATTATCTCATTTCCGGTCCCATTATGCAATGGGAAGTTCAAGAAATCCTGCATCGGTCCGGCTAGGATGCGTGTTGCATCACATGCGCCTCGCCGGCGTAGATGCGCGTAGCGCCGACAAGCAAGGTCCCATCGGGCTGTATTCCGCCGCAAAGCCCCGTGACAGGCCTTGGATCCGTATCCGTCTGCAGCACCGACACCATCCTGCCCCGCAGGTGGTCGAATCCGGAAATATCCCCATACATCGCCGCAAAGCCATCTTTTCTCCACCGCAGATAGAGGTCAGCCAGCTCGTGCAATATCCGTTCCAGCACCTTATCGCGTTCATATCTCCCGCCCGTTACGGATGCAAGCGAAATGGCCCTGTCGGCGATTTCAGGCGGGAACGAAGTCTGGTTGACATTCACGCCAATGCCTATTATGGCGGCATCGCCGTTACGTTCGCACAGTATCCCCGCGAGCTTACGGCCATCCACGAGCACGTCGTTCGGCCATTTGACGGTCAATCTTGCAGGACATCCTTCCAATATATGGTTCGCCGTACGGGCAACGGCGAGTCCGGCGACAAGCGGCATGGTCGCCACTTCCTCCGGCGGCAGGCCCGAGACATCAAGCACTGCGGAGAAAGTCAGGTTTACGCCCGCTGGCGCAAGCCATCTGTGGTCCAGACGGCCGCGGCCGGATGTCTGGAAATCGGCAACGTACACGTCGCCATGCACGCCCTCGCGCGCATCGACATTCGTCGATACGGTGGTCGGTTTGCGATGGACGATCCAATCCATGGCCACTAGAGCGGCAGCATCATCTGCGAAACGGGACCGAACGACCGGCGATGCTCCGGACAAGGCCCCAGCTTTTCCAGGGCGGCAAGATGCGCCGCCGTCGGATATCCCTTGTGTTTCGCGAAACCGTAACCGGGATACATCCTCTCGAGGCGAAGGCAGTCGGCGTCACGCGCGGTCTTCGCGAGAATCGACGCCGCCGCGATGAAAAGCGACTTGGCGTCACCCTTGACGAGATTCTGCGACTGGCAAGGCAATCCCTGCACGGGAAGACCGTCCACAAGCGCCTTGACTTCGCCGCCCAACGCCGCCATCACCTTTTCCACTGCACGCCGCATCGCCAGATGCGTCGCCTTCAGTATGTTCAGCCTGTCTATTTCCGCGGGAGTCGCCGAAGCGACCGCCCACGTGCATCCGGCCGTTGTCCGGATAATCTCTGCCAGCCGCTCGCGACGCGGCGCCGCGAGTTTCTTGGAATCGTCGATCCCGGCCCATGCGCCCGGCAAGAGCGTACGGGCCAGATCCATCGGCACCGAGACGGCGGCGGCGAAGACCCCGCCGGCGAGCGGACCGCGCCCGGCCTCGTCGACACCTGCCACGGTGCCGCCCAACGACTGCTCGAAATCCAATGTGACTGCCATGGCCTGCGGCGGTGGCGGAACGTCACGCCTGCTTCATATGCACGTCGATCTGCGGGAAAGGAATGGCGATACCGGCCTTGTCGAACGCCCGCTTGATTGCCTGGTTGCCTGCGAAGAACACGCTCCAGTAGTCGGCGGTCTTGCACCATGCGCGGACCGTAAGCACTACAGCGCTTTCGCCGAACGACACCACTTCGGCCATCGGCGCCGGATCCTTGAACGTAATATCCGCGCCGTCGGCGCCGACAAGACCCGCGATCGCCGCTATGGCGGCCTCCCTGGCCTTGGCGATATCGGCGCCATAGGCGATATTGACGGACAGATCCACGCGACGCGTGCCAGTCGCGCTGAAGTTGGTCACAGGCCCTCCCCAGACGCTGCTGTTGGGGATGACGATCTTCTTGTTGTCTGCTGTTGCGATGACGGTGGCCATCATGTTCAGCTCAAGCACCGCGCCTTCGGCGCCGGCCACTATGACATAGTCGCCGACCTTGAATGGCTGGTTGAGCGCGATCATGATACCACTAGCGAAATTGGACAGCGTATCCTTGAACGCGAAGCCCATGATGAAACCCGTCACCCCAAGGCCCGCCACCAGCGGTCCGACGTCCACGCCTATGCGGCCGAGGGCGATGACGATGAGGAATATCCATCCGGTCTTCGACACCGCGCTGCAGATGAACGACTCCAGAAGCGCGTTGACTTTCTTGCTCTTGCGCAAAGACTTGCGCACCACCGCCACGATGCACTTGACGACGATCCCGCCGAGGATCAATATCAGCAGCGCCATGACGATGTTCACGAGAAAATCCATGCCCTTGTCCATCACCCACGCCCAGGCCTGCTCGACGAAAGCCTGCCCGCGGGAATACTCGCGCGCGAAGGCGTCGCACGCCTGATTGCCCATGTCGCCTGCCGCCACAGCGGCCGTTTCAACTGCATTTGTCATTTCGGATCACCTTTCTTTTTTTTGGTTTATCTTTCGCAAATCTTCTTGAACCATGGCAGAAGCTCGTCCCGCCAGACGCCATAACCTTTTCCAAGAGGGTAATGCGCGTCGGGCATGAGGTCCCGGCGCACTTCGCCGTTCTCCTTGAGGAACTTGTCCGTCATATCGCACCAGACGACCTTGCGTCCATCCGCAAACTCCTTTATGAGCGAGTTTATGCGGGCGACTCTCACGCGTTCCGGATCGTCCGGGGCCGCTCCGCGAGGGAGTATGGCCATCAGCAAGGTGATCGCCTGCGGCTGGTATTCGGCGATTCTGTCGAGCATGCCCTTCACGGCCTCGGCGATGCCCTCCGGTTGCTCTTCGTTCGACCAATCGGGCATGAACACGAAACCCTTCGTCACGTATCCTTCAAGCTCGCCGTTCTGAAGCCGCCACAGCGCATGTTGCGTGCTATCACCCGCCATGCCGATGTTCAATAGCCGATACTTGCGCTTCAACTCCGCCCAGACGGCCATCCCCGGCCCGTTCGGATACGATATCTTTCCGTCCGAATACAGGCGCGCGGCCTTT
>JAEEGL017363196.1_pt1 | contig 10038 bp, 7 predicted proteins | sample 9134231 | NCBI WGS metagenome assembly JAEEGL01 (sample SAMN16246548, study PRJNA631951) | gut metagenome | biome: gut microbiome; feature: rumen; material: fiber-attached | host: Bos | place: Iran: Karaj | collected 2018-10 | reverse complement strand
ATTGGGCCCAATCCCCAATCCCCAATCCCCAATCCCCAATCCCCCATCCCCCACAATTAATTTTTTAATTAATTTATAATATTATTAATTTTTAATTTCAATTAATATTTTTATATAAAATTATAAAATTATATATATTAAATAAATTTAATTTAATTATTGAATAATAATTATTTATATAATAAAATTTTTATTTATTAAAATTTCCATATTTTTATCTTTTTATCTGTAGCTGAAGTTACTATTAAATCATTATTTAATTTAGTTATAGACGTAATTGTATCATCATGAATATTTAATTTTTTAGAAACAATAATTAAATTATTTTCGTTTATTAAATATTTACCTAAATTAAAAAATTCACCTGTATATAAACAATATTCTGAAATGTTATAATAGATACAATTAATAATATTATTAGTATTTATACAATTTATTATTTTTTTTGTTATGACATTAATAATATAAATTAAATAACTTCCTCCTAAAAATAATAAATTTTTTTCTTTTATTAAACACATTGAACTTTGACTTGAAACACATTTAATTTGTTTTATTATTTCTGAAGGTCTTTTTATTTTAATATTATAAAAAATTAAGGCTAGTGCTTCTTTAGATGTACCAATTATTTCATAATCATTTAATTCTTCTATATTTTCTATACAATAATTATAATACATTGAACTTTCTACTTTATATTCATTATTTATATTTTTATTCCATAAAAAAATTTGTTTATCACTATGGGAAGAAATTAAAGAATTATAATCGCATTGAATAACTTTATAAATTTTTGAATTATTTACTTTTAATTTATCTATTAATTTATAATTATTTTTATATATTTCATAAATATTAATAATTCCATTTGAACTTGCAGAAACTAAATTTTTATTATTCATTTCGAATATATAATTTACACTATCATTATTATCTTTAATTGTTAATTCTTCCTTAAAAGTTTGAATATTATAAACGTGAATTAAACAATCATCTGAACAAGCAGCTAATCTTCCATCATTTAAAATTATAAGACAATTTACATAATCATTTATATTTATAGTAAATAATGGAACTTCTTTTTTTTCATAAGCAATATTCTTATTTTCTTTATTACTTTTTAATGAAACAATATTTTTAAATGAATTCATTGATATTTTTAATTTTTCATTTTGTTTTAAATTATTTTCCTTAGAATTTTTATTTATTTCACTTTTATTATTTTTATTTGAATTATTATTATTATCAATGTTATTATTATTATTTTGAATAAGATTAAATTTTTTAATACAATTTTTTAACTTTTCTAATTTATTTATTTTTTTTTTTAAACTATCATTTGTTTCATATAAATCATTAATTTCTTGTCTCATTCCACGATTTTCTACTTTTAATTTCATATTTGATTCTTTTAAAGATTCTATTTCTATTTGAATGTTATTTATTTGTTTATATAATTTTTTAATTAAATCAAAAACATCTTTAATTTTTTTTTCAATTTTAATTGTTAATTTTTCTGAATCATTTTCATTTAAATCAAATATTAAAATTAAATTATTTTCTTCTTCAATTAATGAAAATTTATTTATTACTAATAATGAACATAAAATAGTTTTTATATTTTCTAAATTACTATCATTGAAATAAGAGTTTGAAGATAAATATTCTAATGATAAAGTTTTATTATAATCTTCATTAAAACAATTTTCTTTTATTAAAAAAATATTTAAGTTATTATTCTCAATATATAAATTTAATTCAAATTTATTTTCTTTATTTGATATAATATTAAAAGTATTAATATTATTATATGATTCAATTTTCATTATTAAAATTAATATATAAAAATAACGTAATAATATATAAATTATATTAATAATATTTTTTAAATGAAGTTTTATAATTTAAAAATATTATTTATTTATCAAATTTTTTTTGATTAATTTAATTCTTATAAAATATTATTAAAATTTATAAATTATATTAAAATATTATATAAAAAAATAACAAAACAATTTCATATTATAGAAAAAATTTATTTTATAATTTACATAAAATATATGAAATAAAATATTAATATATTAATTTATTTATTTTTAAAATTTTATATTAAATGTTTATATTATTTTTTAATAATAATCACTTTTATATTTAATTATAAAGATATATATTTAAATTATTCTTTTTTAATTTTTTTATTTTCAATAATATTTTTTTTAAATTTTTTATTATATTTTTTAATTTTAAAAATTGACATAATAATATTAAAAACAAGCACAATTAATATCATATATAAATTATTATAATTTTTAACATTAAAATATTTTAAACTATAAATTATAGTATCTTCATCTTCACCAATTATTTTTATTCTTTTAATTGTATTTAAATTTTTAATATTTTTTTTAAATGTTTTGTGTTCAAATTTTAATATATTTTTTTTTGTATCTGTATTATTTTTTTCAATTTTATTAGGAATCATAATATATTCTTTTTCTCCTTCAAAAATAAGTTTAACATTTAATTTATTTGATTCAATATTAAAATAACCATTTTCTCTAATTTTTTTATTTATAATTTTAAAGTTCGGAATATCATAATATAAAATTGTTTCATTATTTTTTTGTTTATGAATTTCTCCATCAAAAAAAATAAAAGCTTTTATTTTAGAATTATATGTAAAATTTAATATTTTATTATTATCAAAATTATTATTTTCTATTTTTTGTTTATTTTCGTTAATTTTTTGATTAGAATAATTTAAAAATATTAAAATAAAAATTGTAAAAATTTTTATCATAATTTTTTAAATATAATTAATTAAAAAAATAAAATAATTATTTATTATTTTTTAAATATTTACATTTTAATTGATTATATAAATTTTCTTTTGAAATATTAGGATTATCTATTTGTAAATTAATAATATCAATTCTTATATTATTAGATAATTCATTAGATTCATTCAAATTAAATTCTTTAATTAGTTCATTTATATTTAATAAAGGTTTAATATTTTCAATTTCATTTAATTTTTCTTTTTCAATATAATCATTAAATAATAAATATTTATTTTGAATATTTAAAATTAAATTTAAATCAAAATTGTTTATAATTTTTATATTACTATTATTTTTAATATAATTATCATAATATTCAATAGTGATTAAAATGTATATTAATAAAATAATATTTTCATAATGTATTTTTCTTATAAGATTTCCAACATCAATTCTATTATAATTTTTTTTATTTATTATTTCTAAAGAATAATTTATATTTTTTGTTATTAAATTTTTTGTTTTTAATATATTTATAGGTAATTTTAGATTTATTAAAACACAATCATTACTTTTTTTTAAATATTTAAGATAAACATAATTAAGTAAAGATAAATATAATTTAACATTAAAAAATTTTAATTTATTTTTATCAAATTTTATATTTTCTAAATTTAATAAATAATTTGCAATAATAAATAAATTAACAATATTAATTTCTTCTTTCTTTAAAATATTTATATTTTTTCCAAGAGTAAAATTTGAAATATATAAAAACAAATCTAATAAATTAAATATATATAATAAATAAATTGCAATATGAACATTATTTAATTCTAATATTTTTTCAAATTCAACTTTAATTTTATCATAATAATTTTTATCATTTATTAAATCTTTAATTTTATTATTTTGATTTGTTATATAATTAATAATTTCATCCTCAATTTTAAAATTAAATTTTATAGCGAATCTTATAATTCTTAAAATATGAATAGGATTTTTTTCTATACTTTCTTCAACATTTATTGGAGTATTAATAATTCCATTTTCTAAATCTTTTATTCCTTTTTCAGTTAAATCTTCAATTTTATCTTCATTTAAATTATAAAATATTGAATTAATTGTTATATCTCTTCTTTGAGCATCTTTTAACTCATTTATATAAATATTAACTATATCTATTTTCACCCCAAAAATAGGAATGCAAACTAAATCAAATTCTTTTCCTTTTGATAAATCTTTTAATCTTATATTTAATTTTTCATCTTTTTGATTTAATTCTTTATTTAATATTTTTGCAAATTCAATACTATCCATATTAGTTATTGATATATCTATATCAATATTTACTATATTATTATCATTTTTTTCTATGTTAAGTAATTTATCTCTAACCCAACCACCAACTATTCGGCAGATAACTTTGTTAAATAAATTGTATTTTATTAATGTATTTTTAATAAATGAAAAAATTTTATTTTCTTGTTCATTTAATAAAATTTTTTTATTTAAATTTAAATGTTTTTTATATTCATATTTTAATAAAGGATTATTATCATATAAATTTTCATTATTCATAATTTAAAATGTTTTTTTTAAATATAATTTTTATTAATTAAATTTATATTGAATTAAAAATTTATATAAATTTTATAAATTATAATTAATTAAAAAATAATGTTAATTTTTATTAAAAAATTTTTTAAATCTTAATATTATATTATAAATATTATAAAAATTTTATTTCAAAAATCTAATATTGACATTATTTTTTTTTTAATTGTCTATTTCATTACATTCATCATGAACTATAATAAAATTTCTCATTATATTTGTAATTTTTGCGTCTGTAAAACAAAAAATATTTCCTCCTCTAATTGCTTGTGAATCAACATGATTTAAATCACTTATACATGAAATATTTTTTTTTTCCGCTACAGCCCATTTTGAATGTTCTTGTCCTTTAGTTATACTACTTTTTCCAATAGTAATATTTAAAACATTTAATACTTTATATTGAGAACATACTGGGTCAGATAAAGCAGGTTTTGACCAAGATCTCACATAAAAAGTATCTTTATAAATTAAGGTTACATCTTCATTAAATGGAGTAATATTTCTTTTTCTATTTTTACTAATTACATGAAATTTTTTTCCATTTAAAGAAGATATATCTGATTCAGTAAAAAGCGGATAAGAATCATAATCATAATCTAAATTTATTAATCTTTCAACAAATTCATTAGGAACATAATTAACTCTATCTTTTTCAACACATTTATTATTTGAAACTGCAATGTAATTTAATAATTCTACTATTTTTTCTGAAGTTTTTTTTTCAATAGAAATACAAAGAAAGTCTTGAGCATAAATACCTGTATTATTAGGCATTTCTATATATAAATTATTTTCTGAATCTCTAGTTGGATATCTTGGTAAAGAAGTAAGTAAAAATGCACCTGTATCATTATCATATACTAATCCACCTTTTGAATGGGCATAATAAGATGAATCTCCTAAATATAATTTATCCATATTTTTTGTTGTATTATCATCATTCCAAAAAAAAAAGTTAAAATCTGTTTCTTTTGAAAGAGCATATTTAGTCAAAGTATTTGGAGGAAAAGTATTATCTGAATGTTCAAAAAGTTTAAGTTCATCCATAGTATCATCAATATAATAATAAGATAATATATTTTCAGTTGTTTTTAAAGGCAATAAAAATATCAAAAACCAATCAACTTCATCACCATTTTGATTTCTACAAACTCTTCTTTCACTTTTAATAAATAGTAATAATACAAATAATAATATAATTTTTATTTTTAACATTTTAAAGTTTAAAGTTTTAAAAATATAAAATTAATTAATTAAAAAAAATAATTATTATTTTTATTTATAATACTTTTTATTAAAATTTAATAATCTTTTTGATAATTTTTATAAAATTTCAATCAAAATATTATTAATATAAATAATTTAAAAGATTTATAATTAAACAAATTTATAATTTTCTCTATCTTCTTATATTAATTTAATTTCATAATTTATTATTTATATTTAATAAATTAATTTAATAAATTTGTAAACAAAAAAATTTATCATTTTTTATAAATGAAAAATGAATCTCTTTTAGATTCAAATGAAAGTCTAAACTCTTCATTAGATGAAAGTCGATATTCGAATTTAATTCCACTTGATTATAAAGATGATATTGCAAATTTAATATTAATGGGATTTGATAAAAAATTTATTAAAAAAGTTTATGCGTTTTTACATCCTGATTCTTTAGAACAAGCAATTATTTATATGACAGAAGAAAATGGATTTTATCTTCATAATTTTTATCAAAACACCAAACATAAAAATTTAAACACATGCTACATTTGTGGAGAACCAAGAAATAAACATATGGATTATTTACCTGAAAATTTTATTGAGGAAGAAAATAATAATAACAATATTATAAATTCAATAAATAATAATAATAACATTATTATAAACGACATAGATATAGATATTAATAATAATAATAATAATAACATTATAAATACACCTGGTCCAAAAATTGAGCTCAAAAAAAAAGTTTTAGTTGCATGTATCATATGTGGTGATGAAGTTGATAAGTCAGAAATGAAAAAATATCCCAAATGTGGCCATGAATATTGTTTTCATTGTTGGGATCATTATTTAAGAGGAAAAATAAATGAATCTAATGTTCGTGGAATAAAATGTATGGATTATAATTGTAAAGAAATAATAGATGAAAAATTTATTTATTCTTTTATTGAAAATGATAAAGTTTTATTAGAAAAATATAAAAAATTCAAATTAAAACTTGAAATTTTAAATGATTCTAATAAAAAATTTTGCCCTCATCCAAATTGTGATAGTTATGGTCAAAAAGAAAAAAATAATAAATTTATTAAATGTAAAAATGGCCATAAATTTTGTTTTGTTTGTCTTAAAGATTGGCATGATGGTAAAAAATGTGATGTAGATGATGAAGAAGGTTTTCAAATATGGAAAAAAAATAAAATAATAAAACAATGTCCAAAATGTAAAATGTATACTGAAAAAAATGAAGGTTGTAATCATATGACATGTGTTGAATGTAAATATCAATGGTGTTGGTTATGTTGTGGGGAATATAAAACAGGTCATTTTACTACAGGAAAATGTGCTGGTTTACAATTTTTTAAACCAAAAAATGAAGAAGAAATTAAAGGTGTTTTAAATAACCCTGATAGTATTGCCAGAGGAACATATAGAAGACAAAATTTTATCAACAATAGACCTATTGTTAATAATAATTATAATAATTTTAATAATAATAGAAGATATATACCACCACAACCAAGAATTGATCATTCTAGAAATGTTTTTAGATATAAACCAGCAACTGGTTTAATTCCTTTCGGTTATTATGATACATATAATGATATTGATGAAAATAATCCATTAAGGTTAATGGGAAATAATATTACTTTTTCTCAAAGAATATTTTATGTATTATTATATTTATTTTTAACTCCCTTTTTTTTTGTAATCGCTCAACATAATAGATATCTTGATGAATTAGAAGATAATTGGGAATCTTTTTTAGGTTTTCTTTTTGTAATATTTAGAATATTAGGAGTTTTTATTCTTTATATTATTTATTTTATTCCGTATTTTTATTTTCAAATTATTATATCAACGGCAGGATTATTATATTGGCCATTAATTGAAAAAATAAAGATTATTTGGTATTTAAAAGTTTTTTATAATCTTGGTAAGAAAAAAATTTAATTTATTTAAATAAGATTATAATTTTTATTTTAAATTTAATTATATAAAAATATTAATTTTCAATACCATTAATTAATTTTGTTATTTTATCGTTTTTTGGAATATATGAAAAATCATCATCTAATTCATTTGCATTTCTTTTTTTTAATTGTCTTTTTCTTAAATAAAAAAATATAAATGCAACTAATCCTATTATTATTAAAATACAAAATATTAAAGCAATTGTTGTAAATTTACTTGTTTTTTTATCATAAATGTTATCATAAATGTCTTTACCATTTTTATTAATATTTGTATAAAAACCTATTGTTCTTCCATCTATGTCAAAAGTTAATTGATATTTTTTTAAAAAAGGTTTTCCTAATATCCAATTATTAGTAAAATAATGATCAAAATATATCAAAAAAAAATAAAAGTTATTATTTTTTATAAATAATTCATTAGGATTTAATTCAAAAGTATAATTATAATCTTTATTAAATAACCGAATATTTTTCATCAATTTAATATTAATATTATTTTTACAATAATATCCATTATATTTATACATATTATTTTCATCTAAAATTTCTTGAAAAAAACACTGTTGATTTTTAACATAATCATCAAAAAAACTTTCATTTAATATTCTTAATAATGAAGTAGGTCCAACAATACCTCCTAATTCTACTTTAAATAATCCATAATGATTTCCTTCTTTTATAGTTTCATTTCCATAATTAATTTTATTAAATAAAATTTCCCATAAAGTATATTCTTCATCTATATGACAATGTGTTTTAACAAAATATTGATTATTATATTTACTATTAAAGTTATGAAGAAAATCTCCAATTATTATCTCTCCTTTTTCATTATCATTATATTTTATTGAAAATATTGTATGTGGAATCAATTTATTTTCTTTTAATTGTGTCATAAAATTAATGCCATTTATTGCAGAAGGTCCTTGATTTTGTAATTCAAATCCAATTTGACCTCCAAAATAAAAATCTTTATTTGTAGTTAAATTTTTTGCTAATAAAAATATAAATTTTTCTGATATTGAATTAATTGAAATTTTATCTTTTGATTTAATTGATCTAGTAAAATCTTCAATTGTTGCTGTTTCAATTAATTTTTTATCTATGATTTCAAAAGATGAAGATTGTTTATAATTAAATTTATATTTAGTATTTAATTCTTCACTTATAAAATAAATTGGATATGATTGTAATTTTAGAGAAACAGGAATTTTTTCATTATTTTTTCCTATTTTTATTTCTGTATAGATATAATTTTTAGTTAATAAATGAAGATATGTAATTGAATCTTTTGATGTTAAAGTTTTAGTTTTAAAAGGAATTTTTAATATTTCAGGTTTTTGAAATGAATATTTAATAATAAATATAAAAATAAAAGAAATTATTTGATTGAAATTCATAAATAAAAATATTTTTTTAAAAAATTATTATAAATAAATAATAGAAAATAATTATAATTTATTAAAATATTGTTTTTTATTTAAGTTAATATTTAATTTATTTAAATATTTTAAAAATTTTAAAAAATGATAAATTAAAATGATAATTTTTTATTTATTTAATTATGGAAACAAACATTATTAAAATTATAAATTTTGATAAAATTCAAAATATTAATTATTTTGAAAATATTGATAATGAATATTTTAAATATGAAAAAAAAATATTGAAAAAATATAAAATAAAAGAGGATTTATTAGAATCTGAACATATAGAAATTATTAAAAAAAATATTGATTTAAATGAAGGAAAAATGTTAGATATTAATTTTTTTAAAGAATTAATTAAAAGAAGAGAAATTTATGATAAATGGAAAAGATTATCAAATGAATTAATTAAAAAAGAAAACAAAATAAACGAAGAAAAAAAAAATAAAAAGAAAAAAATAGAAGAAAAAAATAAAAAAGAAAATGAATTAAATATTAATATTAATGAACAAAATATTCCAATAGATAAAAATATTAATGAAAAAACTTATCCAGAATCTTTTCCAATAAAAGAAAATATTATTGAAATTAATAAAATTGATAATAATGAAAATAATTTAATTCCGGATAAAAAAATTAAATTAAAAGGAATAAAGAAAAAAAATGATTATATGAAAATTGATGAAGAAATAATAGATAATAATAATATAAGTAATGATAATAATATAAATATAAAAAATAAAAATGAAAAAGGATTTAAAATAGTTAATATTAAATATGATAAAAATAATGAAAATAATAAAAATTTAAAAGTAAATATAAAATGTATTTCATGTATTATATTAATTATATTAATAATGATAGTATTAATATTTATTATATATGATTTATAAAAATAATAATTAAAATAAAGAATTATTGTAATTTTAATAAAATAAAATTGTTTTAAATAATTTAAATATAAAAATGAGATTTAAAAAATAATTGGGGATTGGGGATTGGGGATTGGGGATT
>JAEEGL016337642.1_pt1 | contig 10038 bp, 7 predicted proteins | sample 9134231 | NCBI WGS metagenome assembly JAEEGL01 (sample SAMN16246548, study PRJNA631951) | gut metagenome | biome: gut microbiome; feature: rumen; material: fiber-attached | host: Bos | place: Iran: Karaj | collected 2018-10 | reverse complement strand
GCTAGAGGTCGGTTCGATAGAGAGCGACGGCCAGTGCACCATCTACACTACCACCGGCGGCCTGGTGGCCCCTCACCGTAACCAGCCCCTGACCAAGGAGCAGATAGAAGAGCGTCTGAAGGATTATCTCGGTGCCGAGCGTGTGTTATGGATAGACCACGGTGCACTGACTGGCGATGATACCGACGGCCACATCGACACACTTGTGCGCATTGCCCCCGACGACACCTTGCTATATGTAGGATGCGACGACCCAGCCGACGAGCAGTACGAGGAACTGTGCCTCATGGAGCAGCAACTGCGCACCTTCCGCACAATTGACGGCCGCCCCTACCGCCTGCTGCGCCTCCCCATGCCCCGTCCCATCTATGAAGGAACTGTGGTCAGCGGTTTTCCCGCTGACGCTGACCGTCTCCCCGCCACATACGCCAACTTCCTCGTTATCAACGGTGCCGTGCTGGTGCCCACCTACGCCCAGCCCGACATTGACGCAGAAGCCATGCGCATCATTGGCGAGGCCTTCCACGGCCGCGACATTATCGGCATAGACTGCCGGGCAATCATCCGCCAGCACGGCTCACTGCACTGCTGCACCATGCAGTTTCCCAAAGGGGTACTGTAATTATATTATGGCTATAATTTGGTTAAAAGAAAAAGAATAAGAATACTACAACAGAATAAACATGACAAAGAATATTGGTGGATGGCGATGCATCATACTGGTTTCACTCCTGATGCTGGCCTTTAATGCATTTGCAGTGCCGGCAAAACCTGGTATCACACGCCTTCTGACACTCAGCGACGGAACAACCGTCAAAGCCATGCTCGTAGGCGACGAATACGCACACTACTGGGTAGGAGCCGACGGAAAAGCCTATCTGGATAAAGGCAACAATGTTTACATACCCTTTGACCCCCAAACTGCAAAAGAGAAAGGAAACCAGCGAAGAGCCGCTGCCAACCAGCGACGAATGCAACGTATGGCACCTCACAAGACTGGCAGCGCAGGAAGCATTACTGGCGACAAGAAAGGCATCATCATACTGGTTAATTTCAAGGATGTGTCGTTTGAGGCAACACAAAGCGACTTCCACAATCTCGCAAATACGGCAAACTACAACGAGGGCAACTTCAAAGGCTCGATGTACGACTATTTCCTTGACCAGAGCGACGGACTCTTCAGACTTACATTTGATGTCGTAGGACCATATACCCTGAGTAAAGACTACTCATACTATGGAGAAAACGACAACAAAGGTAATGACATGCATGCAGCCGAAATGGTAATCGAAGCACTAAACCTGGCTGATCCCGATGTAAACTATGCCGACTACGACTGGGACGGCAACTTAGAGGTAGAGCAGGTTTACGTTGTCTATGCAGGAAAGGGCGAGGCCGACGGAGGAAATGCCAACACTATCTGGCCACATGAGTATGACCTCTACTCGGCTAATTACTATGGCGACGGATCCGGACCGCAAACACTTGACGGGGTAAGGATCAACACCTACGCATGCGGTGGAGAAAAGAACGGAGGAACGGGCGAAACAGCAGGCATCGGCACCATGTGCCATGAGTTCAGCCACTGCCTCGGCTATCCTGACTTCTACGACACCGACTACAGCGGCGGGCAGGGTATGGGTTACTGGGACCTGATGGATAGCGGCTCCTACAACGGCAATGGCTACCTGCCTGCAGGATATACCAGTTATGAACGGTGGATAGCCGGATGGAAAACGCCGATAGAACTTGATAACACACAGAGCATCAACAACATGTCGGCCCTGCAAGAATACGGTAGCAAAACATACGTCATATACAACAAAGGCAACCGCAACGAATACTACCTGCTGGAAAACAGGCAAAAGACAAAATGGGATGCCAGCCTGCCAGGGGCAGGACTGCTCATACTCCACGTGGACTATGATGAAACCATCTGGAAAAACAACAAGCCCAACGATGTTCCCAACCATCAGCGCATGACCTGGATTGCCGCAGACAACCAGTATCAGTACACAATGTATCAAGGGAAAAAGTATTATACGCCTAATGGTATGGCCAACGACCCCTTCCCATACGGCACGGTCAACGCATTCGGCAGGAATACCACACCGGCTGCTACACTCTACAACCAAAACACCGACGGCACCTATTTCCTCGACTCATCAATAGAGAACATCACTCAGAATAGCGACGGCACCATATCCTTCGATATTGTCAGCAACAATGTGACGGCAGAGGAAATCATAGACTTCACGGCCCAAGGCTTTGAAAATGCACAGGAGGTAAAAAGCGTTAGCGGAAACGACTGTACCGTAACATTCGACAAAGGCACCAATAGCAATACACCGAAATACTACAATACTGGCACAGCCGTGCGCATCTACGGAGGCGGCACCATGACCATAGCCTCAGACACCAGGATTATAGCCAGCATCAGCATCACCTTTGGATCAAGCGACGGCACCAACGACATAACAACCGACGTTGGCAACTATACCAACGGCAACTGGACTGGCAGCGCATCATCGGTCACATTCACCATCGGAGGCACAACCGGGCATAGAAGAATAAAATCAGTGACGGTCGGGTACGCAGGCTTCTCGGATGTCAAACCCTCTCTGACGGTTGGCAAAGAACTCTTCTATGAGGGTCTGAGCACCTATAATGGAGGAGAATATTCATACACAATCCCCACAGATTATGAGAAACTCGACTCCAAAGACTGGGCATTCTTCTATAATATATATCGCAGCGGACCAGGCTATACCGAGGGTGGATGTCTCAAATTAGGAAAAAGTACTGCCTACGGAAAAGTCATCACCAAGGAATTGCCACTACAAGGCAACGGCACACTCACATTCTACCTCAAGCAATACGGCGATGACCAGTGCAAACTAAACATCGGAGTAGATGGAGCCACTATCAACGAGACTTCTTTCACACCCACAAGCGACTGGACACTTTGCACAGTCAACCTCACCAATGCCAACGGAAACGTAACCATCACAATGGCCACTTCACAAAAAAGAGCATTGGTCGACGAAATCACACTTACATCCAACAGCACACTGAACCTCGTTGACAACAACAGTCAAAATGACAACAGCGCTATTATCAGCACTGCTGCAGGAGGAACATTCGACGTCACGCTCACAGGACGGACACTTTACAAGGACGGAGAATGGAACACCATCTGCCTACCATTTGACCTCGAACTCCAGGGGTCTGTCCTCGAAGGCGCTACAGCGAAAACACTCACCGATGCCACAATCAGCGGCACAACAGTAAGCCTCACCTTCGGCAATCCCGATAGTGAAACCAGTCCCGTCACTACGCTTCAAGCCGGTGTGCCGTATATCATCAAATGGGAAAAGAGCACAGACTACGACCAAGCCGACCCCAACAAACGCGACATCATAAACCCGCTCTTCATCAATGTCAAAGTGACCGGCACTTCCATCACCGAGATCAACAAGGCTGACGGGCACGTCAAATTCATCGGATACTACGACGCATTCAACATCGATGAGTCTGATACCGACATCTACTACATGACAGCAGGCAACAAACTGCGGCACACCGGCAAAGCACGAACGCTCAAGGCCTGCAGAGCATTCTTCAGGTTCTCAGAGGCAGCACAACAAGCCCGAACATTCGTGCTCGACTTCGGAGAAGAGAGGACAGATGAAAGTTTAGGCGTGAGAAACATCAGTTACTCTGCTGCAGAAAGCACGTTCAACCTTCAAGGAGTAAAGACAAAACAACCCACGCTCAAAGGCATTTACATACGAAACGGGAAGAAAATCATCGTTAAGTAACCCCTACACACTAAAAGGAAAAACAAAATGAAAATAGGATTTATACAACAGCATAACACATCCGACACAGTAAATAACATTCAAAGACTATGCAAAGGTGTACGCCATCTGGCTTCAGAGGGCGCACAACTCGTGGTATTGCAGGAACTGCACAACACACTTTATTTCTGTCAGACGGAGGATGTCGACAAATTCGACCTGGCAGAGCCTATTCCCGGCACGTCAACCGACATCTACGGCCCTCTTGCCAAGGAATGCGGTGTAGTGCTGGTCACCTCACTTTTCGAACGACGTGCGCCAGGACTCTACCACAACACCGCCGTGGTCTTCGAGAAAGACGGCACCATCGCCGGCAAGTACCGCAAGATGCACATACCTGACGACCCAGGCTATTACGAGAAATTCTATTTCACGCCCGGCGACCTTGGATTCCGACCCATACAGACCTCGGTGGGTCGTCTCGGTGTTCTCGTATGCTGGGATCAGTGGTATCCCGAGGCCGCACGACTCATGGCACTCGCCGGTGCCGAGATACTCATCTATCCTACCGCCATCGGCTACGACCCCAACGACACGCCCGAGGAACAGCAGCGCCAGCGCATTGCCTGGCAAACAGTGATGCGCGGCCATGCCGTAGCCAACGGGCTCCCCGTGGTGGCCGTCAACAGAGTTGGGACAGAGAGTGTAGAGTGCACTCAACACTCTCAACTCTTCTGGGGTTCCTCCTTCGTCTGCGGACCGCAAGGGGAGATATATCACGAGGCATCGGACATTGAAGAAGAGTGTACCATTGTTGACATCGACATGAAACGCTCGGAGCAGGTGCGCCGCTGGTGGCCGTTCCTGCGCGACCGCCGCATAGAGGATTATCAGGCAATTACAAAACGATTTATAGATTAAATTGAAAAAAATAATGAAGAATAAAGTATTTACATTTATCACACTATTGGCAATAGCCATGGATGCTTCGGCACAGAAAGAAATCGAGGCATCCGCACAAATCGATTTCGTCTCACATTACGTATGGCGCGGTACTGATATGGCCGGCATGTGCATACAGCCTAAAGGAGCGCTCAGTTGGAATGGACTTTCGCTCCAACTCTTTGGCAGCAGCGGCCTTGCAAAAGAAGACCCAAGTGAACTGGAAGTAACACTCAGCTACAAACTCGGACCGTTTAACATTGGCGTAACCGACTATTGGCAGACGGGCAACGACTACGACGGCCGTAATCTCTACTTCAGTTATGACGCCGAGCGAGGTGCCCACCAATTGGAGGGCAACATCGGATTCACCTGCCAGTATTTCTCGCTGCAAGGCTATACCATGTTCTGGGGCAATGACTTCAAGTACAACGATCCCGACTTAGCCGTGCTGCGACAGTGGGGCAAACGAGCCTTCTCCACCTATATCGAACTTGATGTGCCGTTTTATCTCGCTGGTCTCGACTGGGACTTGCGCGGCGGCATGACTCCCTTCGAGAGTGCCAACACTATCGTGCCGACCACTGTTATCAACGGCATTCAGCACTACCAGAAAGAGCATTTCTATGCCAATGGCCCCACGTGCGTGAGCGCATCGCTCAGAGCGACCAAGAACTTCAAATTCGAAGACATAAAAATGCCCACATTCCTGGAGTTTCATGCCAACCCATACCTGCAGACGGCCTACTTAATCGTGGGAGTAAGCATCATACCGTTCTAATGGTTATTTCTCAAAGTGCTGATAGTCCTTCTTGCTACGCCAGTCGCCGCCCCAGCGGAAACCGTGAGAGATAAAGAGACGGTAGCAGAGGTCGTTCTTTGAAATTTTGTACTTATACGACTTCTTCCTATTAACATAAGGACGGCCCGTCGCTGGTTGAACCAGCAGCGTGCCGTCCTTATTCTGTTTAACACAAGGATTATACAGGGGGTTGATGTCGATAGCCATGCCCTGAGCATGTTTTGACAGTCGTGTAGTACCAGCAATGGCTCTATAGCAATAACACGACGTGTTGTTAGCCTGCATGGAGCGTTCGTCGTCGTTGCCGTACTCGGAAATGGGGCGTATGCTCTTGATAGGGTATTTTTGCCTGTACAACTCGGCAAAGATGTCGCGCAGGTCGTCGGCAATGGCTTTATTGCAGATAATCACACCCTGACACGTCTCACCCTCGGCATTGACATGGAGCACGGTGAGCGTATCGAGGTCAACAGACTGCGCCCCGAGCAATTGCGTCCCTGCGGGGCTATATAATAAAGAAATAATAATAAATACTAAACCTCGCGGCATCCTATTCAATGCTTAAAACTAATTAATTCAACGTTCAACAGCGAACATTCCGCATTCTTTTCAACAACCTTGGCCGTCTTCTTGTAGACAATGGTACTATTGCTAATGGTGATACCCTTTACACAGTCGAGACCATCGATACCGCTGGCCTTGATGCCAGTCTTACAGCCACGGCAAACGACATTGGAGATATGGATGTCCTGGAAGTGGGGTGCCCACTTGCGCTCTTCGTCGGTGAACACGGGTGTGGCTCCATGATCACCGGCATGACGGTTTACATAGTCGCACTGGAAGATAATGGCTTCCGAGGCAATGTCGTTCATCATAATGTCGCTGATATAAAGGGCCTCGGTCTGGCCACCTCTGCCCAGTCCGCTCTTGAAGCGCAGGCCTACGTCGGTGCCGCTGAATGTATTGTTGCGCACCACCATGCGTCGCACGCCGCCGGCCGTCTCACTGCCCAGCACGAAGCCGCCGTGGGCATGATTCACGGTATTGTCTTGAACGATGATATCCTCGCAGCCGCTGATGGCATGGCTCTTCGAAGGCATTCCGCTCTTCATGCAGATGCCGTCGTCGCCCACGCTGACGGTGCTGTTGACAATGAGTGCCTGATGGCAGTCAGAGAGGTCGATGCCGTCGCCGTTCTGCACATTCCATTCCGAGCGCACGGTGACACCGTCGATGATTACATTCTCGCAATAACAGGGATGCAGATGGAAACGCGGCGCATTCTGTATCGTCACGCCCTCAACCAGCACATTCTTGCAGTCTGTCAGACGTATCAGGTCGTTGCGCATGCCCTCCTGCTTCACGGGGGTGTCAGCAATGTCGGCATAGCCACTCTTCATCTTCCAGGGATACCACAGGTCACCCTTTTCCGTCACCTGACCGCCCATCTCAAGATATTGGTTCCATTCCACGTCGCTCATTTTCTGCCTCTTCACGGGACGCCACTGTTGACCGTTGCCGTCGAGGACACCCTGGCCGGTGATGGCGATATTGGTGCTCTTCGAGGCCCGTATGCAGGGATAGACGCGGCTGGCGTTAGGTCTCTTGTCAAGGAAGAGCGTTTTGTCTGGCGAGAATATCACAAGGGCGTTACGCTCCAGATGCAATTCGATGTTGTCCTTGAGCATGATGGGCCCCGTCAGCCATACACCCTGAGGCACGGTGAGACGCCCGCCACCCATCTTTGTCAACTGAGAGATGCCCTTCTCAAAAGCCTCGGTACACAGTGCCACACCGTCGCCCACACCACCCATGTCAGTCAGACGCACCTCATTGGCGGGAATAGTCACGGGCTCCACCGCCTTGACCTGCGTAGGCAGGTTATTATAGTACCTGGAATAGTCTGTAGCCCATACTGCAAGGGCGACGAATAGCATAGAGCACATCATCATTTGTCGTTTGTTCATTGTATCTTGTTTTATAATCGTCGGTGCAAAGTTATAAATTTTGGCCAATATTTAAAAATTTCTGGCCAAAATTTTAAGTGTTCTGGCCAGAATTTATCTGAGGGGAGCCTGAGTTGCCACCTCATTCGCCCAAAGAGGGGGTGCTGAATAACTATACCAGGTGACTGATAAGGTCTTCGCGGTCACCGGGCAGCATGTCAATGACGGGAATCTCGATCATGGTGTAGCAGCCGGGCTGCAGGCGCATAGTTGCGCGTGCCACGTTGACCAGGACTTGACCAGTAAGAGCGGGATTATTGATACTCATGTTGAACTCTAAACGCTGGTTCTGCGTCTTGCCTGACACGCCCTTGCGCACCAGATGCACACCGTGGCCCATGTCGCGCACGTCGTCGACGCTCTCTACCTGGAACACGTGGGTCTCATCGTTGGCAAAGTAGGGATCGGCCTTGATAGCACGAGTCACCTCGTCGAGGCTGGCACCATCTTCCAGTTCCACATACACCATACGGCGATGGATTCCCTCACCCAGGGGTATTGTCATCGAGAGCGCATTCTTCACTCCCTCTTTCGAGCGAACGCAAACACTATGGCCCATCGACATACCAGGGCCGAAATTGGTATAGCTGAGACCTTTAGGGGCGAGGCTCTGCATCAGCGTGCGCACAATACTGTCGCTGCCCGGATCCCATCCGGCTGCAATGACGCTCACGGTGTTCGTCTGCTTGTTGATGTCCATCAGTGTGCGGCGGTAGTCGCGTATCAGGGTGTGGATGTCAAACGAGTCGACGGTGTTGATGCCTAAGGGCAGGATCTGCTTGGCGTATTCCTCGCACGAGCGGGTGGGCGTAGCCAAGATAGCCACGTCAACATCCTTCAGCATCTTGATATCCTTCACAACCTCATACTGTGCCAGTTCTGCCGGCTTGTTCTCTGCACCGTTGCGGCGCACTACGCCTGCCACTTCGAAGTCGGGGGCGGCCTCCAGTGCTTCGAGCGCATACTTTCCAATGTTGCCGTAACCCACTACGGCGGCTCTGATTTTCTTCATAATTTCTTAGTCTTTTGTTGCTGGTTTCAGTCCATACTATTGATTAAATGTTATTAGTTTTCACTTTTCGGTTGCAAAAGTACACTTTTTCTTTGAATTACGGTAATAATCTTTAAGTTTTTTCTCAAAAAAGCCGACAAATTGCAAGAAACACGTTAATCTTCCAAAATATCTTTCTATTTCCAACCTTTTTTATTATCTTTGCACCCAAACGGTAACAAGAACGTAAACAAAAACCACAAAAGGAATGATAGAATATATTAAAGGAGAACTGACGGAACTGACACCTGCACTGGCCACGATAGAGGCTGGCGGCGTAGGCTATGGCATGAATATTTCGCTTAATACCTACAGTGCGCTGCAGGGCCAACACTCATCACCCAACACCCATCACCCAACCAAACTCTACGTCTACGAGGCTATACGCGAGGATGCTCACGTGCTCTACGGCTTCTATAATAAAAAGGAACGCGAGATGTTTGAACTGCTGATTACCGTGAGCGGCGTAGGTGCAAACACGGCACGCATGATGCTGTCGGGAATGAGCGTCAGTGAACTATGTTCTGCCATCAGTACGGGCAATGCCAAACTGATACAAGGCATCAAGGGCATCGGAAAGATGACGGCACAGAGGATTATCGTTGACCTGAGAGACAAGATTGTGGCTCTTGGCATTGCCGACGAGATACCCGCTGGCGGCAGCGTGTCGGCTCCTGTCAATACGGCAGTACGCGACGAGGCGGTGGCCGCCCTCACTATGTTAGGCTTTGCCCCCGCCCCGACGCAAAAAGTGGTGATACAGATTCTTCAGGCGCAGCCCACGCTACCAGTAGAGCAGGTGGTGAAACTGGCGCTGAAGCAGATAAAATAATCGTTACTCTTCAGGATACATGCTGTGATAGGCATCCTCAAGGAACTCTGCGTTCTTGGTGTGCTCTATCCACACGTTGAGTACACCCTGCAGTTCAAGCAGGCCCTGGGGATGGTTGTTGACCACGGGCACCACGGGCTCGTAGTCCTTGTGGCCGAAGAATTCAAACCAACTGTTGTCCTCGTTCTCGGGATCCATGGGGTTCCAGTAGTCGTTGCCCTCGCCAGCCATGTCGTTGTGGGCATGGTCGCCGGCGATAGACATCAGTGCGTGCAGGTAGACCTTGCCACTGGTGATTCCCTTGGCCTCCATGCGGGCCATAACATCCTGCTTGTAATTGCCAGGCATGTCGACGGTGCCTACGAAGTAGTTCTTGTTGAACTTCTGCAGTTCTTCCTCAAGTTGGGTGTAGCGCACGTTGGCCTTGAAGGTGTCGTAGTTGTCGGGGTTGCCGTGGCCCATGAAGGCAACGACGCCCTGGGCGGCCTCGTCCTTATAAAGTGCGTTCAACTGCTTGGCCACCTCGGGAACATCCTTGTCGGGGTCGTTCAGCAGGGGCATGCCAAAGGAGATGGCCTCATTCTCCGACAGTTTTGCCAGGTAAT
>JAEEGL016295718.1_pt1 | contig 10038 bp, 8 predicted proteins | sample 9134231 | NCBI WGS metagenome assembly JAEEGL01 (sample SAMN16246548, study PRJNA631951) | gut metagenome | biome: gut microbiome; feature: rumen; material: fiber-attached | host: Bos | place: Iran: Karaj | collected 2018-10 | reverse complement strand
TATAGCAAATCGGTTTATTGTTATATACCTCAAATCCCTGAATAACATGAGGATGATGGGCTATAACGGCATCACAACCCAATTCAATAAATTCCCGATACCTCACTCTCCATTCAGGTAAAGGTATATTAATATTCTCCACGCCAGCATGGCATATTGCAATCAATACATCAACTTCTTTTTTTGTATCTATGATCAATTTATTTACTTTATGATGATTTATCCACGCACATCCAATAGAATTGTTTCCTTGATACAGTTCATCATATAGCATGCCAAACTGCATCTCACAAAAATTAATGACTCCTACTTTCTTTTCACCAAAAGGAACAATCAAAGGGCGATAAGCTGTAGTCCAATCACCAACCCCGACATAATCAAAGCCCTTTAAATTGCTAATGGTATAATAAAAGCCATCATAACCTTCATCCAAAATATGATTATTGGCTAGAGTTAGGGCATTAATATTCAAGCGTTTTAAAAGATCTAATGAAGATAATGGCATTTTTAGTCGAGGTCCACTTTTCTTTACAGACCTATTTATCCCATCATCTAACGGACCTTCAAAATTGCATATCCTATAATCACAAGAAAAAAGCAAATTTTTCAAAGACTCACCTAATTGAATAACTCTATCGTTAACACAATAATCACCTGTTATAGCTATTTTCATATTCCTTTTTTAATTTGCAATAAATATTATCACAAACTTTTTTATCAAAATAAAAGCTAATCGATATTCTTATATTGAAAACATGCAAAAGGTAGGCGGCAACGAGTTTTACAACTTTAATTGTAGAAAATCTTTTCTTATTGTTTTTAAATCCAGATTCAGACCATTCGGTTTTCTTTTGGTATCCCCAAAACAGTGGTCTATACGGATTTTCACATTCTATCATCCAAGGTTTAATTGGTCCGGTGAAATGTATAATACGTGGATTCAATCGGGCTTCATGAATTTCTTCAAATTTTCCTTTTAAAATGGACTTCAAGTACTTATCCTTATATAGAAACTGATGCTGCAAATTATAGGTTATAGGTAAGGATATAATAGTCCCTCTTAAAACTACGTTTAAGACATCTTGATCTACAAATTTAATCCATTGCGAATCTTTTTTTATAAAATCAACATATTTCTTCTCAACGTTATTATTTCTCCAAAAATCCAAATTAATTAACTGGACACCTCCATTTATATAAACATCCTCTTCTTTATCTAAGTATTTGGTTATTCTTTTCGCTAGCCTCTTTGTTAGAGGGTTAATAACACCTGCAACAGAATTATTCCCCAAGTCTATATCCCATAAATCTTTTATGGATCCATTAATAATCATATCAGAGTCTAAATAAAGAACCTTATGAATGTTTTGGTTTAATATGCTAGAACAAAACAATCTATAATAAGTAGATTCTCCAAAATGAGTACCAATTAAACCCGGATAATTCTCTATTGAAATAGACTTAAACACATAAAAATATATTTGATGCTTTTTATCATTTTCAAAAATTTTTTCAAGTGATTTTTTATCATCCTCTGTCACATCTTTGTTTATAATAGCATGACAATTGATTTCATCACTTTCATTGTTAATAAGGAGTGATTTAAGCATTATGCCACATGGCATTATGAAATTATGCTGTATTCCTACCAATATTTCCATTATGCTAAAAATATATATTCCATCTGTTCTGTAATAATATCAAAATTCTTATAAAATAATGATTTCCTGTCAAGGATTGAGGTGGCAATTCCCAGTATCTCAATAAACTATCTTTTGTCATTTTGTCTAAATAGGGTCCTCTCTGAATCATAGCTATAGCTGATTGACGTGCTAAAAACACACGAATCTTACTAATCTTAAAATGCTGTTTTATAAAATCTAAAGTTTCCTTGAATTCCCTTATAACAACTCCTTTAACCATAGCTTGTTTTGTCAATGTTCTCGCATGTCTTCTGAAATAATTTAGTTTTTTATTAATAATAGCGACATCTCCTGTTTGGGATATTTCAACCCAAAAAAGCCAGTCGCCACTTGCTTTATAGTTAAGGAATTTTTTTTCAATAATTTCGTAACTACTTTTTTTGAAAAGGCATGCACTAACATTCAAGCAATGATTACTTATTGTTAAATACTTTACTACATAATCATTACCGTGCATCCTTGTCACCCAGGGCCTTTCCCCATGACTATTACCTATCCTCTTACCATTTTCATCAATGAGTTGAGACAAAGAATAAGCTAACGCTAAATTATCATTCTTTTTAAATTCAGAAATTAATTTTTCAAGTAAAAGAGGACTACAAGAGTCATCACTTTCTGCAATCCAAATCAATTCTCCTTTTGCTAGTTTTATACCCTTTTCCCATTGAATAAAAGGTGACCCAGTATTCTCTGTGTTATAAATAACGTGGCTAACACGTGGATCGCTGCGATATCGTTCAATAACTGCTCTACTAGCGCCACCGTCTTGAGAGAAGTCATCAAGTATGATTAGTTCTATGTTTTTATAAGTTTGATTCAAGACACTTTGAATTCGCTGATCCAAAAATCTTGCATGATTGTAATTTGGTATAATTACTGTAACCATATATACTCATTGGATTTTTTCTAAAAAAGCCATGAGGCAACTATTCGCAAGAGTTGTTGCCTTATTCCTAGATATCCTAACACCATGCATATTATGAAGAATATTAGAAAAAGAATTAATTGTATTTTTAATATCATCATCGGTATTTAGCGAATGTCTTATATCACATATATAATTGTCAAGGCCTAATGTATGGAGCATGCCATTCATTTTGTGCTCATAACATAATGCTATAAATGGTATGTTATTATTTATTGCGAAAACAATTGAATGATATCTCGCACCTATAACCATTTTTGACTCTGCAATGATAGATTGCTGGACATCACTGGAATAACTATCTTTCAATATTATTACATTATCCGAGTGTATCATTCTTTTTAAATCCTTGAAGAAAAGCATCTCGGGTGTATCATAACAATTCCCAGGTTGATATGTTTGAGGTAACATCAAGACTTTACAACTTGGATACTTCTCTGTAATAGTCTGGCCAATTAACGAAAATAATTTCAATACTTTTTCTCTATTAAATGTAGAATATAATTTATTCCAAGTTAAATGATTGGGGACGAATATCACATATGGATTTGAATTAACCAGTTGTTTTACCTCTGCCGGAATATTCGGGTGAGGGCTTTCTAGGAAAGCCGTATCTATAGTTCTTATACAATTGACACCCATCTCTTTTGCTATCATCTCTGATTCATAATCCCTTAACGAGAAGAAAGAAAAATAATTCATCATTTCCTCACTCAAAGCCTTAAATCTTCGGTTTCTTTTAGTGAAAGTTGGGAAAGGGCCAATGGAACGACCATAATATGCTAATGGTTTTTGCGCCAATTTAGCTATTTTAAGGTAAAACAAATGTCTCCATTCTTGGAACCCTCCCATACATATACCGCCTGGAGCGCATAACACCCAATCAGACCATTGATAATGCAACCATATTTCTTTGAATGTTGGAAAAACTCTAAACATCCACTTCGAATCATGATGTCTAATAAACCAAGCCCGCTCATAAATATAAAATCCTTTAGATATAATATTTATATACTCGACATTATTATGGAAATCATTATAAGAATTGACACTTCTAATATCAGCATCTACAAACAACACCCTTATTTGGACGTCATTAAGTTTATTACAAATCGCTCGAACAAGTGCCTTGTGAGCGGCTTCGTCGCCCCTATTATTTAGAGGTTGGTTAATTAGTAAAATATTCACTCGTCTATTATGCAAATTTTAGCACTCGTAAAGTAATGGATTTAATTATGTCTCTTTATTACAATATTTCGTAGTTCTAATATTGCTTCCTCTTTGCAAATCAAGGCAATAATGCAATAAAAGACAAGTCCGCTAATGCAACCCATTATTATTTTAATAATAGAGCTTTCAAATAGCTGTATAAAAGAGGACACAACCCCTCCCATTATAACAGAATATGAAAAAGCAGGTATAGCGAGCCGTATTTGCTCCTTTAAGCCATACCCAAGTATTTTCTTGGTTTGGTTACAATTTATAATAAAAGCTATCATTGCATATATAATCGAGCCAACACATATCCAAATCATACCCAATGGCACCATACAAGCCACTATTATTAATCCTGATCCCTTTTTAATAATATCTGTCTTTAACATAATGTCAGACCTTCCTTTTACGACGAAAAGATTAAGGTTAATAAGTATCAATGATAAAAAAACGACACCTACGGATAGTATTCTAAAATAAGGAACAGCTGGCATCCATTTCTCGCCCAAAAGAATCAAAATGATTGGCTCTGCAAGTACTGCCATCAAGATTAGTACAGGATAGACAAAGAATACCGTTATTCTAAATATTTTCCCATATACCACCAATAATGTTTTATTATCATTTTGATATGGAGTCAACACTGGTATTATTACCTTCCCTGCAATTTGGCTTATTATATTTTGAGGTAATTGTGAAAAATGAAGACTCCGATTATAATAACCTGCAAAAGACGAATTGTAGAATTTTCCTATTACCAATGAATAAATATTGTCATATATCACGTCAATCACATTTGTAAGTAACATTTTTGAGCCAAAAGTATATAGATAATTCCACGATTGTTTTGAAAAAATAAACATTGGCTTCCATCCTGAAAATTTCCAAAACAAAAAAGTCTGTATTATAGAAGCTGTCAATCCATACCATACCAATGCCCATACCCCAAATCCATAAAATGCAAGCAGTATTCCCACGGCTCCTGATATAAGAAGTGAAACGATTTTTATTATTGATTGTAATTCATATTTTAATTCATGAGTCAATTTTGCTATTTGTACTATCGTAAGAGAAGAAATAACAATATTCAAAAAATAAATTCTACAAACATCTGATAGTTGGGGTGTATCATAAAAATCTGATATGAAGGGAGATATTAAAAATAATATAAAATAAACAATGCAAGCAATAATGATGTTTATAAAAAAGGCTGTAGAATAATCTGCATTACTATTTTCTTTATGTCTAACTAAAGCAGTTCCTATCCCACTATTTACAAAAGCGTTACCTAAAGCCATAAATATGCTTAACATTGCTATCATTCCATAATCTGAAGGGGATACTAACCTAGCTACGACAATTCCGATTACGAAAGAAAGAATAAGGGACAGTACCTGTTCTGAAAGAGTCCATTTTGCACCATCTATCGCATTCTTTCTAATATCTCTATTCATGGACATTATTTGATTTTCATTTTATCTCTTAGAAAAACGGTAAAGATGTCAGACCCCTTTCTTGAAAGGTGCTGTCCGTCTGAAAACAAAGATGAATTCATAATAAATCTTACATCGTCCCTATAGTTATAATACTCAACATTATATCTATTGTGAAGATCAAATACGCAACTATCTAAAAGACCCAATCTTATTGAGTCTAAATAATCATTATATGTATGCCAATAAGGAGTACTTATCATAATAAGACGAATATCACGGGATCTGCAAATATTTATTATTTCTTCTAAGTACTTGCTATTAGATCTAATTTCAGATATGAGTTTAGAATAGCTATGTTTCTTTAAATCAGATTTAAAAATACGATGAGATACTTGCTCTACGTTCTTTTCGGTTTTTGGAACCCTCCTTCCAAGTTTGTCACATTTTATATCATAAGGACTACCTATTATGACAGAATATGTATATTTTAAAATTTTGCTTATCATAAAACGCGAACAGGCTAACTCATAATGATACATCGACAAATAACCATGTTTAGGATAGCCCATATATAGATTGTAGTAAATAGAGCGATTCCAGCTTGAAGCATCTTTTATTTCATAATCTACTGAGAACATATTGTGATAGTCTACTGGTAGTAATACTACAGACAAATTGGGGCATTTGCCAACATACTCCTTTAAAAGCCAACAATCATATTCTAGATTTTGAGATGAATTGGCTAAATTGAAGGCATTTTTAAACAATGATGGATCTATCGACAGCATATGAGAATTTCCCATAATTAATAAATTTACTGAGTCACAATGAGCATCCATCCACTCCTTCTTATATCTATAGGAATTAGGAATACTCCTTGCATACATCTCAGCACAAACTGCCAATATCAGCAAAGGCAATATGAAATACAGAGTTTTTAATATGAATAGCTTCTTCATATTCAGAATTGGAAATAGATGAACTCTTGTGCATATCCCCAGAAAGTGTATATAGCTATCACCATTGAATAATATACTGCCATCCTAGCTACCCTATTTCTCATCATTCCCATCATTGGTTCTTCAAGAGCATACTGCTTCTTTCTTGTTATCCATTCAACTAAGACTAATAGTGCAATGGCTGCTAGTGGTCCCATTAACAGTTCAAGTCCTTCTCCTAGAAAAGCATTGCCTATCATAGCATGAAAATAGCCTAAAGTTTCTGCTAAACTCTGAGATCTGAAGATAATCCATCCAATGACTACAAGGATGAATGTCAATAAAATGGATACCATTTCATTAATACTCGGAAACAACTTCCCTTCGGCTACAATTGTTGAATATTTATGGTTACATCCCAACACGCTAGCCCCTATTAATAACAACGCATTATACCCTCCCCAGACAACGAAAGTCCAGTTGGCCCCATGCCATAATCCGCTGATTAAGAACACTATAAGTATGTTCGAATATGCTTTCCATGTCAAGCATCTATTTCCACCAAGAGGAATATATAGATAATCTCGGAACCATGTCATCAAACTAATATGCCATCTACGCCAAAACTCTGCAATATTCCTTGAAAGATAAGGTTTATCAAAGTTCGTCATCAAACGAATACCAAACAACTTGGCGCTTCCTATGGCTATATCACTATATCCAGAAAAGTCACAATAAATCTGGAAGGTAAACAACACAGCAATCTGAATCAACATCAATCCTGGCAGATCCTCATAATAATCCCAATACTGATTAACATAATAAGCACATAGATCAGCCACGGCCACCTTCTTGAAGAAGCCCCAAAGCATCTGCCGGAGTCCATCAACAGAACGAGCATAATCGAACAACCTGCATTGATTGAACTGAGGTAGTAGATTGGTTGCTCTCTCAATAGGGCCTGCCACCAACTGCGGGAAGAAACTGATATAGGCAAAGAACTGTACGATGTCTTTTGTCGGCTTTTGTTTGTTCTGGTATACATCTATGCTATAGCTCAAAGCCTGAAAGGTATAGAAACTGATGCCAACTGGCAGGATGACGTTCAGCGTCGCCACATCCATCTGATACCCCAACCCTCTAAAGAGTCCTGCAAAGCTTTCGGCAAAGAAATCATAGTACTTGAAGACTCCGAGAATAAAAAGATTCACTATGATATTCATAGCACTTACAACTCTTTGATACTTTCTCTTTCTTTCAAAACGGCCAATAGCAATTCCACTGACATAGCTGCACAACGATGTAAAAGAAATGAGCAACAGGAATCGCCAATCCCACCAGCCATAAAAGACATAGCTGGCTATGACTATAAATAGATTCTGTTGATGTTTGTCTCTACAAAGAAACCAATATAGCAGAAATACTATTGGAAGAAAAATAAGAAATTCAAATGAATTGAAAAGCATAGCAAACAACTCTTTTCATGAGGCTTTGATATTAGATTTAGTATGAAAACTCTGCATATAGTGCATCATGGTCTGAAGCTCCTTCAGACTGAATGACTTTTATCTTCTTCAGTTTGAGAGTTCCCGTATGCATAATATGGTCTATCCTATATGGCAACGGCCTATGGATTGTTGCCCCATATCCACATCCTCCTTCCCACCACGCATCTATCAATTCTGCTTTCTCCAATATCGTTAATGCAGAAGACCCACTCACATCATTAAAATCACCCATCATTATAACTGGTGCTTTTCTATTATTTTCTTTTAAATGATCAATGATTACCTCCGCTTCATGTTCTCGCTGCTCGTATGCCAATTTTATATCATCAATATATGCTTTTAGATCGTCATGACTATTGATGCTATCAGGGGTGATGTATTGTCTGTCTTTTGTATAATTATTACTAGCAAAATGACAGCCGTATAACAATATTGAGTCCTTTCCTTGATGCAAAGTACAATAATAGCTTCCTATCTCATCTCTTTCTTTATCCCTAAGTTGCAACGAAGCGCCTAATGGATATTTGCTATAGAAATAATGTGCTATCCTTGAATGGCCGCATGTTGTATATGGGTATCGCTCTTTTAATAAAGTATCAAGTAATGCTATATCATCTTCACAAAATTCCGCAAAAAAAATAACGTCTGGATTATTGTTGTTTATTATTTCTTGAATAGCAGGTACTCTTCTCTGAATGCCCTCAGACATTCCATTTATATTAAAACTCAACACCTTGATATTCTTGTTTCCACATGGTTCTGTTATCGGCCATATTCTATATGATATACATTTTGCCCATACGTTTATTAAGTAAACAATAATAAGAATAGAACAGCCAATAAATCTTTTTTTCCTACAAATGAAAAGAAGAGAACATAAAAACAACAGTAACAATAACCAAGGTATGCATAAAACAAACATATTGGTTTATTCTTCCTTCATGATATTCTATAATTCTTCAACACGCTCATTGGTTTCCATCCCAGATCTCTTTTCGCTTTTTCATTACTGATGGTGTCTGAATTTACAATCTTATATAGGCGTTTGGAATTTAAGGGAAACCAATTCCCGACAACATCACCGAACAACGCGATAGTCTTAGCAAACCAATACGGAATAGAAATTGGTGGGGTCTTTCCTAGCTGTTGCGCTATAGTTGTTTCTAATTCGCCAAACGTGGGATGTTCATCATCACACACATTGTAAGCACCACCTTTTTCTGCAACTAACGGTACAAGATGCGCAATATCCTCAGCCATCAGCAGGCTTTTCCTAGCCTTGCCATGACTGATGCTTAAATACTTTCCAGACTTAATACCATTTACCATTGCCCCAAGATTACCTGGGGCATTCTTGCCGACCATCAAACTGGGTCGAAGGATTCCCAAAGTCACACCGTTTTTCTCACACCATTCTGTCAGAAAATGCTCGGCCATGATCTTGCTTTTCTGGTATGGTTCTTCACCTACAAGCGGATAATCCTCAGTAACATAGTTTCCATTATCAATTCCGTACACACCAGAAGTGCTGATAAATACAAAAGCCCTGGGTACACCTACCTTCTCTAAAGCAGAACATAAATTAACAGTCCCTTGATAATTTATATCATAAAACGACTGAATTTCTTCCGGTGTCTTTGGATAAACGTGAGCTTTACCGGCCGCATGAAGTACGATGTCATAGTGACAAGGCAACACTGGAACCTCCTTAGCGAAATTTGCTTTCAATTCATCCCTGTCTGTAATGCCAATCGTTGTCACTTCATATTGTTGATCAAGCACGGGCTTGGCATTATACCCAAGAAAACCCGTACCGCCCGTAAACAATAACTTCTCCATATTACTTGAATGCATCAAAATTCTTATATACCGCCTCAAATGGCTCGATATCATCCTTATTATAGATAAAGGTGCAGTCTGCTTCTTTAAAGTATCGCCACCATTCTGGTTCACTAATTATGCCCCCCTCTACTCGTTTTGCATAATCAATACACTCACTCATCGCGACAAATGGTTCATATTGTTTCCTGTCAGCAGAATCAATACAGCCATTCTCCATAGCTTTGCACCACAGATATGACAACGGCATTCCAGCTACAACCCCTACATAGTTCCAGGCTGATGCTCGGAAATTCATTTCCATAAAGTAGAAAGTTCCATCCTTATCGATGATAAACTCTGCCTCAAAGACTCCTTCAAATCCCATCTCCTTGAACATCGACGCCAGTTTTGCCTCCAAATCAGGATACTGGAACATCTGCACATCCATGTAAGGACTGTAATAACCAGGTATCAGATATTTATAGGTACACT
>JAEEGL016287320.1_pt1 | contig 10038 bp, 5 predicted proteins | sample 9134231 | NCBI WGS metagenome assembly JAEEGL01 (sample SAMN16246548, study PRJNA631951) | gut metagenome | biome: gut microbiome; feature: rumen; material: fiber-attached | host: Bos | place: Iran: Karaj | collected 2018-10 | reverse complement strand
TGCGATTCCAGCGACGTGGACGTGATCTACAACTCCACGCCGTGGCACCTGCACGTCCCCGTGGCGCTTGCCGCGATGAACGGCGGCAAGCACGTCCTCACCGAGGTGACGTCCGCGATGACGGTGGAGGACTGCTGGAAAATGGTCGAGACCGCAGAGAAGCGCAAGGTCCACTGTATGCAGCTCGAGAACTGTATCTACGGCGAGATCGAGATGCTCACGTTCAACCTCGTGAGGCAGGGCGTGCTCGGCGAGGTGATGCATGCCGAGGGTGCGTACAACCACGACGGACGCCACATGGCGAACGACCTATTCCCTGCGTACCAATACTGGCGCTACGACTGGTACCGCGAGCATGCGGGCAACCCGTACCCGACGCACGGGCTCGTGCCGCTGTGCCTGACGATGGACGTCAACCGCGGCGACCGCATGGACTACATCGTCTCCATCGACTCGAAGAACGCCGCGTTCGCCGACTTCATGGAGCACGGTCTCAATAAGGGCAATCCCCGCAAGGGACAGACCCTCAAGGTCGGCGACATGAACACGAGTCTAATCAAGACGGTCGGCGGCAAGACGATCATGCTCCAGCACACAGTCTCGGTGCCGCGTCCCTACTCGCGGCTACAGCGGGTGCAGGGCACGCGCGGAATCATCGCGGACTACCCGTACCGCATCGCCCTCGAGGGGGACGGCAAGTACTACTACGGCAGCGGCGCGCACGCCTGGTGGGACGCCAAGCGCGCCGAGGAGATCCGCCAGAAGTACAAGCATCCCCTGTGGAAGACGATCGGCGAGCTCGCGAAGAAGTCCGGCGGGCACGGCGGAATTGACTACATCCAGGACGCGCGCTGGTCGTACTGCCTCCGCATGGGCCTTCCGCTCGACACGAGCGTATATGATCTCGCGACGACGGGCTGCCTCTGCGAACTCACCGAGAGGAGCGCGACGAACCGCTCCCAGGCGATGGACGTACCGGACTTCACTCGCGGCGCGTGGAAGACCGCGCCGAAGATGGACGTGGTGGACATCGACCTTGCGCACTTCAAGATCTGATGCGCCAAAAGGAAGAATGTAGGTAAATGAAGCGCGTAGCCAAAACGCTTTCCGCAGTCGTGGCCGTGGCAATCACTATGGCTGCGGTGGCGGCGGAGGAAACGGAACTTGACATAGGCGCGATGATGCGTCCAGTGCCGGCGACAGCCGTGTTGAAGGAGCCCGGATACTACGTCTGGGGAGCCTCGATGGTCAAGGACGACAAAGGCGTCTATCACGTCTATTACGCCCGTTGGAAGAAGGAGTACGGCTTCAGATCCTGGGTTACGAAGTCCGAGATCGCGCACGCGACCGGCCCTTCGCCGTCCGGGCCGTGGACGTACAGCGACGTCGCCATTGCGCCGCGCGGGGCGCAGCACTGGGACGGACTGTGCGCGCACAACCCGAACATACACAGGTTCGGCGGCAAGTACTACCTCTACTACATGGGCAACACCGGCGACGGCAATGTGACGCGCAAGGGCCTCAACTGGACTCACCGCAACAACCAGAGGATCGGCGTGGCCGTCGCGGACACGCCGTACGGCCCGTGGCGGCGCTCCGACCGTCCGGCGGTGGACGCGAGCGACTACGCCGCCGCGCCGGACGCGCTGATGACGAGCAACCCGGCCGCCGCGCAGCGTCCGGACGGATCGTTCATCATCCTGTACAAGGCCGTCGGCAAGAAGCGTCCCCTGCCGTTTGGCGGGCCGGTCGTGCATCTCACGGCTGTCTCGCAGTCCCCGACGGGTCCGTTCGTCAAGAGCCTGAAGCCGCTCTTCACCGACGGCAAGGCGCACTTCCCGGCGGAGGATCCGTATATCTGGAGCCAGAATGGCAGGATGTACGCCATAATCAAGGACCAGAACGGATATTTCGTCAACCGCAAGGGGCGGTCGCTTGTGCTGTTCGAGTCAGCGGACGGGGAGTCGTGGACTCTTGCGAAGCACTGCTTCATCACGGGCACGGAACTGCGTTGGGCGGACGGAAGGACGGAGTCTCTCACGTACCTCGAGCGACCGCAGCTGTTTGTCGATGGCGGACGCCCCGTGGCGCTGCTGGTCGCCGTGGGGCCGAAGGACATGGCGGAAACGTACAATGTGCAGATTCCGCTTGTTGATCCCGGGAAGTGACGACTTCGGCATTGCATTTGCCATTGACTGTATAGGCCGTGATGTCGTATAATATGCGACATGAATGCAATTAGCGAAACGGTGAAGGGGGCGGTGTCGGCGCTTGGATTCCTGGCGCTGTGCGGTTCGCCCATACTTGCGGATGTTGCAGAGCCGCAGCTCTACATGGCGGGCGACTCGATCATGGCGGACTACAGGAGCGACATGTTCCCGCAGTACGGCTGGGGACAGGCCCTGAGGGCGTTCATGAAAGATCCGTCGCGCCTCCACAATCTTGCGCGGAGCGGATGGAGCGCGAGGCGCTTCCGCGAGTCGGGGCGTTGGACGGACGGTATCGCATCCAAGCTGAAGCCGGGCGACTGGGTGATCGTCTCTTTCGGGCACAACGACATGAACAAGAGGCGCAACAAGTCCCCGAAGAACGACTACTCCACCCCTGGGGAATACAAGGCGTTCCTCGCAGGGTTCGCCGCCGATGCGCGGGCGAAGGGCGCGAACATCGCGTTCGCCACTTCGATCGCCCATTCTTCTGGCTTCAGCGAGTCGGATGGCGCGATGCGCGTGGACGGCGGGGCGACCGGGCTTGGAACCTACGTCGCGGCAATGCGCGAGGTCGCGGCGGAATGTGGGGCGCCGCTCCTCGACCTCAACAGGTATGCGGTGGAGAACTTCCCGAAGTTGGGATTGGCGGCGGCAAAGTCCCTCTACATGTTCGTCGGACCGGGCGAATATCCGAACTATCCAGACGGCAAGAAGGACGCCGCGCATATTCGTGACAGCGGCGCGTTCTTCTACGCGAAGGCTGCGGTGGAGATGGCTCGCTCGCAGGGGCTCGCGATAGCCGATCTCTGGAAAGACCCGGCGAGCGTCGCGTTCGTCCCATCAGTGGCGCTTGCGCAAGCGGCGCAGGGCCTGACGTTCAGCGCCGTCTCGCCCGACGGGTCCAACGAGCTGAGGCTCGATGTTGGTCCGGGCGAAATGAAGTATTCCGTCTGGCGGCGCGGCAAGGCGATCGTCGAGCCGACGTGGATTTCGCTCGTCACGAGGGAGCATGGCAGGATGGACGGCCGGGGCGCGGCGCCTAAGTCCGTCTCGCGCAAGGTCGAGGGAATGATAGCGACGCCGATGTACAAGAAGTCGTCCGTCGATCTCGCGGCGAACGAGACGCTCGTAGACTTCGGCGAATGGGCGCTGCGCCTCCATGCACGCAACGACGGCGTCGCCTGGCGGTTCGAGACGAAGTACGACGGCGAGGTCACCGTCACCGCCGAGAACACAAACGCCCGCTTCCCGAAGGACGCGACGCTTTGCTATTCGCAGGAGGGGGGCTTCCAGTCAGGCTGGGAAAAGCCGGCCAAGATCGGTCCCGTGGAGAGCGTTAAGCCGGGGCATCCGCAGATCGTGATGACGCCGTTCACGGCGACGGTGCCCGGCGCCGGCGTCGTCACGGTGACCGAGTCGAACCTGCTCGACTATCCCGGGCTCAACTTCTTCAGGAGGAGCGACGAGCCTGACATGCTGCGCTCGTGGCAGGCGGGCGTTCCGAGCAAGGTGGACGTGAGCCGCCGCATGACGAACGTCAAGGATCGCCATCCGCACCTCGCAAAGACGAAGGGTACGCGCACGTTCCCGTGGCGCGTGTTCGTGCTGGCCGACGAACCAATCGGTCTGGTGGCGTCCGACGCCGTCTATGCGCTCGCGGAGCCGAGCCGCATAGCCGACGCGTCGTGGGTGAAGCCGGGGCAGGTAGCATGGGACTGGTGGAACGGATTCAAGATCACGGACGTCCCCGGTCTCGATACCGGCTGTAACTTCGAGACGTACAAGGAGTACGTCAACTTCGCGGCGGCGAACGGAATCACTTACATCATCATGGACGAGGGATGGGCGGAAAAGCTTGACCTCGACAAGCCGCGCGAGTCCGTCAACGTGCCGGGCGTGATTGCCTACGCGAAGGAGAAGGGCGTCGGTGTCATCCTTTGGGCGGCGTGGGCGCAGCTCATGGACAGGGATCGGAGAGTCAGGGTTTTCGACCGCTACGCCGCAATGGGCGCAAAGGGCTTCAAGATTGACTTCATGAACCGTGACGACCAGTTGCTCGAACGCTTCCTCGAAGAGACCGCAATGGACGCGGCGGAACGGAAGCTCGTCGTCTTGTACCATGGCATTCACAAGCCAACGGGGTTATGCCGTACCATGCCGAACGTCCTCAACTACGAAGGCGTCTACGGGCTTGAGCAGGGGGGCTCCATCGGCGGGCGCAAGGTCGTCATATCCAACGACGTGAACCTCGTCTTCACGCGCATGGTCGCGGGTGCGATGGACTACACGCCCGGCGCGATGCGCAACCGCGCATTCAACGCGCCTGACTTCCGCAAGGGGGTGGATGCCAGGGCCTGCTACGGGACGCGCTGCCACCAGCTCGCGCTATTCCCGCTCTTCGAGGCGCCGATACAGATGCTCTGCGATTCGCCGACACAGTACCGCACCGCGCCGGAATGCACGGCGTTCCTGACGAAGGTGCCGACGGTGTGGGACGAGACGAGGGGCGTCGCAGGCAAGATCGGCGCTTATGCTGCCATCGCCCGTCGCAAGGGAGGCGACTGGTGGCTTGGCGCGATAACAAACTGGGACGGACGGGAACTCGAGCTGTCGACTGCATTCCTCGGCGAAGGCGAATGGACTGTTGAGTCGTTCGAGGACGCTCCCGATGCAGACACGAACGCCGAGCATTACGTTCGGCGGACGTTCAGGATAAAGGCCGGCGATCCGCTTCGCGTCAAACTCGCTTCAGGCGGCGGATTTGCTGCCCGCTTTGCGCCGTGTACCATGAACAGGTAGAACTTTTCGCAAGCCCCTTGACGGCGAAGCGCAAAATAGTGTCACTACCATCCCACTCCGCATAGGAGCGAGTTCATAATGTTCGAAAATACGTGTTGCAACATGTGTTCTTGAATATGCCGACGACCTGTACGCACCCCCGTTTTTCATCGCGATGCCGGAAAGCCCCGAAAACGCGGGCTTTTCTACCCGTGCTGTCCCATTGGCCCGGCGTCGAACGGCAGGAAAGCCTGCAAACACAGGGGTCTGGAGACCTCCACCGCGCGGATTCCACCACGTGCTGTCCCATTCGCGCCGAAGGATTCGAGCAGCTCCACGACGTTGCGCCGCAGCCACGCGCACGCCCGCACGACGCCCGCGAGCCGCGAGAAGCTGTGCTTCCATCTCGAGACGTGGCGGAGGTAGCGCAATCGATACGGTCAGGTTCACGAGCGCACCGGGCGAGAACAGGCGCGCCTTTGTCGCGAAGGACGACGGCCTGTACGTATTGAGCGGATTCATGCTCATCATCAGGTAGCGGATGCAAACGTGCCGTAAGGCTGACCAAAAACCTTGCATTTCCTGGGAAACGCCCACTTCAAAAACCTTGCATTTCGTGGGAAACACCCACTTCAAAAACCTTGCATTTCGTGATTTCCGTCTTGACATGTCTGGGTTGGTGTGGTATAATATGCGCCAAAATAGGGATAACTATGTTAAAACGCAAGATTTACGACAAGCTCCTTGATTGGAAGAAAAACGGTTCACGCGAGTGCGCCTTGCTGATAGATGGCGCGCGACGCGTAGGGAAGAGTTATATAGTCGAGGAGTTCGCAAAGGCCGAGTACCGTTCTTATGCGATAATCGACTTCGCCAACGCCGACAAGACCATAAAAGACCTTTTCCTGAAGTACATGTCGAATCTTGACACGTTCTTTGCCTACCTGTCCGCCTTGACAGACGTGACATTCTACAGGCATGAGACGCTGATCGTGTTTGACGAGGTACAGCATTTCCCCAAGGCGAGGGAGGCTATCAAGCAACTCGTCAAGGATGGCCGTTACGACTACATTGAAACGGGTTCGCTCGTTTCCATAAACGAAAACGTCAAGGACATACTCATACCGTCTGAAGAGCGCGACATTGAAATGTACCCGATGGATTTTGAGGAATTCCTTTGGGCGACAGGCCGTCCGACCTTGATGGAATCCATACGAAGCGCGTTCAAGTCAGGAGAAAGGATGGGTCCGCTACATGAGACGGCAATGGATTCGTTTAGGCAGTATCTTGTCGTCGGCGGGATGCCGCAGGCGGTGGCGCGATATGTCGAAAGCCACGACTTCAAGGCCGTTGATCGGCAGAAGCGCGACCTGCTAAAGCTGTACAGAAAGGGCATCCGCAAGCACGCGAAGCGGTATGCGCTGCGCGTCGAGCGCATATACGACGAAATCCCAGGCCAGCTATCGCGGCATGAGAAGCATTTCAACTTCAGTTCCTTGGGGGACAGTGCACGCTATAGGGAGTATGAGAATGCATTCCTGTGGCTGGCGGATGCGATGGTCGTCAACGTGGCGTGGAATGTCTCCGATCCGAACGTCGGGTTCAGGTTGAACATGGATGATTCGCTCATGAAGTGCTATTTCCTGGATACGGGGCTTCTTGTCAGCCATTCGTTCGACGAAGGGGAGATGGTGGCGCAGAATGTCCACAATCGGATTCTGACTGGCGACATCGAGTTGAACGAGGGGATGCTTGTCGAGAACGTCGTCGCGCAGATGTTCGCCGCTTGTGGCAGGAAGCTTTATTTCTATTCGCGGCGTTCGCGCGAGGACGGCAAGGAGAGGATGGAAATAGATTTTGTCCTGTCGCGCTCGAAACTGGACGTCGCGCACAATGTCTTTCCCGTAGAGGTGAAAAGCGGAAAGAATGCTTCGCACAGGTCGCTTGACAAGTTCGTGGAGAAGTTCCGGTCATACGTGGCAAAGCCGTGCCTTTTTTGGATGAAGGACAGAAAGACGCAGGACGGGGTAGAATACCTGCCTATCTATATGGCTCCGTGTCTGGCGGAGGAGGTTTTATAACGTGGAGTGATTGTAAAAATGAAGTTACCATACATGAAGACAATTTTAGTTGTTGTTGTTGCCGCTCTTGCGCTTGGCACGGACGCGGCGGCGAAACCGGTTGATTTCGCCAAAGGCGAGACGAAGGTGTTCTACGTCGATGTTGCCGAACCGCCGCGAAAGGACGCGAAGCAGCAGGAGATCAAGGAGTGGTTCCTCGAAAACTACTACGGACGAGCGCCGGTTGGACGTCCGTCCGATATGGAGTTCAAGGGGAATGACATTCTGATCTCGGGCGGGAAGGTTACAATCCGCCTTTCCGTCGTGCTTCCGCCGGGCGCGTCGAAGGAAAAGCCCTGCCCCGTGGCCCTCGTCGCCGACAGGCGTTCGTGCTTTCCCACCCCGATCAAGCCAAATAGGCTGAAGGGTATTCTTGCCGTGCAGGCGGAATTCTGCCGCATGGCGACGGAACGCGGCTATGCGTTGGTTATGTGGAACGTCAACGACGTCGCGCCAGACTGCTGGCTCTACGACCGCTACATCAAGATGAAGCCGGAGGCGCTGCCGCCCAACGCATGGGGCGTGTTCGGACTCTACGGCGGCGAGCCGGACGGGCGCACGGGCAACACCTGGGGGACGATCCGCGCATGGGCGTGGGGGCACAGCCGCGTGATGGACTGGATCGAGACGCGCCCGGAGCTGGACGCGACGCGTGTGGCGGTGTGCGGACACTCCCGCCTTGGCAAGGCCGCGCTTGTCGCAGGTGTCACGGACGAGCGTTTCCTAGTGGCCTACTCCAACGATTCCGGCGTGGGCGGGGCGCATCCGCACCGTCTCTGGAAGCCCGGCGTGTGCAAGCTTTCATTCGTCAACACGTACCACCTCCATTGGCTCTGCCTCAACTCGCGGAAGTTCGAGGCGGACGAGCGTAACATGCCGCACGACATGGACGAGTTCCTCGCGCTCATGGCGCCGCGCTACCTCTATGTCGCGAGTGCGAGCGAGGATGTGTGGGCCGGACCGGAGGGCGAGCAGTTCGCCGCAGAGATGGCGTCCCGCGCATGGGAGCGCATGAACCTGAAGGGCTGGGGGTATAAGGGGCACGTCGGCGGGCACGTCCGTCCGGGAGGCCACGACTTCACGCCGTACGACTTCAGATTGTTCCTTGACTTCTGCGACCAAAGGTTTCGTGGCCGAATCTTTGTTCCGCACTCTAATGCCCTCTGATTTATGGTATAATGTACACAAAAGGAGAACAACATGAAGATGACGATGGGCATTGCCGTGGTAGTGGCGGCGATGGCGGCGTCGGGGGCGGAGTATTTCGTTTCCCAAGACGGATGCGACGGTGCGGATGGTTCGGCGGCGAAGCCGTGGCGGACGATCCAGCGTGCGGCGGACGTCGCCAAGGCGGGCGACGTCGTGACCATTCGCGGCGGAACGTACCGCGAATGGGTGAAGCCGGCGAACGCGGGGCGCGAGGGCGCGCCGATCGTATTCCAGGCGGCGAAGGGCGAGAAGGTCGTCGTGACGGGGACAGACCCCGTTGCGGGCTGGACGAGGAGGGATGACGGGCTCTGGACCGTACGCCTCCGCTACGATTCCTTTGGCGGGCTCAATCCGTTCGATGACTTCATCAACGGCGACTGGTTCAGCAACGGCGGTCGTGTGCGTTTCCGCACGCGCCTCATCCAGGACGGGAAGCCCCTTGAGCTTCACACCCGCGACGTGCTGATAAACGAAGGCGGCAGCAAGGATACCAGACAGTGCCTCGTCAACATAGCAGGCGTAACGTCCGGCGGACGTACCGTCCCCGGCAAGGACGCCGTCAAGCGCGTCGGCCTGAAGAACGGCTTCACCCCGAAGGAAGGCTACGATACGCAGTGGGGCCTCGAGCTCGGCTGGATACAGGAAGGCGCTTCGTTCGTGATGGAAGGCTTCGACCTCTCCACCCCCGCATCCCGCGAACTCTCGATCCACCTCTCGTGCAGCCTGCACGAGACCGACATCGAACTGTGCGACGTCTCCGACACGGGCCTGCCCCTCGCCACCGTGCTTGCGCCAGTGACCGGCGACTGGAGGAAGTACACGACCGTCAAGGTGCGCCTGCCCGACTACGCGGCCGGCGTGAAGAGCCTGCGCTTCCGCTTCCGCAAGCACAGCAAAAGCGGCAGAGTACTCGACGTAGGACACGCCGCGCTCGTTCCCGGCATGGTCTATGGCACCATCGTGGCCGCCTTCGAGAAGGACCCGAACGTCTCCGTCCCCGAGCTTGTCGTGCGTCCCGCTTGCTTCTACCCCGTCGTCGAGCACCGCGACTACATCACCCTGCGCGGCATCACCTTCGTCAACGCCGGGCCCAACTGGGCGCCGCCCACGAGCGAGCAGACGGGCATCGTCGGAACGAACTGGAGCAAGGGCTGGACGATCGAGGACTGCGAGGTGTCCGGCACGGAGTGCAGCGGCATCACGCTCGGCAAGTACGGCGACGAGTTCGACAACATCGGCCCGACCGCCGCCAACTACCACAATACGATCATGCGCTCAACCTCCAACGGACTCGACCGCGTGGGTCATCACGTCGTCCGCCGCTGCCGCGTGACCGACTGCGGACAGGCGGGAATCTGCGGCTCGCTTGGCGCGGTGTTCTCCACGATCGACGACTGCGACATCTCCTACTGCCACTGGAAGAAACCGTACGGCGGCGCGGAGATGGGCGGCATCAAGATCCACGCGGCGGTCGATTTCACGGTCTCCAACTGCCGCATCCACCACTGTGGCTCCATCGCCGGAATCTGGTTCGACTGGATGGGCCAGGGCGCCCACGTCGTCGGGAACAAGATGTGGGCCAACAGCCTCGACCTCTACTTCGAGGTTGACCACGGGCCGATCCTCGTGGAGGGCAACGACTTACTTTCCGGCACGGCGCTCATGGCCTGTTCGCAGAGCGCGGCGTTTATCGGCAACCGCATGCGCGGCACGTACCACTA
>JAEEGL014068303.1_pt1 | contig 10038 bp, 5 predicted proteins | sample 9134231 | NCBI WGS metagenome assembly JAEEGL01 (sample SAMN16246548, study PRJNA631951) | gut metagenome | biome: gut microbiome; feature: rumen; material: fiber-attached | host: Bos | place: Iran: Karaj | collected 2018-10 | reverse complement strand
CCGTAATCCACCGTGTTCGCCAGGAAGATCGTCGTAAGGACCGTCAGCATGCCGTTCGCGGCAAAGATCAGGAAGCCCGGGATGAAGAGCAGATAGACGCTGCTCATGTTCGTAAATGCAAGCACCAGCAGGGAGACATAGCCCAGGATCGCCATGATGAAGCTCAGATAGAACACCTGCATGGTGTCCAGGAACTTCCGCAGCAGCGGGAAGAGAATCATCATCGAGAGGATCTGGATGCCGCCGCCGAAGGTGTTAAAGAGCGTGTAGGCGCCTCTCCAGCCCTCGCCGCCGAAGTCATATTTGAAGAAATAGATCACCAGGTTCGAGGTGATATAGATCGAGCAGTTCACGAGCACGATCGTGATGACGATCGCCATCGCCTGGTCGTTCTGGATCAGGGCGCGGAACATCTCCTTCAGGGAAGGAGCCTCGGTATTGACCGTAGATTTCTCTTTGATGAAGACGCAGGTCAGCGTGATGAATACGATGAAGATCACCGCGACGATCAGCGCGAAGCGCGAGAAGCCGGCCGCCTCATTCTTGCCGCCCAGGGCCGCGACCGCCATCACCGTCACGATCGAGATGATCGCAGAGCCGACGCCCGCGCAGGAACGGGCCAGCGTCGAGAGGTTCTCTCTCTCCTTGCCGCCCTCGGTAAATGCCGGGATCATGCTCCAGTACGGGATATCCATCATCGTGTAGGTGACGCCCCACAGAATGTAGGTCACCGCCGCGTAAGCGATCAGGCCGCTGCCGTCCAGGCTCGGCGGGCACGCAAACATCAGGTATAAGATGACCGCGTTCGTCACCGTGCCGATCATCAGCCAGGGACGGAACTTGCCCCAGCGGGTCTTGGTCTTCGCCACGATCACGCCCATGATCGGATCGTTAAACGCGTCAAACACACGCGCCGCCAGCAGAATCACGCCCATCGCGATCGCGCTCACGCCCATCAGGTCCTGATAATAGTACAGGATATAGCTCGCAGAGAGCATGTAGACCATATCCTTGCCTACCGCACCGAGGCCGTAAGCGATCTTCTCTTTCAGTGTCAGTTTCATAGATATCTTTCTCCTATTGTTATTCTCACGTGATACACACGCATCTTACTTCTTAAGTCCCATCGCGAGCTTCACAGCCTCGTACGCGCCGTCATAGATGCCCGCCGCCTTGTTCTTCACGATGTTCGCGCACATGTCGGTCAGAGTCACCTCATCGTTCAGGAACAGGTCCAGCATCTGCAGAGTGTGCGGGATGTCCCGGCACTCCAGGCATCCGTCGCCGATCTCCGCGGAATGAATCGCGCCCCACTGCTCGTGGCCGCCGACCCTCTTGATGAAAAGCTTCGGCACCGGATAGAACGCAAGCTCCGAAGGCTTCGTCACCAGCACATCACAGCTTCTCATCAGCAGATTCGTGCAGTACACCGCTTCGAAGATGTTCTTGTGATAGAAGGCGTGCACGCCGCTCACCTCGCCGGTCAATGCATTTTCCGCAAATGTCTTCGTCTCCTCCCAGTTCTCAAAATGCGTCTCCGACATCTCATAAAGTCCCGGAATCTCCGCCGCAAGCGCATCCCAGACATTCTTGTAATCGCCGACGTTCACATAGAGCGCAGCCTTCCCCTCGCGGATTGCCGGAAGCAGATGCCGGATGATCTCCGCGAAGATCTCCTTCTGCGCGCCCGCACCGCCGATCGTCAGCAGGAAGCGCATCGGTGCGCCGGACTCCTTGCGCGCCACTCTCGCCGCGCAGTCCGCCTCGATATTCACCACAAGCTCATGATCGATGTAATGTCCGACATACTTCAGGTCCGCGGCCGGCATCGGCTTGAGCACCGCCTTCTTCCGGAATCCGTTCAGGATCCGGTAGCCCTGATAGGCGAAATGCGTCTGCACGGTGTGAAGGCTCCCCTCGGACAGATGCAGCGCCATCGGCCAGTTGTCCGGAATCGCGTTGACCACATACTTCATGCCTGCATGAATCGCGGCCTGCGCCGGCCACACATGGGTGCCGATCACCGGAATCTCCTTCGGGATCTCCTGATACACCGGGGCCATAAGCTCCGCATTTTTCTGATCCGACGCGTTGTAAGAGAGCTGGCGGAATCCCTCATAGTTCATCGGCTCCCACACAAACTTGTTGAAAAGCCTGCTCTTGCCGGACAGTCTCGAGCCCAGCGAATACAGGTCGTTCTGCGATCCGATAATCTTCGTGCAGGCCGTATTCGGGAAACCGTTCAAATCCATCCAGTACGGAGTATATCCCAGCGCATGCGCCGCGGACGCAATCGCCATCGAGATCCGGTAATGCCCGAAGCCCATGCGGATGTTGCCGACGATCACTCCCTTCTCCAGATCCCAGTCCGGGGCATCTGCACCCGTGCCGTCACCGACACGGATCTCCTTCACGCCAAGAGGGCCGCCGATCACCGCGTTCTCGCGGATGGTCACATCGTCCACCGGATCCTGGCCGCCTGGGAAACGTCTCGCGAACTTCGCCTTGGATTTCACCGCGCTCTTGTAGTCCTTCTCCGACATCACGTTGCCGAAGATCACCTTGGACCGATCGATAAACTCACTCATAATTACCTCACCTTCCGGGTGAAAGCTCCTGCTTTCGCCCGTGTTATTCTGATCAAAGGGCTCTCTGCCCTGTTATCTCACTTCAAATGTGACCTCAGCCGTTCCGCACAACAGGCTCTCCAGGATGAGTTTCGCACTTCCTTTCTCCCCGGTCGTCTTCACATATGTTCCGGTCATACCGCCCTGCAGCGAGACCACATCCGGTCCGACCAGCTCCACCGGGCCTTCCGTGCGCAGCTTCACGACATCATTTGCAAAAGGCAGCACATTGCCGTTCTGGTCCACCGCCTGGATCCGCACCGCGGCCATGTCATACGTCCCCTCCTCATGGAGGTCCGCGTGATAGGTCCTCGTGCGCAGCCGCACTTCCGTCACCGGCTCCTTCGTCACCTTCGCGACTACCTGGCCGTTGGTCACCGCCTCGACCGTGAAGCTTGTCGCCTCTCCGCCCCAGTCGCCGATGTATTTGTTATACAGGGCCACCGCGTCCGTCCAGCGCATGCCGTACACCGCAATCGCCTTCGCGGCGTCCAGGTAGACACTCTTCGGCAGATGGTTCATCCCGTAGCGCGCCGTGGCGTTGAGCAGGTTCTTCACCGCCTTCTCCTGGCCGGGCTTGAAGTTCTCACCCTCGGCGATCGCGTCGCCGATGTAGTCATTGACCTCGATCGGCCCGTTCGCAAGGTGCGTAAACTCCGAATCCTCCTGCGTGTAGGTCTTGAGCAGCCGCCCGTTCTTGTACATCCGCACGAAATCCGCGTTCGTCACGATATAGACCGGACCGCGGTTGCTCGCCGGGTGCTCGCCGATGTCCATCGAAGAAGTCAGCTCCAGCACCGGATTCTTATCCTGCTGCGCCGCGTAGATGCTCGCGGCAAGCTTCGGGTTGCGGAACATATCCATCACGCCGTGATAGCAGACCCGGTCCCCGCTGCCGAAATCCCGGTGGGTGTTGTAATCGAACATGCACCAGCCGAAGCTGCCGGCGATGTCCTCCTCGGCCGCCACCGCGTCAAGCACCCTCACGTGCCGGCGCAGATGCTCCAGCCGGTGCTCCTCCGCGTCAAATGTCTTCGTCGGGTACATGTGCCCGGCGTACTCGGTCACCATATAGGCTCTCTTCATATCCGGCGTCACCTGGCTCTTCTTCTGGCAGCCGGGCTTCTCGCCGTCATGGGAGAAATCATTGTACGTGTAGACATCCTCCAGGAAACTTCCCTTGGTATAGCAGCGGACGCCTCCCGTCTGTCTGGTCGGATCCAGCTCGCGGGCCAGCTCATTCGTCCTCCGATACAGCGGGTCACAGTCCACCGATTCATTGATGCGAACGCCCCAGAGGATGATCGAAGGGTGGTTCCGGTTCTGCAGGACCATCTCGCGAACATTTTCCACCGCCTGATCCTGCCAGGCCTCGTCGCCGATGTGCTGCCAGCCCGGAATCTCCGTGAACACCAGCAGGCCGATCTCGTCACACCGGTTGATAAAATGCTGCGACTGCGGGTAATGCGAGGTGCGCACCGCGTTGCAGCCCAGCTCGTATTTCAAGATGTCCGCGTCCATCACCTGCATGGATTTGGGCATCGCATAGCCGACGTAAGGATAGCTCTGATGACGGTCCAGGCCGCGGATCCGGACCTTCCGGTGGTTGAGGTAGAATCCGTCCGCCTTCCACTGCATCGTCCGGAATCCGGTCACGGTCACCTTCTCATCCGTCTTCTCTTCCCCGCGGAAGAGCTCCGTGCGGATCTCATACAGTCTGGGCGAATCGATATCCCAGATGCGGATGCCGGCGACCACCCGGGTCAGAACCGCGTGTCCGCCCTCCACGGCCGCCTCGCCGAGCTCCTCCCAGTCCTGCTTTCCGCGCAGGCGGATGCTCTGGCGGACCGAATCCCCCGCCTCGTCCGGCAGATGCGCCGCGATCTCCGACGTCATCTTCGCCCGCCGGGACCGGACCGCCACGAGGCTGTGCACGAACACATCCTCCAGATACGCCGGCTCCTTCACCTCCAGCCAGACCTCTCTCGTCAGGCCGCCGAAGGTCATATAGTCAATCACAAATCCGAACGGCGGAACATTCAGGTCCTCGTGGCTGTCCACCATGACCGTGATCACATTGTCCTCCCCGAACCTGAGGAAAGGCGCGATATCCGTCGTATAAGCCGTATACCCGCTATAGTGCTTCGCGCAGGACGTTCCGTTGACAAACAGCTCGCTCACGTGGGCCGCGCCGTCGATCGTCAGGAGGACACATTTGCCCTCCCACTCCGCGGGCGCCGCAAGAACCCTGCGGTAGCCTGCCCGCATCTGGTAGACGCTCTCATCAAAATAATGCAGCGGGACCTCCTTCATCGTGTGCGGAAGCCGCACTTCGGCAAGGCCGTCCGCATCGTAATCCGCCCCGCACATCGCCGGGTCAAATCTCTCCGCAAACCGCCATCCGTCATTCAGATCAATTCTCATACTGTCACCTTTCTATCTGTCCGGCCTCACGCCTGCGGCCTCCGCCGCATCACGCTTCACTCCGGTTTCTTCTCACTCTCCGCCGCCAGAGCCGCCTCGGTCTCCAGCGCCTTCTTAAACTGCGTCTCATACAGCTCCGTATAGACGCCGCCCTTCGCCACCAGCTCCTTGTGCTGGCCGCGCTCCGCGATCACACCGTCCTTGATCACCAGGATCTCGTCCGCCGCCAGGACCGTCGACAGCCGGTGCGCGATCAGGATACTGGTCCGCGTCTTGATGATCGGCTCGATCGCCTCCTGGATCTTATTCTCCGAGATCGAATCGAGCGCGGACGTCGCCTCGTCGAAGATCAGCAGGGCCGGATCCTTCAGAAGCACCCTGGCGATCGCCAGCCGCTGCTTCTCACCGCCCGAGAGCTTGAGTCCCCGGTTGCCCACCATGGTCTCGAGCCCGCTCTCCTGCTTCTCGATCATGTCATAGATATTGGCCTTCTTGCAGGCCTCGATCAGCTCTGCCTCCGTGGCGTCCGGCTTCGCGTAGAGCAGGTTCTCCCGGATCGTCCCGTTGAACAGGTACGTCTCCTGCGAGACGACGCCGATGTGGCTGCGCAGCCAGTGCAGGTCATATCGCCGGACATCATTTCCGTCGAAGGACACCCGCCCCGCCTTCACGTCATACAGGCGCGGAATCAGGTTCACCAGCGTACTCTTGCCGGACCCCGAAGGCCCGACGATCGCCACCGAATGGCCCTCCTCCAGCTTGAAATTGATATCCCTCAGGATCTCCCGCTCCGGGTCATAGGAGAAAGCCACATTGATGAACTGCACCTCTCCTCTCGCCTCGTTCGGGGCCAGGGGCATCTTCGGATTCTCGATCTCCACCGGCATATCCAGGTACTCGAAGATTCTGGTAAACATCGCCATCGACCGCACCCAGTCCACCTGGACCGAGAGCAGCTGGTTGACCGGCCCGTACATGCGCCCGAGCAGCGCGACCAGCACGGTGATATCACCGACCGTCAGCGAGCTGTCATAGCGCATCATCAGGATGCCGCCCACCAGGTACAGAAGCATCGGGCCGATGCTGGAAAATGTCGAGATCACGACGAAGAACCACCGGCCGGCCATGCTCTCGCGGATGTTCAGCCTGATCATCCTCCGGTTCACGTCCCGGTACTTCTCATACTCCGTATCTTCCTTGCCGAAGAGCTTCACCAGCAGCTGTCCGCTCACCGAGAGCGTCTCATTTAACATCCCGTTGATCTCGTCGCTGCACTCCTGCGACTCCCGGGTCAGCTCCCAGCGCGTCTCGCCCGCCTTCCTCGTCGGCAGCGCGAACAGAGGCACGATCACCAGGCCGATCGTGGCCAGGATCGGGCTCTTCTGGTACATCGCGATGAGCGCGATCACCAGCGTGATCGAGTTCGACAGGATGTTCGCAAATGTATCCGAGATCACCCGCTGCACACCGTCGATGTCGCTCGTCATGCGCGTGATGATATCGCCCTGGTTGTTCGACGTGAAGAACCGCTGCGACATCTGCTGCAGATGCCGGTACATCGAGTTGCGGATATCAAATGTAATGTGCTGCGCGATCCACGTGTTGAAATAGCTTCTGGCCACGCCGATCAGGTTGCCGCCCAGCGTGACCGCAAGCGACAGCACGATATAGAAGATCAGCTTGTTCAGATCCCGCCCGATCAGGCCTTCATCGATGATCTTGCCGGTCAGGATCGACGGCAGAAGCGTCAGTGTCGACGACGCCGCGATACATAAAAGCACCAGCGCCATCTGCAGCCAGTAAGGCTTGAGATACGAAAAAATCCTCTTAAGCAGCGGCCATGTGACCTTCGGTCGATTTGCCTTTTCCTCCTCGGTCAGATAGCCTCTCCCCATTCTTCCTCCGGGTCCCGGCATCGTAGTTCCCCCATCTTTCTTTTCACGCTACATTCGTTTATGAATGTGTTCATAAAAATCCAATGTTTATTATATCACAACACATAAGCGGCTTCCAGACCTTACGGCAGCGGAAGGGCAGTTTTTCGCCCCGGAATGCCGCCCTTTAGCCCTGTCATTCTCACCCGCTGCCACCCGTGAGCGGCAGCCTTGCGGTCTCTCTCCCAAACATGCTATAATCCTATTATCCGGTCACCCGGAAGACGCAGAAAGGAGGAGCGCCCATGTACATTTACCTGTTGCCATTGCAGGAAGCCGACAGCCTCTCGCAGGTGCGCCGCATTCTCGCTTCCCGCTTCGCTCTGCCCTCCGCCCGCTTCCGGACAAGGCCGGACGGGAAGCCGGAGCTTCTCCTCCCGGACGGGGCCCCGCCGCTCTTCTTCAACCTCTCCCACAGCGGAGAACTCCTTGCCGCCGCATTTGACGACGCCGAAGTAGGGGTTGACATCGAGTCCCTCTCCCGGCGCATCAGCCCCCGCCTGTGGAAATGCATGCTCTCGCCGGAGGAGGTCCGTTCCTTCACAGAAGAATTCGGCGCACTGCCGCAGGATCCCGCAGGCCTCACCCCGGCATTGGCCAGGTGCCTCCTCCAGCGGTGGACATTAAAGGAAGCCCTCACCAAAACCACCGGCACAGGGCTTCGCACAGATTTCCGGACCCTGACGGTCCTCCCCGCGGAGGACGGACGCTTCTGCTGCCCGCAGATTCCGGAGGTCGAGCTTATCACCTTCTGCCCGGGACCCGGCTACGTCGGCGCCGCCGGCCGCATGAGAACTTAGGCACGAAAAAAGAGCATCTTTGAACGCGGTAAACCGAATCGTTCTCAGATGCTCTTGTTTTTCTGCGGGATCGTCCCGGAAATGAATTGTGATACATAAAGGCAGCACCCGTCAGGTCCGGCCTCGGTGCTCACCTTCTCGGATCATCGTGTCAGGGAATATGGCAGGCAAATCCCGGACTGACACGCCTTCTCAGGCCACTTCTACAACCCAGCCTTCCGGAGCCTCGATCCGTCCCATCTGGATACCGGTCAGCGTCTCATACAGCTTCTTGGTCCAGGGACCCATCTCTTCCATCCCGCTCGGGAAATAGATATCCTTGCCGTGGTCATAGATATGTCCCACCGGCGAAATCACCGCCGCGGTGCCGCACAGGCCGCACTCCGCGAAATCCGGAACCTCAGAGAAGAGAACCTCTCTGTGCTCCACCTTCATGCCCAGATACTTCTCCGCCACAACCATCAGCGATCTTCTCGTGATCGAAGGCAGGATACTGTCGGACTTCGGCGTCACAAACGTGCCGTCCTTGGTCACGAACATGAAGTTCGCGCCGCCGGTCTCCTCGACCTTGGTCCGGGTCTCCGGATCCAGGTACATATTCTCTGCAAATCCCTCTTCATGCGCAACCACAATCGGATGCAGGCTCATCGCATAGTTCAGGCCCGCCTTGATGTGGCCGGTTCCTCTCGGTGCCGCACGGTCGAAATCCGAAACCTTGATGGAGATCGGCTTCGCGCCGCCCTTGAAGTACGGGCCGACCGGCGTACAGAACATACGGAACTCAAACTCCACCGCAGGCTTCACGCCGATGACACTGTTGGTGCCGATCATGAACGGACGGATGTAGAGAGATGCGCCGGTGCCGTAAGGCGGAACCATATCTTCGTTCGCCTTGACCAGCATCTTCACCGCCTCCACGAAGCGCTCCTCCGGGAACGGAGGCATCTCCAGACGCTCGCAGGTCTCCTTCATGCGCGCGGCGTTCAGGTCCGGGCGGAAACACACAACTCTTCCGTCCACCGTGTGATATGCCTTCAGACCCTCAAAGCAGGTCTGCGCGTACTGGAAGACACAGGCACACTCGTTCAGAGTGATATTCGCGTCGGTCACAAGGCCGCCCTCATCCCACTTGCCGTCTTTATACTTCGACACATAACGGTAGTCCGCCTGCACATAACCGAATCCCAAGCTGCTCCAGTCAATATTCTTCGCCATAACTGCTTCCTCCATAACTTTGACGCTTTAGCGCGCTGATTATCTAACATAGTAGCACTCCCTTTTTGTAAAATCAACACTTCCCTGCAGAAAAACGCCAAAACTCCCGCACCGGACGCCTCCTCCCAGGCATCAAAAAGAAGCGGATCATCTGTTACGATAACCCGCTTCATACACATTTTATTCAGTTCTACTGATGTCGTATAAAATGAATCCTCACCCGGCAAAGAACAGGCCGTCAAACACCTCTTCGATGTCCTTTCCGTCCACCTGCATCGGCCATTCCGTCGAGGATAACTTCACCTCGACCAGCCTGCCGTCCTCCAGCGCGAACCACACCCGGTCGACTCCGTCCGTGTAGCGGAAGAAGAGCTTCGTCCCGGCTGCGAAGCGCTCTGCCTCGCCGGCCGCCTCAAACGTGTCCTCCTTCACCGGCACGAGATCCATCTCCTGCTTCAGCACCAGCGGATCCTCCTGATAGCGGACCGTCTCATACACCTTGCCCGTCACCTCGGCCTTGCCGCCCGCAAGCCGCACTCCCTGCAGGTAACTGTAGGTGCTCAGGAGATCACATCTGCGGAGCAGCCGGAACTCTCCGGGATCCTTCGGGAAGATGTAGTGCGTCGAATAATTTCCGTCGACTTCCACATCCACAGCCTCAAAATGAGCCCCGCCGACCATGTCCGTCTGCGCCGGCCGGTCCCCGTTCACGTCAAAGATCAGGATCACCCCGTAATCATTGTCCGTCGTGACACCGCACAGCACATACTCACTGCCATCCTCCAGATGCATCCGGTAATTTGCAAATGCATACCCGTAGGCCCCGGTCTTCACGACCACGTCGTCCATCATGAGCATCAGCTCTCTCTGCTCCGACTCATCCACGAGTTCGCCGTAGATCTCGACACGCTTCTCCTTGCCGGAAGCATCCCGCAGGCACAGGCTCTCCTCCTCCGAGATCTGCTCGGTGAAGCGAGGCATCCCTCCCCGGTACTTCTCCGCAATCAGCTCCGCGCATTCCTCACTGTAATACAGCTT
>JAEEGL014040524.1_pt1 | contig 10038 bp, 6 predicted proteins | sample 9134231 | NCBI WGS metagenome assembly JAEEGL01 (sample SAMN16246548, study PRJNA631951) | gut metagenome | biome: gut microbiome; feature: rumen; material: fiber-attached | host: Bos | place: Iran: Karaj | collected 2018-10 | reverse complement strand
GCCGAGGAACTTAATGTTGCAGAAAGATTTGAAATAATAGACGCGCCGGTATCAAATGCCACAGGAACCATGGTCTGAATAGTCTGAGTAATAGACGAGACTACGCTTAACGCCGCACCAGTTGCTTGATCAGCCATGCTTCTAATGCCATTAGAAAGATATGTAATCAGGTCTTGGCCACTGGTTCTTGCTGCGTCTTTCTTAGAGTCAATTTTTGCCCCGACGTTATCAGCAACGAATTGAGCGCTAGCTTCTGCAATGCCGTTCTTAGTAATCATGCCAACTGAGAATTGACTTACTAATTCCTGACCCGCAGTATTGGCTTCGTCCGAACCCTCATCGAATTTGGCAGCGGCATTATCAGAAATATAACCAGCAGCATCGGATACCGCAGTCATATTGCTATACATGCCGGCACCAAATCCAAAGGACATATTTGAGCCTGCATTAAATGCGGTATCATATGCATCATCGAAAGCCCCACTAGCTGTGTCTGAAATGGTAGTTGCGGCATCAGAAATAGAGGTTTCGCTACTCGACATACCATCGGCGAACGCATTTGCCAAATCTTGGCCTGCTGTATTCGCCGCCTCTGTGTTTACACTAAGTCCAGATAGAGCAGAGTCACTAAGCCCGGTGGCGGTTTGTTCCACAGATGGATAAGAATTAGTAAAGCCAGAGCCAAACAAGGAAGCATAATCGCCGCCGACCAAAGAAGCCATATCGAGATTGCCGCTCATGCCGGACAGCGCCTCAAGACTTAATCCGCTTGCAGAATCACCGACCATCCAACTAGATAGATCCATACCAGAAGAAACAGAGGAGCTGAAATCCATACCCTTCTCAAGACCAAGGGAATCATAATCAAAGCCCCGAAGCGCTTCCGTGGGGTCAATACCAAGCGGCTGGTCGAGTCCTAGTGCTTCGCCAGTTCTATAAACGCCGGCCGACTCATAACCACTGTCGTAGTACTTCTGCCTCGACTGGCCCTCAAGCCGATCGACCCATGGAGTACTGGACGTTTCCGCTGCAGCGGTCATCTCAGACTCATATGCTGTACTGAATTCATCCGAGAGAGTCTTTGCAGCAGCTCTCTGTTCCGCTTTAGCGTCATCAGCAGAAAGACCTTTTGCAACTTCAGGAGTATTCGCCCCTTCAACAGTCTTTGTATACTCGGTTGTAAGCGCCGTGCCCAATTCTGCACCGCCACGAGTCATGGTCGCAATGTCGCCTTCTGTCGGCCCGAACTCACTATAATCCGGCTTCTCCGCTGCTTGAACGCCTTCAGCTGCTGCGTTTCCTATTGATGTGAAGTCTTCTTTAACCTGTTGTTTTAGTTGTTCATTGTTTGCTCGAATTGCGGCGGCAGTTTCACTATTTGGACCAAACTCTGTATCCGCCCAATCTTTAACTTTCTCTGCTGCTCCAGATGCACCCAAAGCCTCCAAGAATCCAGCCAACAAGCCAGCAAGGCCGAGCGCAAGCATATTAAGCGTAGTTGCAAACAATAATCCAAGCGCCTCAAACAACGGGCTCGTGTTATCAAGAATTGCAAGAGAAATGGTATTAATAATAATTATAATGGTTTTTATAATACCATCCACTATTCCCGGCGTAGAGTCAATGATAAAAGCAAGTGCCGAAGCAATCAACACTCCGATGGCTGCTATAAGCGCAATACCGCCAATGGAGATACCGTCACCGATCTTTTTAAGAGCGTCTGCTAGTACAGCGCCAAGAATAACAATACCGGCAACGACGGCAACCACAGCCAACGCTATAGCGGCACCGGCTGCAGCAAAGCCAATCATTGCGGCAATGAACAATAACAGATCACCAACATGCCCTTGCAGCGCCGATCCAAACGAAACAATGCCTGCCGCTATATTAGCCAACACAGTAGGTATTATCTCTGAATTATTTGACAATAACAACATCGCAGCCGCGAAAGCCAGAACACCAACGCCTGCGGCGAGCATACCGACGCCCACTAATGTGACCGCAGCTGCAATCGCCAATAGTGCAACGGCTAAAGTGAATCCACTAGCATCTACTATAGCCGCTGCAATCATAAGAATTGCTATGGCCGATAGGAACGATAATACCAAGACCCCGAATGTCTCCCAATCGGCGCCAGAAGCTGCGATAAGAGCAAGGGCGGCGCCAATCATTAATATACCTTTACATGCAGTATAGAGACTATTAATGGCAGTATCGAGATTCTTCCATTTCTCATCTCCCCACATTAAAGCTATTAATGCAACCGAAACTGCTGCAATCGCCAATGCTAGTGCTCCGGCATCAGCCAACACCTTATCACTTGGTATCAAAGACACTAGTGCTAACGCCGCACCTATAATCACAAGGCATGCGGACATCTTTAAGAACATGTTGCCAATCTTAACAAGTTCATCCCCACTAATATTTCTGCTTTGTTCGACCCATACAACTAAGCCAACCATAAGTGCTGCCAACAAACCTACGATTACGGCCGCCTTGACTACGTCCCCTTCGATGCCAGCGACGATTTTCAATGCCGCAGCCATAAGAACGAACGCCGCGCCAAGCGCAACAAATGTTGTACCAAATGCAATTATGTCTGCCGCACCATCCGACAATTGTGATACTTGCGTTATTATTAATCCGACCGCAGCGACAATGACTAACATCGTTCCAAGCGCAGTTATTATCATTTTGGGGTCGGACTTTAACATTTTAGAGAAAATATAAGCCTCGGCAACAATCAAGCCGAGAGCGGCAACAACGCCTAAGAAGCCTAGACCGAATCCGATGAATTTTGCGGCTGTACCAAAACTTTGGAGCGCTTTAGATGCGCCAATCGACAAAATCTCCAGATATGAGTTTATCTGTTGTGCTGCTTTAATACCTCCTGCTTCGTTCTTGGCCCTTTGCAATGAGGCAAATGCGTTAATAACTAAAGCAAGGATCCCCATTACTAACGCCAATCCAATGGCCGCAGCATAAACCTTGTTTGTATCAGGCACAAGCGCCAAAGCAACTACTGCTGCAGCAAGAAGAAGAATGGCAGCGGCGACCTTAAGCAGTGTTGTAGCATTCAAATCCGCCTGATATGACTGAATCGTACCCTTCAATGCTTTAAGGACATTTACGACTTCCAATGGAATGTTACTAACATTATCCATCGCATCACTAATACTGCCGAAGAAATTACCGAGTTTCATCGCAATATTAAGGAGCGCAGCCATATTAAGTGCATTAAGAATATCAATAAAACCTATACCACTAAAGTTTTCTCTAAACACTTCTTTTATCTTATCGATTATCTTTTGTACTAAAGTTTGTGCTCCAGTTTCAACGGTTGAAATAACGCCTTCATCAGTGAAAACCGCATTAAGGATTTTCTTAACAGCATTTATAAGTTTTGTTATTATACTCTCATCTTCAACATCATCGCCGTTACTGAACAAACTTGTAAATAGATCATCAAAGAATGCACCGATTTGTGATGGATCGAAATCTTTAACATTATCTACAAATTCTCCAATTTTAGTCGCAATATCTCCAACCGCAGTTGCCACTTCTTCTGCAGTAGGGAGTTTATCACCAAGTGAAGTAAACCAATTCTCTATTTTAGTAAACGCCGAATCGGCAGTGACAGTTATAACATCCCATAGCGAATCCTTAAGGCTTTTCAACTTGTCAATGAATGCAATAAACTGATCATTTTCTTTAAGGGCATCTACAAAATTTGTAATTGCGGTTTTGGCATTTCCTAGCCATTCCCAAATTTTACTAGCAACTGTAACAATAGTGTCCCTAAGAGTAGTAAACTTCTCTTTAAAGAAATCCGTTTCTTTTGCCGAATCGTTTAAACCAGTAATAAAATCTCCAATTTTACCTGCTATTTCAAGAACCTTGGTTATAACAGCACTAAGGGCATTCATAATATCGACGCCAAAGACATCAACAAACCCGCTTATTGCCTTACCAATCAAGCTAAAGAAACTCAGTATTCCAGTAAAAGCTTTCTTTAAATTATCTGCCGCTCCTTCTCCTAATTCAAAATTGTCAATTAAATCTTTAATATTTCTTAAAAAGACAATTATACTTACATATGTACTATCTGTAAAAACAGTAGAAAATGATTCTTTAAATGCAGAAACCGCGATTTTAGCAGCATTAAAAGCTTTAGATAATGCAGCGCCTACGATTTGACGAAGTTTATTAATAACAGTAAATACTTTTTCTGCAGTAAACCTAATATTAAGAAGCTCCAGGTTCGTTGGTGTTATGGACTCAGACCAATCATAGAATTTCTGGGAAAGATCCACAAGAAACGATATCCATCCTTTTTCGTCTTTGTCCAAACCAAATACCTTCATTGCTTCTTCTTTAACGGTGCCAATAATATCAGCAAGCGCCATCCAGGTGTTGTAAATACCCCAAACATTCAGTTCTCGTCCGCCAGCCTCTTTCCAACCGGCCATGACATCGTTTCTGAATTCAGCGCCACCGTTAAATACATCCCATAGTGTATTTGCCCACCAAGTCCAAACCTTTACGCCTTCCTCATAATCGCCAAATATATACTCAAAGGTCCGCATCCAACCGGAACTTACCGCATCCTTTACGGAATCAATTGCCTCTTCCCAAGACTTTGCTTCCTGTGCTGCTTTTGCCGCCTTTATTGTAAAATCATCAGCATATTGTTCCAAGTAATCATACGCATCGGATGCGAGCTCAAACTGACCGTTCTGTACTAACTCATACGCTTTCTGAGTTTGCTCTGCAAATCGACCAAAGGCGGCCTCCATTACATCTCGATCGGCCCAGCCCTTTTTAAGCGAATCTCTAAAGTTTTCAATAGTTACTTCGCCCTCGTCGATCTTGCCCATGGCGACAGCCGCATCAATTAATGCGTCTTTTAGCTGCTTGGACGCCGTGCCAGCATTTTCTAGAGATTTCCAGTCCATAAGCTGCAAATATCCAGAGCCATATGACTGACTTAGGTTGAAAATGGATCTCTGAAACTCAGCAGCGCCTTTACCTGCAAATGCGGTTGCGTTACCAACGCCCATCAGCAACGGCACAATCCTTTCAATATCGCCGCCTGTTGATGTCATCTGAGCCAATGCCGCAGTCATATCAGTGAAGCCGAAACTGGTTTCATCTGAATACCACATTAATTTATCCAAATATCCATTTACGTCATTAATACTAAGTCCTGTGGCGTTCATAATAGCCTGAACAGAAGCAGTCTTATCTACATACTTGCCCCAACCGGCTGAAATATTATCAACGCTTAAACCCTTAAGTAGTTGAGTTCCAGTATCGATCGCTTTAGCGCCAATATTACGAAGCGCGCCAATAGCCATCTGCTCAAACGCTGAGAACTTATCAGTAACGGTAGTAACGGCAGTATCAATTGCTGTAAGGGAGAATCCTTTAGCTGCACTAGCAATACTATCTAAACCCTTTGTTGCGCCTTTAAAATCCAATGCTTGCTTCAATTTATCAAGCGTGCTTAGACTTGTCTTTACTCCGCTCTCGAATTGTGAATTTTCAAATTCCATCTTCACAACACGATTTTCGATAGTAGTGCTCACTGTCTCAACTCCTTACTTACGGCATCTTCAATTTTATCAAACACTGGTCGTAAAGCCGGATTAATGTAATCCCTTCCCTGAACATAACCTCCGGTGCCAGTTCCATGTCCATATTGTAAAACAATAGCAATCGGAACGCCCTTATTAATATTGTCATTCAGCCATGTGATTCTAACAACATTTTCCGATTTAACTATCTCATATCTCCAAGAGGACGCTGTTTTACCGCTATCCACTGGAGTTGCTGCGGAAAGAGCCACAACCCCTTCCTGTGCATATCTATCCAACTTTGAATAAATATCAAGATGAGTGATTCTTTTAAAGAACGATTCTGTCTTTTTAAAATCGCCTTTATGCGAAATAGAAAGCATTCCCATTTACTTCATCCTTTCGTTCCAAGGGCTTTTCTCCGAGCTGCGTTCAAGGAACGATTCTGGGAAAGCAGTTCATTTTTACTCATCTTCTTATCCGGGTTGTTCTTAATTCCACAAACCCGAATGAGCGTAAGTAAACGATTCAAATGCCACTTCTGACATTCAAAAGGAATATTAAGAGCAATCATCCAATAATAAATGAGCTCTGCTGTAATAATTTCTTTGTTTGCTTTTTTACCACTTCTATCGCTAAATGTGGTTGCTGTAGCAGGATCAGAAATATAATCATTAATCTGAGACATGACTGAACCCGGAAGCCGATAATATATCTCATCTGGTACATTCGGAGTTATAGTCATGTATTTTATATATGCCAATGTCTCTTCTGTAGTTTTAGACTCAGTTGACAAGAACGGTTTTTTAAATTTCTGCTCCCATTTTGAAAGAGAGACCAGTGAATGCTCAAGTGTCAGCGTCTGCTCTTTATGCTGGATAAACAAATTATGAATAGGATCATAGTCCTCCGATGCTGGTATCGTAACTTTTAACATCCACTGGTCTCCTTTCTACAAATTAATTTTCCGGAAGAATTTCTTTCATTTTTGCCTGAACTTCTGCAGAATTCATACGGTCGGCAACCTCTTTAGGCATGATGCCATTAGCAAAAGCAGCGGCCGCATCGGCATCAGAGAGAAGTTCACAATAGATAATGTCATACGCCGGAGAGAAAGTGAAGTTTCTACTAATCTCTTCACTCTTCATAAAATGCTTACCGTCAGGGCTCTTCTCGCCATAGGCCTTGAGAAGTATCTGCTTAAAAACAGTAGAAATCTCAGAGTAGTCTTTGGCTCTGATGATTCTAGTCAAGGCATCGGACATTCCGCCTCCAGCTTCGAGCTCCATCTCATAAAGTTCAGACTTCGTAAGATTGAAATAGAAATCTTCGGTCCGTTTTACTCCGTTATAATCCTCATAAGTCACCGTTTTTACGTACATAAATGTTCTCCTTTCAAATAGTTACTAATTAGGATTCGTCAGAGAGCATGCTGATAACTTGGCCAGGCATCGGAAGCGTGGGCTCAGAGTTAGCAGTACCATACAGGAGGTCTTCGAGATCTTTCAGCTTAGCCTTAGCCTCGTCAGTTGTAAACCGAGTCGAATCGATAGTGAGGCAAGACGTAGCCTTGAGCTCCGGATGACCAGTAATAGGCACCGGAGTAGACGCCAGCTCCCAAGAGAAAGTGATTGCATCGGGGCTATCGTTAATGGTCTGATAACCTCTCTCAGAGGGAGACACGGTTGCGTTATAGATCAGGTGAATCTTATAGCCATGATCCAGACCATCGGTGTCATTACCGACAGTAGAAACATAAGAGAACCCGAACGGCCGGCGGTTCTGCTGGCCAACAGTAACGCCAGTAGTGGGTGTAGCAGAGCCATCGCAAACCGCAAACTCATCGGGGTAAGTATAGGCCTCGATTGTAGCGCCAAACTTCTCAGCGGCACGAAGAGAGCCATACTTAATATCATCGGCCCAGAACTCAGTCTCGTCAGCACCGGAGGGCTTTTCGGAAACAGAAGTCAGACCATTCCATGCCACGCCAGTGGTATAAGCACTGTTCACCAGAGGATAAATAACGCCCTTTTTAGTACCTACTTCAAACAGTTTTTCGCCAACATTATCCCAAACAAGGATTGCCATAGTTTTTTCCTCCTCAATAGAATATTGAAATTACAGTGTGATTAAGATTATCCGATATATATGTCCGATCGAATGAACTCATCCTGAACTCAGTAAGTAATTGTTCTGGTATATCAGAAGTTGGGTCTCGATCAACATATGTCACTGAATACCTTGGAATGTACCGATAATGAATATCATCGGCATGCAGCATATCCCCAGAATCACGATGATAAATCATGCAGGGATACTTAAGTTTGATGTTCTCATCCGGCTGGAAATAGCAATTTCGTGAACCTAGAATCGAACACAATTTTTCATGGAAATCAAGTCTCCTCTGCTCTAGGTCCATTGTAGACATCTCCAAGCGAAAGAATTAAACGGGGGTGCTCCACGGAGACAGAGGTGACCTCCCATGGAGTCCCGTTCCACACAACAAATCTGATGTGCTGAAAGTTTTCAAAAGCATAGGCATTTGCTATGATACTGATCTGATTATTAACACGAATGTTATCAATAACGGTTTCCTGAGAAACAATTTGACTATACCGTTTAATAACATCGCCAGCAAAATTCCGCTCCGTTACAGCATAGTCAAATACCCCTGTTTTTTTCTCATATGAACTTACGAATCCGACCACTCCATAGAATCTAGCCATACACTTTTCTCCTATTTTGAATTATTACGAAGACTCGCCAGTGTCAGGAACAGCATTCTGAGAATGCAGAACAATGGCAGAGAAGGGCTTAGTCAGAGCGCCAGACATACGGGTCTCAATCAGGTACTTCTCCTGGTTGTAGTCAATGTCGAAATCCTCAAACAGAGTGGTCTTGCCGCCCTTATCGGCACCGATGGTATAGTCATCCATGTTGACGATGATGCCATAGACCAGCTTACCACTTCCGTTCTTGAAGCCTTCCATCACAGGTACGGTCACGATCTCGCTTACGCGCATAGCAGTAGCGACCTCGGCCTCGCTCTTATACAGAGGACGGCCAATCTCATCCTCGATGAGCAGCATGTTGGTAAGCCACTCTTCGGTGGTGAACAGCGTCGGGCGGCCAGAACCCTTATAGTCCTTGCGAGCCTTCAGAGCGCCTTTGATCACGTTCTTCGCAGTAGCCTCATCTGTTTCGCCCGCGGGAATCGCCTGCTGAATGGTAAACAGGGACACATCACTTACGATGGGGCGGATATGGTCGGGAGAGATCTTGTCGTCGCTGGCGCCATTACGTCCATCGCCAATCAGAATAGCACGAGCTTTTTCCTCGTCGAGCATGATGCCCATTTCACCCTTGATCCATGCGACAACATCGAAATCGGTAATGTCAATGATATCGTCACGATCGAGCTTCTGCTTTTTGTAGATAGTCTGAGGCGTAGTGGCTCTCTTCAACAGAGTAAAGACTTCCTCAGTCTTCTGACGGCCCTTGATATATCCCTTTGCCCGAGCCTCGTCAGCAGTGATATTCGCAAAGACGGACTTAATGCGGCTGAAGGGGGATTTATGAGCGCCGTTCACAACTTTAGCAACCCAGTCAGTGTCTCTCTTAACCCACTCCGGAGTGGCGGAAGTTGCCTTCGCCTCCGGGAACAGCATCTCAGGATCGCGGACGCCATGGGTGTTTGTGCCAGTGGGATAATCAAATCCATCCAGGCCATCAGTGTTGATCACATTAGCGTGAGCAAGCACGCCGTCCTCCATGTGAGCCATAACCGCATCCTTCAGGGAGCCGCAGCGCTTTGCGTCTGCCAGAATGGTCTTGAAGTCATCATGGCTCAGATAGTTCTTCTGAGCAGAGGTTTCGTTGTCGAAAACATTGTGTTTCATGTTATCTTCTCCTTCTTTAGTATTTTCTTTAGATTCTTCATCTTCTTTCTCTTTCTTTTCTTCCTTTTCTTCACCAAGCGCCTGAGAAAGAAGATAGGCAACAGCCTTGGCCTGCTCTTCATTAAGAGTGTCAAGAACGTCGCCTACAGTTTTGTCATCGGATTCCTTTTTGACCTTGGAATCTTCGTGAGCCAATTCCTGATTATCCATCTCGTTTGTTTCCTCCTCTTCTTCAGAATGCGAAAGGTCCTGTTCAAGACCTGAATATATTACAGCTTCAGTCAGGATATCTTCGTACTCTCCATCTCCATGAGCCAATACTGGATTATCAATTACAGCACCAATATTGGCTCCGGCAAGTACGAGACTAACTTCACGAATGGCACCATGCATTACATCTCCGCCATTCTGCTTAAGCTGATTCGCATAAATTGATAGCGAGGTGATATCGCCATGCGCAACCTGTGCCTTTGCCTTCTGCCCGTCCTCTGTATCATTAAATGATCCATATGAGTACATTCCTTCGCCGGGAACGTATTTCAAAAGAGCATGGCCAAGCACAT
>JAEEGL013936385.1_pt1 | contig 10038 bp, 4 predicted proteins | sample 9134231 | NCBI WGS metagenome assembly JAEEGL01 (sample SAMN16246548, study PRJNA631951) | gut metagenome | biome: gut microbiome; feature: rumen; material: fiber-attached | host: Bos | place: Iran: Karaj | collected 2018-10 | reverse complement strand
GCGCGAGTTTTATAGCAATTATGTCAAATCGTAGCCATAGTGGCGGAGGCGGCCGGTGTTGGAACGCCAGTCCTTGTCCACCTTGACAAAGAGTTGGAGGAAAACCTGTTTCTGGAAGAACTCCTCGATATCCTTACGCGCCATCGCTCCCACTCGTTTGAGCGCAGACCCTGCTTTGCCGATAAGGATACCCTTCTGCGAATCTCTCTCGCAGAAGATGACGGCCGATATACGGATTAGATTCTCTTCTTCTATAAACGATTCCACTTCCACCTCTACGGAATAAGGAATCTCTTTGTCATAATTGAGCAATATCTTCTCACGGATAATCTCGTTGACGAAGAATCGCTCGGATTTGTCGGTCAATTGGTCTTTCGGGAAGAACGGCGGACCGACAGGTAGTGCGTCACGGATAGCATCAAAGAGTTGCGCTACGCCGAAACGCTCTTGTGCCGATATAGGGAAGATGGTTGCCTCGGGGAGTTGGTTCTGCCAGAAAGCGACCAAGGAATCCAGTGTTTCCTGAGTTGTCAGGTCGATCTTGTTGATAACGAGAAAGACCTTCGTTCCTGCAGCAGCCATCTTCTTGACTTTCTCCAAGAAGTCTGCATTGCGGTCGGCATTGTCTTGTACCTCGGTAACATATAGGAGAACATCCGCATCAACGAGGGCCGAGCGCGAGAACTCGAGCATCTTCTCCTGGAGACGATAGTTAGGAGAGAGAACTCCCGGAGTGTCGGAATAGACCATCTGGAAATCCTCGCCATTAACTATACCGAGAATGCGGTGGCGAGTGGTTTGCGCCTTGGATGTAATAATCGAAAGGCGCTCACCCACCAAAGCGTTCATCAATGTCGATTTACCGACATTAGGATTACCAACGATGTTCACGAACCCCGAACGATGGGGCCGTGAACATTGTTGATTGTTTATGTCAGATTGCTGATTGCTCATGAATTACATTACAGCATCGTAAAGCTCTTGGGTCGATTTGAAGATCTTAGCGTTAGAGATCTTGGTTACCTTGCAACCGAGTTTCTTCTCGATAGCCTTCAGGTCAATCTTCTTAGGATCACCGGTGAGAACGATTGTAACAGGTTTGCCCTTGATGTTCTCATTGTAGAACTTCTCGATATCGCTGAACGATACAGCATCGATAGCATTAGCGTTAGTTTTAGCCGGATCCTCTTTGTAGCCGAGACGTTGCCAGTGCTCGAAGGTAGAAGCCTTGCTACGCATAGACGGTTTAGCGGTCTGAGCCGATTGCTTCAACTGAATACGGATAGCATCGATGTTAGACGAGTCTTTCGGCAGGTCGTTGAGGATATCCATATAGACGTTGATAGCGTCATTTACCTTATCCGACTGAGTTCCTACGTAGCCGTAGAAGTAGCAATCCTTACCCGGAAGAGCACCCTTGCGATCGATACCGTAAGCGGTGTAAGCCATCGAACGTTTCTCACGGATCTCGTACATAACGACACCGGCGAAACCGCCTGACATATACTGGTTGAATGCACCGGACTGTACATCCGAAGCGATATCATACGGACGTCCATTGATGTAGAAATAGATATCAGCCTGTTGTGCATTGCTGTTCGGGAGGAACAGAACGGTCGGCTTGTCATATTTCTGCATATCTTTAATATACAACGGTTTAGCCGATTTCATACCTTCGGTCAAAGGCAGCTCAGCAACGAGTTTGTCCTTCGACAGCGAACCGCAGTAGAATACATCCAAAGCGTAGCTACGAGCCTCAGCGAGCAGCGACTGAACCTTCGGCAGACCGAGACCCCAGATATCAGCAAACGGAACTTCGTCCAAGTAGTCAGAGTTCTTGCCATACAGAGCATATTGCAGCAGGGCAGACTTCTGTACTGTAGCACGTTTCTGACGGCTCAGACGCTGGAAGAATACACTACCTTTAACCTGATCCAACTGCTTTTGCTCCAGATACGGCATGAGGAGTTGACGGTTAACGAGGTTCATGATCTTGTTCATGTTGCCATCCTCACCGGAGATAGAGATATAGAAGTAAGAGTCGTCGCAGCCATACGATACATCTGCACCGAGTTCAGCCATTTGCTGCTTGAAGTCTTTACCTTCAGTAGCAGGGCTACCCATAATACCTGCGTTGCTCATGAGTGCAGCAGCGTACGGCAGCAGCGGCATCTCGTGTGCACCGATACCATAACGGAGAGTAAGGGTGAAGACGTCGTTCTTCTTGTTAGGAGTGTAACGCAGGGTTACATTGCTACCGATAGAACTGATCTCAACATCGTTGAAGTTGTTGAAGGTCTTCTTGTACTCCTCGCTCGGCAGTTTTCTGAAAGCCTTGCAGTATTCGGTCTCTTCGTTAGACGGTTCAACCGGTTTGATGTTCGGCTTCGGCAGAGTCTTAGCCTTTGGAGTCTTGGTATCCTCATCGAACGAGATGGTCATATACGGAGCATCGAAATATTTCTTTGCAACGCGAACGATCTCCTCTTTGGTGAGGTTCTGATAGTACTCATTGTCTGTGAAGATATCGTCAATAGGCTCGTTGTAAATGAACGAACTAACCAAAGCGTTAACTTTGTATCTTGTGTTCTCTTCTGCCGTTTTGTAAGACTGTGCGTACAGACGTTTTACATTAGCGATAAGAGCATCATCGATATCACCATTCTTGATTTTCTCAATCTCCTTCATAACGATAGCCTTGGTAGCCTTGTCCGACTCGAACATCTGCTGGTTAGCATCGTAGTAAGGAATAGCCTCGATCATGATACGACCGGTGAAACGGCGTGGGTCGCTATAAGCATAAGCAGCCGATACATCACCCTTGGTGTTCAGTTTGTCGAGCAAACCAATCTGACCGTTAGTCAAGAGTGCGCAAACGAAATCAAGTGCTTTCTCGTCCGGATGGCCCTTCTTAACACCCTGATAGATCCAAGCAATCTGCGGGTTGTAACCGAGGTTGTAGTGCTTGGTCGGGTTGCCTGCGAACGATACTTCCGGATAGGTAGAACGTGCCGGCAGTTCTTTCGGCTGCAGACGCGAGAAAGTCTCCTGAATCATCGGTTTAGCCTTCTCTGCATCAAAGTCTCCGACGATGACAAGTGCCATGTTGTTAGGTACATACCATGTATTGAAGAACTCGATCAGTTTGCTCAGACGCGGGTTCTTAAGGTGCTCCGGTGTACCGATGATATCACGCTCGTACGGGCAGCCTTTGAAAACATCCTTTTGGAGTTGCTCTTGTACCTGTGACGAAGGATCGTTAGCGTACATATTGTACTCCTCGAACACGTTCTCCAACTCTGCCTGGAAAGTACGGAAGACAGGATTGATCAGACGCTCAGAGAAGACGTTCAACCAACGATACATCTCCGAAGCAGGGAAAGTGTTGAGGTAGCATGTCATATCATACGATGTGAAAGCGTTCACGCCTTCTGCACCGATCATGTCATGCAGTACGAAGAAATCCAACAACGAGGACACCTTAGCTTGACGCATAGAGCACTCGTTAATTTGAGTAGCGAGTTGCTCACGCACCTTTGGATCTGTAGTCTCGCTGTACTTGTCGTACAAGTCGATAATAGAATCGTAGATAGGTTTCTCTTTCTCCCAGTCAAGAGCACCAATTTTCTGCGTACCTTTGAAGAGCATATGCTCCAAATAGTGAGCCAAGCCGGTATATTCAGCCGGTTCATCCACGGCACCTGCACGGACGGCAATATAGCCTGTTACATCCGGTGCTTCGTGATCCTCCCACAGCAGGACTGTGAGACCGTTGTCCAGTTTGTACTCAGTCAGTCCCTCACGGGTCAATGCTGGGCACATAGCGATACCGCCAATGAGCAGCAATGCGCTAAGTAAAATCTTTTTCATTTTCTTCTTAATTTAGTTAATAATGGTTATAAAATAACCTTCTTCGTTTGTTTGTATTAACTTCTTCTTTGTTTGTTATATTTGCAACAAAAATAGTGCCAATATGTTTTTTGAGTTCGTTTCAGGGTGGCGCGAGAGTGGCTTGAGAGTCGCTAAATAACCTAGGTGTAACCTAGGTATCACCTAGGAATCACCTAGGTCGTTCTCGTAACTAACAGCGAACACACTCGATAAAACCCCGATGAAACCCCGATAATGTACAAAGGAACGATGTACAATGTACAAAGGAACGATGTACAATGTACAAAGGATTACAGGGTGACGAGTTACCATTCGAGTAACACCTTACCGCACTGACCGGAGACCATGACGTCGAAGCCCTTCTGGAAATCTTCGAACTTAAAGCGGTGTGTGATGACCGGCGAGAGGTCGAGTCCGCCGAGCAACATCTGCTCCATCTGATACCAGGTCTCCCACATGCGGCGTCCCGTGATACCCTTGATAGTGAGGGCATTGAAGATAACGTCAGACCAGTTGACCTGGGTCTCGGACGGCAATATACCGAGTTGCGCAATATTGGCACCTTTGTACATATGCTCGATCATATCGTTGAAGGCAGCGGGTGCTCCGGACATCTCCAGTCCGACATCGAAGCCCTTGATACCGAGGGTTTTCATAGCGCCTTCTACTGTTTCTCCTTTGCTACCATCAACGGTGAGCGTGGCTCCCATCTTCTTAGCAATCTCGAGTCGCAGCGGGTTGATATCGGTAACGACGATATGTTTGGCACCCGCATATCGACATATGCCTGCGGCCATTGTTCCGATGAGTCCGGCTCCGGTGATGAGCACATCTTCGCCGAGCAGCGGAAAAGCGAGTGCGGTGTGCGTAGCGTTGCCGAACGGATCCATGATGGCTGCAAAATCGTCGGGAATAGACGGGTGCAGTTTGACCACATTGGATTCCGGAATGGTCACGTATTCAGCGAAACAACCGTCCTTGCCCATGATGCCGACAGAGATCGTGTTTTCGCACACGTGTCCCATGCCTCGGCGGCAGTTACGGCAATGACCGCAGACAATGTGTCCCTCGGCCGTGACGCGTTCGCCCACCTTGATATTGCGCACACCGGGACCGATTTCGGCCACTTCGCCGACAAACTCATGTCCCATTGTGTAGGGCGGAGTGCACTGGGCTTGCGACCATGCGTCCCACTTGTACATGTGGAGGGCAGTACCGCAAATAGCAGCCTTTTTGACCTTGATAAGAACGTCATTGACGCCTACTTCCGGCATCGGTACATCTTCCATCCAGATGCCCGGCTTTGCATATCTTTTTACGAGTGCTTTCATTTCAGTACTGCAAGTTTTTTGCCGATCTTGATGAAGGCAGCTACGCCTCTGTCGAGTTGCTCACGTGTGTGGGCAGCGCTCACTTGTACGCGTATACGTGCCTGACCCTTAGGAACAACCGGATAGTAGAAGCCCGTGACGTATATTCCTTCTTCCTGCAGAGCCGCTGCGAACTCTTGGCTCAGACGTGCGTCATAGAGCATGACCGCACAGATAGCGGATTGTGTAGGCTTGATATCAAATCCGGCAGCCTTCATCTTCTCCACGAAGTATGCGGTATTCTCATGCAGACGGTCTTGCAGTTCGTTGCTGCGGGTGAGGATCTCAAAGGTCTTGATACCGGCTGCAGCAATCATCGGCGGAATAGAGTTGGAGAAGAGATACGGACGGCTGCGTTGACGAAGCATGTCGATGATCTCTTTCTTACCCGTTGTGAATCCGCCAACCGAGCCACCGAAAGCTTTGCCGAGCGTACCGGTGATGATCTCCACCTTGCCTCGCAGATTGTACAGTTCGGTCACGCCGTGTCCGGTCTTTCCTACCACGCCGGCCGAGTGCGACTCATCCACCATGACGAGGGCATTGTACTTGCGAGCCAACTCATATATCTTATCCAGCGGGCACACATTGCCGTCCATCGAGAAGACTCCGTCGGTAGCAATGATACGGAAACGCTGTGCCTGTGCGGCTTTCAGTTTTTCCTCGAGGTCAGCCATGTCGCCGTTAGCATAACGATAGCGCACAGCCTTGCACAGGCGCACACCATCGATGATGGAGGCATGGTTGAGTGCATCGGAGATGATGGCATCCTCGTCGGTCAGCAACGGTTCGAACAAACCGCCGTTGGCATCAAAGCATGCAGCGTAGAGGATAGTGTCTTCGGTGCCGAAGAAATCAGAGATAACACGTTCCAACTCCTTGTGCGTATCCTGCGTACCGCAGATGAAGCGCACCGAAGCCATACCATAGCCGCGAGCGTCCATGCGCTCTTTGGCTGCCTGAATCAGTTCGGCATTGTCAGCCAGACCAAGGTAGTTATTGGCGCAGAAGTTAATCACATCTTTGCCTCCCTCGACCTGGATAGCCGATGACTGCGGCGTGATGATCACGCGCTCGTTCTTGTAGAGCCCTGCGTCCTTGATTTCTTGCAGCGCTTGCTGCAAATGTGTCTGAAAATCTTTGTACATAGTATCAAATTTTATACGATTCTCATTACCTATAGCCTCGTTGCTGCACATAGCAATAAACGCTTTGCCATCTTCGCTATGTGCGCGCGTTACGCAAAATCGGCTGCAAATATACTACATTTTTTGCATATACACAAATATTTTTTTATTTTTTTTACCACAAAGCCTCTAAGACCGCTGAAGCAGTATGTGTAGTGAACTCCGGCGCTATATCGCACACAGCAGAGGCAAGACCGGCAAGCGTTGTTCCGGAAGCCGTCACATAGCAATCATATGAAAGCACGGTTGTTCCGCAGCACAAATGCTCAACATAAAAGATTTGATCGGCATTGCGTATCTCGCAGTAATAAAGCGTATTGCTCAACCAGTTAAAAGAGGATAGTCCCATCGGTTCCAAGATAGCGGGTCTGCGGTCTGTGACGACTACATTATCCATCTCACGGTCAGTAGTAAGGGTGATTGTCACACGAACGCGATCGCCTTTAGAAAGAGACGTTTGTGAATCGACTGATTTATCTACGCAATCAAATCTGCGCTCTATCTTCATAGCCGGCGAAGCGAATGGTTTGAGTTGGTCAACCGGCGCATTATAGGACGTCATCAATGCTCCCCATGCAGGTTTGCCGACAGTATGATGCAAGGTGTAGCAAGTGGTAGAGTCCGGCAAAGATATGTATTGTAGTGTTGCGCTATCAACAGAAGAAGCTGTAGCGTATACACTATCGTGCATTAACGCATAAGTAGCGTAAGCATTAAGTGACGATTCGCCCCAATTGGTAGTGCGATTATTGAGTATCAGCCATTGATGCATGGCTTCCAACTCTGCAGGACGCGGGTCGATAATACTGAATGCCATGAGGAAAGAAGCCTGAACCTCTGCTTGTTGATACCACCACCAACGATTGGGAAGATTGTTCCAATACATACCATGAGCATCATCTATCATAGCGTAACGACGAAGACCGTTTATAAGCGAAAGTGCACGCTCATGTTGTCCGGCTCGTTCGAATGTGAGAGCCAGTAACGGCCACGCTGTAAGTTCTTTGGTATTGAGATGATCATAGAGTGAGTCAAGCGTAGCCGAAACAATACGATGGACATCTTCATCCTGCGGATCATCGAACATTACACGAATATAAGCATATTGCGCATAGTGTGTACTATTGTAATCAGGAAGCGAGTCATGGTGCTTTTTTCGATAAGCAGCCTCGTCACGGACGATTTCACGATCGATATACCCAACGGCTCTCCGCTTGGTATATTTGAGTTGGTTGTCCAACGCACCGGCATGTTGCAGATCTCCGAGCAAATCAAGTACACGCAGCGTGAGATAATATGAGGCAAAACTGCCAGAATACTTCAACCATGAGAAAGCTCCGTTAACACGTTGATAGTCCTGCAATTTGCTGATGAGTGATGAAAGTTTAACCGGTTCAACTAACGATGGATAATTTTTTGCCAAACGATTGCGCAGGGATAATGTGTACAAATTATGTGCAAGTTGCGTGACCGTTATTGCCGAAGAATCAATCTCGGCAGGCAGTTGTGCGGCGACATAAGCGATAGGATCGTTACATAACATAAGTTCCACCTTGCGATTCTCGGCGGCAGCAGGAGCTGCCAGGCGAAGTGTCTGTGCCGTATCCGAAGCATGTATGAAGAAAGGAACACTCTCTTTGACCGGCTCGTCTATAGGAAGAATGCGAAGCAGGCGTTTCTCTCCATCGGACATACCGCTATTATCCTTAACTTCCGCTTGCACGACTATATCGGTATTATGATCCGCAGTATATGGGAAGAATAGCGTTTGTGATGAAGCCGGAGTCAGACGTACAGAAGATGTGTAGGTCGTAAGCAGACTATCGGTGGCTGCATCTAATATACGCACAATGACCGATGCCTGCTTAGTTGTATCCGCAGTATTGCTGATGACGCATGGCAACTTGAGTGCATCACCATGACGCATGAAGCGCGGTAACTGAAGTCGAAGCATCAATGTACGGCGAGCCGTAAGAGTGCGGCCTATATAATCGGACGTGCATTCTTTAGTCCACGCCATAGCTTGCACAAGCCACTTGGTGTTATCCGACGGAGTCAAGAAACGGACATGGATCTCGCCTGCACTATCGGTTCGCAAGGACGGAAGATAGAGTGACAATCGCGTATCGCCTTGTCGCAGAATAGTCGATTGAGCGGGATTGCTTGAAGAAGATGTTTCTCCTTCCGAATCGCTCTCTTCTACAACACCGAGTGTTTCTACTTCTTCGACTATTGGTATTGAGTTCGCTGACAGGGAACCAGTACCTCTAACTCTGATACTTGATTGCACTCCGGCCACTGTACCAGTATATTTTTTTGAGAAACCATAGCCTAAAGATACAACTTCATTCAATGCTTGTGCGTCCTCTTGCATCACAATACACATGTTGCTGGTAGCCTCGCAAACAATGGTTTGCATACCAATATAAGAAAGCTCTATCATGGAACTCTGCTTAAGAGGAAGAACAAAGTTTCCATCAAAATCACTTACAGTTCCAATTACACCTCCTTGTTCAAGAATAGAGACTCCAATAAGTGGTTCGCCGTGGACATCTACCACTTTACCAGAAGCGATTAAGAGATCTCCATTATAAATTCGGTAAGGTTCGAATAGCAATGGCACTATATTTTGCGTCATTTGTGGAATAGTCATTGTATAACGCTGCGCACGAGAGGGATAGTACGGCGTTTGAACTTGCGTATAGGGCCTATTCCATTGTTTCATCAGCGGATGAAACCATGTGGAAGAGTTCAGTAATTCGAGAGCATTGTCGGTCATAGATAACACCATGCGTCCCATCACAGGCTTCCCCTTCGCATCTGTGAGTCGGAAAGTCCAGGACTCATATGCATCGGGAGTTAGATAATCACGCATAGTGACCGGAATAATATGCAGTTCAGTTGGTGATACTCCTTGTAAATGACGATAGCGTTCTACATGCTTGCCCTTGGAATCAGTAGTTATAAAACGAATATCGAGGTAATCATTAGGTGTATCGGGCAACGTGAATGAATATGAGTGCATGCCCGGCGCAAGTTGCTGCCATGTATGCGAAAGAATCTTGTCACGATTGCTAACCACACAATACACCCAAGACAAACGCGGCACGCCAACACGCATTGTGACTTCGCGACCATTGATAGTAGTGCTATCAAAAGGAATCCATAATAGCGAATCTTGAGGAACACCGGCAATTAGCTGTGGCTTACTATCCGCAAATGAATCCAAAGATGAATCCAAAGAAAACACAATGGATATATCAGCATCTCGTTTTTCTCCGTCTGGTGCGATTAAAGAGGCACTGACGCTCATGCTATAATTATCCTTAATATGCCGCTTCGCTTCCTCTGTTAGAGAGAAACTGAATCTTCCTTCGCTGTCGGTCATGACCGTATCCAAAACACATATTGTTTTTTCAGGACGCCCAAACACCACCTTTGCTGACACGATAGCCCCAATCATGGGCATGCCATTTGTTCGAAATGCCTTACCAACAATAGGAGAAAGTTTGTCGCGATTCATTTTGCGGCATGAGTCTTCAAAGGTCAAATTGAATGTAGGCAATCGATAATCTTCCAAACGAACATAG
>JAEEGL013249535.1_pt1 | contig 10038 bp, 10 predicted proteins | sample 9134231 | NCBI WGS metagenome assembly JAEEGL01 (sample SAMN16246548, study PRJNA631951) | gut metagenome | biome: gut microbiome; feature: rumen; material: fiber-attached | host: Bos | place: Iran: Karaj | collected 2018-10 | reverse complement strand
CATTCTTCAAGAAGTACGACCTGAGCGGCAAGACAGTCATCCCCTTCACCACTCACGAGGGGTCGGGGCTTGGCCGATGTGTAGAGGACGTAAAGGAAGCATACCCGAAGGCCAACGTCACCAAAGGCTTCTCAATGTACGGCCACGATGTACGCACCAAGAAGTCGGAAGTGGAAAAATGGCTGAAAGGACTTGGATATAAATAAACACCAGCCACGCCATAACCACACGACAGTAAGATGGAAACCATTTTCAATCCCTATCATCACCTCCCCGAGAGCCACAGTCAGCCTACCGGGGAGTTTTTATTTTGTTTTCTGCGCAAGAAGAGCCCGACAGCATGAAAGATAAAAGGGCTGATTTGTTATGTCATATTGAACCGAAACAGTATCTTTGTGGAGTGTTAGCCACGCAATAGCAAGGACATACACAACGTAATACCAATAAACCAAGATAGAGATGACAATACATGAAGCTATAGAAGCCCGGCATAGCGTAAGGGCTTATCAGGACAAGCCACTGTCCGAAGATGTTGTAAAGGTGCTTGAGCATGAGATAGACGTAGTCAACCGCGAGGGCTGTCTGCACATCCAGCTGGTCAGAAACGAGCCAAAGGCTTTTCTCGGACCGCTGTCCAAATATGGCCGCTTTCGTGGCGTGGGCAACTATCTTGTTGTTGCCGGACAAAAGGCTGACGACCTCGACGAGCGTGTGGGCTACTTCGGCGAACACCTGGTGCTGGTGGCCCAGATGCTCGGGCTTAACACCTGCTGGGTTGGAGTAAACTACTCTAAGATACCGGGAACATACGTGCTCGGCGAGGGCGAGAAGGTTGCTTGCTACATTGCCATCGGCTACGGCAAGACACAAGGCTCGGCACACAAGATCAAGACCGTTGAGCAGGTCAGCAGCTCTGCCGTAAAGCCACTCGGCTCTGGGGGCAACTCAGCCGAAGCCACTCCAACCTGGTTCCGCAAAGGTGTCGAAGCCGCCCTGCTCGCTCCAACAGCCATAAATCAGCAGAAGTTCTCCTTTGTCTATACCGGAGAATATGCCGGCAGGCACCGCATCATCGCCAAGCGCGGCTTCTCGCTGCTGGGTTTCACGAAGATGGATCTGGGCATTGCCAAGTATCATTTCGAGGTAGGAGCTGGCAAGCTATGCCGGTGGAGCGATTTCCTCAGCCACGAACGCGACGCACAAATTGCCGAAGAGCCTGATATAGAATGGATTTGAACCATACAGCGACAACAAGAAACTATATGGGATACCGCTCATAAGACTTTAATAGAATAATTGCAGAGCAAAATATTGCTCAGTTTCTATCGCATTTGTGTACCTTTGCACTCTGAATACAGACACACACAAAGCTTATGTTGAAGCAAATATGTAAAGTGATTTCCGATTACATGGGTGCCTTGGTGTTGCTGTCGGCAGCTCTGGGACTATTGCTGCCCGATGTGTTCGACGACATCAAGCCCACAGTCATCAATCCGCTCCTCGGCGTAATCATGTTTGGCATGGGCCTGACCCTGAAGCCCAAAGATTTCGCCGTGGTGTTCAGCCGCCCCAAAGACGTTATTACCGGTTGCGTGGCTCAGTTCACCATCATGCCCATGCTGGCTTGGCTGCTGTCGCGCGCCTTTTCCCTCGACGAGGCTCTCACTATAGGCGTGGTGCTGGTGGGCTGCTGCCCCGGCGGCACGGCTTCCAACGTTATCACCTATCTTGCCAAAGGCGACCTCGCACTGTCGGTTGGCATGACAGCCACGTCCACCCTCATTGCTCCCGTAGCCACGCCGCTCCTTGTGTGGCTGCTTGCAGGCAAGTCCGTTGATGTCGACGTTATGGGAATGTTGCTCAGCATCCTCTGGGTGGTAATTCTCCCGATAGCTCTCGGCCTCGTTGCCAATCGCCTTTGGCCTCGGCTCACTGAGCAGGCATCAGCCTATCTGCCTGCCCTCTCCTCGCTCACCATCTGTTTCATCGTGCTGATAATCATCTCAGCCAATGCAGCAAAGCTGATGGCTGGCGGCCTGACGATAATCCTCGTCGTGATGCTCCACAATCTCTTCGGCCTGTTGCTCGGCTATGGCGTGGGCCGGATGCTGGGAATGAACAGCGTGAAGCGGCGCGCCGTGAGCATCGAGGTGGGTATGCAGAACTCAGGACTCGCCTCCGGCCTTGCCACCATACACTTTGCGGCCTATCCCATGGCCACCATACCCGGCGCGGTGTTCAGCGTGTGGCACAATCTCAGCGGAGCCATCGTAGCGAGAGCCTACGCCCGCTTAGCCAACAGGACTAAAGGCGAGGCACAATGAGTCAGGACAAGCTTTGGAACAGCAACTACTGGAAGGTGATGACAGCCAACTTCGCACTGTTCTTTGCCTTCTATCTGTTGGCACCCTTGCTGCCACTCTATCTGAAAGACACCTTTGGCGCAACAAAGGACACCATCGGCATCGTGCTGTCGGGCTACACCATCACCGCCCTTGTGGTGCGCCCGTTCAGCGGATATGTGGTCGACAGCTTCCCACGCAAGCGAGTGCTACTGCTCAGCCTGTTTCTCTATTTCCTGTGCTTTGGCGGCTACCTCGTTGCCGGTAGCCTGCTGCTGTTTGCCATTGTGCGCACTGTTCACGGAGCACCCTTCGGAGCCTCTACCGTGTCCAACAGCACGGTGGCCATCGACGTGCTGCCGTCATCAAGGCGCACTGAGGGCATAGGCTACTATGGCCTGAGCAACAACCTTGCCACGGCCATAGCCCCCACGGTAGGCGTGTTCGTCTACCGCTATGTCCACGATTTCGACATACTTTTCTGGATTGCCTTCGTCGTTGCCGGCATCGGCTTTGCCGTCGATGCCACGGTGAAGATGCCCAAACGCGAGCCTGTGACCAACAAGAAAGCTCTTTCGCTCGACCGCTTCTTTCTGCTCAGAGGGTGGACGCTCGGGCTCAACATGGCCTTCTTCGGCATCTGCTACGGCGTGCTGAGCAACTATCTGGCCATCTACGGCAAGGAAGTGATGAACATCACCAGCGGCACCGGCACCTACTTCATGCTCTTGGCGGCAGGCCTGATGCTGTCGCGCCTGCAGGGAGGGCGCGCCTTGCGAGAGGGAAAGATGACCCACAATGCCACCGTAGGCATACTGGTCTCAACGGTTGGCTATACGCTGTTTGCCGTTTGTCCCAACCCGGTGGGCTACTATGGCTCGGCTGTGCTGATAGGTCTGGGCAACGGACACCTCTGGCCTGCCTTCCAGAACATGATTATAGGCATGGCGCGCAGCAGCGAACGCGGCACCGCCAACTCAACACTGCTCACGAGCTGGGACCTCGGCATGGGAGTAGGCATCTTGTTGGGCGGACTCATTGCCGAATATGCCAACTACACCGCTGCCTTCTGGTGGGTTGTTGCGATGCATCTGGCAGGCGTGCTGCTCTTCTTTGGTGTTACGCGCAAGACGTATCTGTCGCGCCGCATCAGCTGACAGCCGTTTTGTAGAACTTAACGACAAAAAATCGGCCTGTGCCAATCGGCTGTTTCAGAAACGAAACACGCCCGGAAAGGCACGGCAAGCCGCTCTCGGGCACTCATAAATATTCTCAACCGACGTTTCCTGTGCTGTCTTCGTTCTCATTTCTGCCCGATTTGCATCCGCAATCAGGCAAACGGCAGATTTTCTCCACCCAGCGAAAGCAGTCAGGTTTGCCGCCAACAGTCTGACGGCTTCGCAGCCGTTCTTTCGAGCTTTACACTCACCCACCCCATCCAACATCTTGTTTATAAGCCGATTAGCCGCAAATCGGATTTTACGGAGGCTTCCGTAAACTTTCTCCAGCAGCCTTGGAGAAACCTTACAGCTATGCTGTAGCACTGCTCCAGCTATGCCGTAGCATTGCTCCGGGGCAGTTGGAGAAAACTTACGGAGCACTTCGGAAAAGACGGAAACTGCCGGGTCATGGCAGCTTTACGCCTTCAGCAGGGCCAGAAACGGCACCTATCCATGCAAAATACTCGCACGTATGGCGGCAAAAGTTATCTTGCCACCAAACGTGCGAGTATTAACGAGGTTGCTGTAAGGATATTTCGCAACTATCTAATGAAGTTCATGGGCTGCCATTCCTCACGTTCGGGATAGCCGGGATTGCCGTCGGCGTGTATCTTCTTCAGCAGCCAGGCCATGTTGTCGGCCATGGTGCGCATGGTCTGCATACCCTCCACGTCGAGCGCAGCCTGACCGGGCTCGCGTCCGTAGGCTATGTTCCAGTACTGCGAGGTGACTACGGGCATATTCATCATCTCGAAAGCCATGTTCATGGTCTGGAAAGCAGCCGTAGAACCGCCCCTTCGGCACACGCACACGGCAGCGGCAGGCTTATTCTTAGCAAACTTTCCGGCAGAGAAGAACATCCTCTGAATGAGCGACAGCACCGAGCCGTTGGGCTGTCCGTAGTAGACCGGCGAGCCGACAATCAGCGCATCGCTCTCCTTCAGCTTCTCTGTGATGCGGTTGCAGATGTCGTCGTCGAACACGCAGCGCTCCAATTGCTTCATGGCACACTGCCCGCAAGCAATGCAGCCACGCACGGGCTTCACCCCGATGTGGACTATCTCTGCTTCCAGACCGTGTTTTTCGAGTGTCTTGGCAGCCTCGCTCAGCGCCACAAACGTGTTGCCGTTCCTGCGGGGACTGCCGTTGATAAGTAGTACTTTCATGTGATAATCGCTTTATAAGTTGAATAATATATTACTCCCTGAAATCGGTTGGCGTGGCTCCGAGGTTTTTCTTCACATAACGGTTGAAGTGCGACAGCGATGAGAAGCCGTACATATCGCTTATGTCGGTGAACGACAGCGAGCGGTCGCGCAGCCGCCGGCTGATGTCGAGCGCAGTGTAGCGGTTTATCCAGTAGTTGGCCGACATACCGCTGACCTTCTTTGCCACCTCGCTCAGATACTTGGGCGTGATGCAAAGCTTGTCGGCATAGTAGCCTATCTCGCGATTGGTGCGGTAATCGCCTTGGTCGAGCATATTGAGAAACTGCTCCATGATCTGCCTGTACTGCGAGGTTATCTTGTCGGCACCGTAGAGCACGGCATGGAAATCGAAGAAATCGAGTATCATAGCCTGCACGGCATTGGCAAGCACCTCGTGATAGAAGTTGTGCTGGGGCTGCGAGAGGCGCAGCCTTATCACCTCAAAGTTGGCGGCACAGCGTTGCTGCATCTCCGGCGTGAGCCGCATAATGGGATTATGGAACAGCGACAGGTGGCCGCGGATGCCATAGTTGGACTGCGGCGTAGACACTTCGATAAACTCCTGGGTGACGTAAATCACGCTTACGTGGAAGTCGCTGCTCTCCTGCAGGTTCTCCACAAGGTCGCCGCGACGCGGAATGATAAGGCAGTCGCCAGCCTCCATGCGATGCTCGTTGCCGTTGCGGGTGAACGTGCAAGAGCCGCCATGACAATAGGCATGGCATATATAGCCTGAGAACTGGGGCTCCACGACTCTAGACAGCGTGTCGTCGAGGATGATATGCTGTATGTTGTCCATCGGTTAGTGTGTAGGTTTCAGTAAACAGAAAGTGCTCTCGAATGCTCCTTTCTACTCTGCAAAAATACAAATAACAGCTGGAATATCAGACTATATTTGCCACATAATTACTGCATTTGTGATATTTCAATCACACAAAAGTTAGCACATTTATATGTAAAAAAGATGGCAATGCGGAGATATTTGACTATATTTGCAGAAGTTTAAGGACTGAAAAATGAGACGAACGGAAGTTGTTAACCAAATAAGCAAGGCTATTCGTAAGGTTGCCCCCACGGCAACGGCAATACTCTATGGCTCGGAGGCTCGCGGCGATGCCCGCAGCGACAGCGACATAGATGTGCTGATTCTGCTTGACGGCGACAAGATGAGCCTCAAACGCGAAATGGAAGTGACGGGGCCGCTCAACGAGATAGAGTGGCAGACGGGGGTGCTGGTAAGTCCGACTGTGATGTTGCGCAAGCAGTGGGAGAATATGCCGTTCAAAACTCCGTTCTATATCAACGTAATGAATGAGGGTATAAGGATATGAAAGAAACACTTGACGAGCAGAGCCGCGTCGGACTGATGCGCTACCGCATGGAGCGGGCCGACGAGACGATGGAAGAGGTTGGTATCCTTGCCGAGCGAGGACACTATAATGCTGCTGTCAACAGGTTGTATTATGCCTGTTTCTATGCTACGCAAGCCTTATTGCTTAAACATCATATTGCAGCCACTACCCATGCTGGTGTTAAGTCGATGCTCGGACTACATTTCATTATGAAAGGCATCATCTCAATTGAACACGGCAAGACATTCAACACTCTTTTCGAGAAACGCCACAGCAGTGACTATGAGGCTTTCGCCTATTGCGACAAGGCTTTGGTTGACGACCTTACACCGATGGCCGAGGCTTTCATTCAAAGGATAAAGGAACTTTTAGAGGAAAACTAATAGTAGTAACGAGTTAAGAAACAAGAAGTAACGCGGCCTGCCTTTTTGCACTTTTAACAGCAAAGCGCAATGGCCTTTCGGAAAAAATTGTAACTTTGTGGCAGTTATAAGTTTCAAACAAAGCGGATATGGCAAGAGAAGACATAGTTCAGAAATGGCTTGAACACGTACACGTTGCAGTGTGAAAGAACATAAGCACCTGACAAACACTAAGAAAAAGAAGGCGGACCAAATAATTCTTACTCCTATCTACAGAGCCTTTTGAGGTTAAACAGAATTATGATTTCCGCCTTCACCTTATTTAATAACATACGCATGAACGCCACAACCCTTGACAAAGTAGCCCTGCGATACCGCGCACTGTTTCTCGACATCGACCGTGCCGGCATCGACATGAAGTCGTCGCCGTCGGCGATGGCCTTTGCGACAAGTCTGCACCAGATTGGTTTCTACGCAAGCGAGGAACTGCTCCATGCCATCAGCATGGTAAGCACTGAACGACTTGCCGATATTACAAAGACCATGAACCGGGTGATGGGCGTAGACCTCAACTGGGCACCGCTGGTCAAGGGGTGGAACGTGCCTACGGGAGAAACACCTGCCGACCACTTCATAACATGGATAGCAAACATCTTTGCTGGCAAAACTGACATCGAAGGCACACGGCTGCCATGTGGACACATCATTCCCGAAGGAACGTTTCCACTCGAACGCTACAATGGCTGCCCGTTCTGCGGCACTCCGTTTGCTGTTTCAGACGTTGTCTACAAAGGACAGACCAGCAAGCTGAAGGAGCTGCGGCTGTTCACTATGGCCGACTTGAAGCACCTGCTTGCTACTCTTCTGGCATCTCCCACCCCACTCGACGGCACCCAGAAGGACACGCTGGATATGTTGCTGCAAGAACTAGGCCTTCCCGACGACGTGGACATCACGATGAAGGAGACCGCCATGCTGGTGGTCAGGCTACTGGTTGAACTGGGGAAAGCAGATGAGGCGTCTAAGTTGTTGAAAACTCCGAACGACATACTCCGCTATCTGTGGTTTGAAAAGACAGGTTACGTGCAGATAATAGAGCCACGCACTCTCACGGCTCATGCCCGCAAGCTGTACTCTCATATATGGGAACCGCTCGACAATGGAGCTGATGCAGCCCGGGCGATGAAAGAGAAACTGATGCTGAAGTATGACCGCAGAAGCTGCAAGACTGTTGCCAACTGGCTGAACTCGGTTCCCATGTCTGCAGAGCAAGCTTCCGAGAACATGAACCCGAAGAGAGAGATGTGGGTGCGCAGGATCAGAGCGCTGCGACTGGGCGAGTATTCGCGCAAAAAGGGATACGCACATCTGGCAGATATTCTCGACGTGTTCTATAAAGACACCTACCCCACGTGGATGGGACAGCTGAACAAGGCTCGCCAGACGAACAACTCAACCGAGGCTATTGCGCTGCTGAAACAACGCCCCGGGCTGTTCTCACGCTGTCTGTTTGCATCAATGCTGCGCTTTGGCAGCAAGGAGGTTCTTGCTGCTTTCAGCGAGGTTGCCGACAAGCTGCCTGCTCGCCTGCTACTGTCACTTGGCAATGCGGCTGATACCTATTTCGACCCGAAAGCCACGCGCCTGGTTCGTCCAATCACGGGTACAGCACGAAGGATTGAGCCTAACAAGCTGCTGGCAATCTACAGCAGCGAGATGCGCGACGAGATGGTGCGTGGCGTAAACGACACTTACAGGGCATCTATGTCACGCCGCTTCGCATTGCAGAAGACAAGTTCGCATACCATCTATATCGAGCCTTCGCTCTATGACATACCCGTGAGCGTGGGCGACCGCACAGCCACCGTTCAGGACACGTCGTGCGCGCTGATGGGCACACGCTTCAAGGTTGAAGGCAATCATGTCCGCCTCTTCCTGCAATGGGGCAAGGGACTGCACGCACAGCCGTTAGACATGGATTTGAGCGCACGCATCGAGCTTGCCAACGGGCAGACTCTGGAATGTGCGTTCTACAATCTGACGTGCGATGGAGCGAAACATTCGGGCGACATACGCTCTGTGCCGGAGCTGGTGGGAACGGCTGAATACATTGAGCTGTCGTTGCCGGAACTGGAGAACGCGGGTGCCAGGTTTGTCATGTTCACCTGCAATGCATATTCAAACGGTGCGCTGTCGCCCAACCTTGTCGTGGGATGGATGGACTCAGCATACCCTATGACGATATCCGAGAGCGACGGAGTAGCCTACGACCCCTCATGCGTTCAGCACATGGTGCGCATCAGCGAGGGAAACCTGTCGAAAGGACTCGTTTTCGGGGTGCTTGATGTTGGAAAACGTGAAATCGTATGGCTCGAGATGCCTTTCACCGCGCAGACAATGAAAGGTGCCGACAGCTTGTCGGTAGCTGCATTGCTCCACAGGCTTGAAAAGAAACTGTCTGTCGGTGAATTGCTACAGATGAAAGCTAAAGCGCAAAATCTCGTTCAAGTAGACAATGCCGCTGATGCCGACGAAGCATACACATACGACTGGGCTCTTAATCCTGCCGAGGTGTCGCTGCTGCTGAGCGGAGAACTCAATGCAAAGCCCAACAAATAGCTATGCTGCATATTGCTCAAAGAAGGTCTACAAATCAAACACTCCCTGCAATCTTGCGGTTGCAGGGAGCATTTGGTTTTCCCACCGTGAGGAGAGATTATCGTATAAGCCGTATTACTTCACGGCCACCTTCCGTCCGTTCACGATGTAGATACCTTTCTGCGCGGGCTTGCCACTCAGCTTTCTGCCGTCTATGGTATACCAATCGCCGGCCTCGCTTCCAATTGCTGATTGCGAATTGTCAATTGAGTTGATGCCTGTCGGGTCTGTCGGCTCCCACTTGTAGCTGTAAACCTTTACGCTGTTCTCGGCTGCCGCTGCCCTGACTGCACCCACAGACCTTGCTGCCTGTGTACCAGTTCCGGCATAGATATATACGTAGGTAGGCTCTGCCACGCTGTAGGGAATCTCAACCGTCTCGCGCTCAGCCAGCTGGAAGGCTTGTGCCGCCTGACTGCCTATCTTCACCATCAGCGAGCTGGTGCCGAGTGTCTCGGCATTGATGCTGATTGTGCCCATCCCTGTCGGCACCATGAAGATTATGCCTTTGAAGAATTGGGAAAATACGACGAAACAGGTCAATATTGAGGACAAATATGACTTAAAATAATCAAATATTTTATGCTTTTCCGTCAAAACTCTTGCAAAAAAATCTCAAAAAGGTGTATATTTGCACCGTATAAAATCTCAAAAAGGTGTAAAATATGGTAGAGCAGAAATCTCAGAAAAGTGCAGATGGCATCATTATGAAGCGTAAAATATATCAGCAACTCCTTGATTGGAAGGAGAAAAGAAACGGTGAGGTGGCACTACTCGTAGAGGGAGCACGAGGTATCGGAAAGAGTTATATCGTAGAGGAATTCGCCAAGAATGAGTATGAGTCATACGTCCTCATTGACTTCAATAAGGCTCCCCAGATGGTAAGAGATTGGTTT
>JAEEGL012403624.1_pt1 | contig 10038 bp, 11 predicted proteins | sample 9134231 | NCBI WGS metagenome assembly JAEEGL01 (sample SAMN16246548, study PRJNA631951) | gut metagenome | biome: gut microbiome; feature: rumen; material: fiber-attached | host: Bos | place: Iran: Karaj | collected 2018-10 | reverse complement strand
TGAATATATAAGCTGTGTATTTGATTGGAATAAAAATACAATCACAGTTAATAATCCATTATTTTTCAATATTAAATATAATCCATCTAGTGTAGAATTTATGACTCACTTAGAAGAAGGTAAAGCTGAAATAGAAAATCAAAAAGAAATAGTTTTTGATTTAGCTAAATATGGTTTTGATATTTATTATAAAAATGGTAAATGCTTAGTACCATTTAGTATTATGAATACTATATTTTGTTCAGATGGCTATTATAATTTATATAATAATGGTGAAAAAATATATGGTACATATTATGATATATCAAATGTAAGTGACGAAACTTATAATTCAATTTACAATGATAATTTATCTAATAAAGGTCAAACTAATGAATTAAGATTAGAAACATATAATCATTTAAGATTTGTAATGAATAATTATTATGGTCTTAAAAAATTTAAAGAGATAGAAGATTTTGATTCTATTTTAGAAAATTATAAGGAAGATATTTTATCATTAGATGTAGAAAAAAATAGAAAAGCATATTATAATTTATTTTCAACATATTTAAATGATTTACATACTAGAATAGGTGCATATTCTTTTTATAATACTAAAGAAATAGCTATTCCAAATTATGCAGCTAAGGATATGTGGGATTCTAATAAATTAAGTGAGAATAGAAGAATATATAAAGAAAAAATCCAATATTTATCTAATTTATCTAAGGATATTTATCCTAACAATGAATCAACATATAGAACATATGATAAAACTGCAATCTTATATATGAGCGAATTCAATGTTGGTACAACAGAACAAAACAAGAGTTTAGATGCGTATAAATATGATTCATACGAATATATGAAATGGGCATTGAAGAATATTGAAGATAAAGGTATTAAAAATGTAGTTTTAGATTTATCTCAAAATGGTGGTGGTGTTGTTGCGGCACTACTAAAGGTATTAGGATTTGTATCAAATGATGATATTACATATAGAATATATGATACGTTAGCTGATTCAACTACATCTGTTAAATTTAGAGTCGATATTAATGCTGATGATGATTATTCAGATTTAGATGCATATACTAATTATAATTGGTATGTTTTAGCTGGTGTTAATACATATAGTGCGGCTAACACATTTGTCGGTATGTCAAAGGAATTAGGTGTAAAATCAATTGGTCAAAAATCAGGCGGTGGAATGTGCTCTGTATTACCTGTCGTTTTAGCTGATACAACAACAGTAGAAATGAGTTCAACTAACGCAATGTATACTTATGTAAATAACAAATTAGTATTTATGGAAGGCGGATTTGAGCCTGATATAGAGCTAAATTATGATAAATTTTATGATATAGAATATATTAATTCTATTTTAATTGATTAGGTGGTGTTAAAATGGCTGTAAAACTTTCAGTAATGTTAGAAGGATTAAAATGGGTTTGTGCTCATAATACTGTTTATATAAATATAAAAAAGAATACTTTAATTAATTTAGCGGATCCATCTATCGCTTTAGAATTATCAGAGGATGCATTAACTGAAATTGAAGAAAATAAAGAAGATTGTATTGAGCTTCCTTCATGGAAACAAGTAGATACAAAAAAAATAGCTAAAAATTATGTAGAAAGCTTACCTGATGGTGCAGTGAAAGCAAGACTTGAAAAAGCATTAAAGGGCTTATTTCCAATGAAGAAATTCCATAAAGAAATTGAAATTTTTGAATATACTGATAATTGGTATAATTATCGCTCTATGGCTTTAAAAAACATAGCAATTAATTTTTTAAACATTAAAAAAATAGAATTTGAAGATGATATTTCATATTAGTAGAAAGTGCATTTTAGCACTTTTTATTTTTTTTTAATTATTATATAATTAAGAAAAGAGGGTGTCTTTATGGAACTTAATAAGTATGAATTATTAAATAGAAGCTATAGCTTTGTTTCATTTGATAATAGCTCACTAACAATCGCTGTAAAAAATCTAGAAGATAAAACTGTTAATGTAATAACCTTAGATAATGTAAAAAATGTAATTGGTGATGTTAATATCACTAATAAAATGATTACTAAGTGTGAAACAGATGATAATGGTAATAAGATTTTGGATTTAATTATTGACAACCAAAGTTTGAAAATGGAATATACTAATTACTCAATTTGTTCTATTAAAGTATTTGAAAATTATATTGCCTTATATGAAGATGAATTAATTGAGATGAGTGGAGAATGGGAGAAGGAATTTTCGACATTTGGTTATTTAAAAAATGAAGCAAAGGACTTAGAAAACCAGAGATTAATTATCGCAATGGATTGCAATACTGGTAAGCCAGTTGGATATTTATATGGCCATAAATATAAAACTATCAATGCTTCAGCAACTATTCCTAAGAATTCATGTGTCTTTGAACTTGAGGAAATATTTGTTAAAAAGGATTATAGGTGCAAGGGCATTGGTACATTAATGTTTAATGCGATAGAAGAAAAAATTAAAAAAGAAGGAATTTCTTATATAACACTTACAACAGCAACAAAGGATTATAAAAAAATATTCCATTTTTATGTCGAAGAATTAGGCATGACATTTTGGCATGCAAGATTATTTAAGGATTTGAATAATGAAGAGAATAAATGATTACATTTCATATTTAGAATCTACTGATAATCCGTTATCAGCAAGAGTTTTTATAATTAATGGAAAAGAATATAATTATATATTCGATGTTGGTGCAAATAAAGAATCTAGAGAAATAATTAAAAATATTGAAAATAGAAAAATAATTATTTCTCATTTTCATACAGATCATATGGAAAATCTTAGGTTTTTTATTGAGGATGTAGATAATTTATATATAGGTGATTATACCTATAAAATTCTAGGATATGGTAATGTTATTAAAGAAGAATTAGAGATATCTGACGGAATTAATTTAAAGATTATTCCAATTCCTAATAGTCATTCAAAAGGCGCTTTATTCTTACTAATAAATGAAGAGTATTTATTAATTGGAGATTCACTTGAAGGCAATAGATACGGATTAAATCAAAATTCACTAAAGGATGAAATAGCATTACTTGAAAAATTAAATTTTAAATATATATTAACTGGTCATGAAAGTGAAATATATTTAAAAGATGATGTTATAAAGACATTAAAATATTATTATTCAAAAAGAGATAATAAAAAGCCTTATATAGGCTATGATATGCTTTAATAATTGTAATTATTAACGATATTTATGATGCTTTACATTTGTTATTATTTTTGATATAATTATTTTGGCTTGTTTTAATTAGTAAACTAATTAGAACTAGAATAATTATTTGTTAGGAAGGAAATAATATAATATGACAGATTTAGAAGTAAAACAACAATTAAAAGATTTCTTTGTTAATGAGTTAGGCGTTGATGCTAATGAATTACAATATGACACAATCCTTTTCAATGAAGGAATTGGTCTTGATTCAATTGACTCAATTGAATTAGTTTCATTCATTGATGAAACATTCGGTGTTCAAACATCTGGAATTGATAAAGCAAATTTCAAGAACATTGATACATTAGCAGCTTATATCGTTGCCCATATGAATTAATTTTTTATGATTGCAAACTTATTATAAGCTTGCAATTATTTTTTATTTTTATAGATTTTATTTTTTGGAGGAATTATTTATGACTGATATTAAAAATCGTTGTGTCATCACAGGTTTAGGTATGATTAACGCTATTGGTAATAGTGTTGAAGAATGCTTTACAAATGCAAAGAACGGAGTATCTGGTATTGAAGCAACAACATCTGTAGATACAAAGGATTGTTATGCAAATTTAGCTGCAGAAGTTAAGCATTTTGATTTAGCATCTATCAAAGGTACTGAAGGTATGGATAGAGTTTCAAAATTTGCAATTAAGGCAGCAACAGAAGCTATGGAGGATGCAAAGCTTACAGATTTCAATGATAATACAAGAGTATCTGTAATTATGGGGTCTTGTGTAGGTGGAGCTGTATCAATTGCTCATTATTATGAAAATAATCATGATGCAGATGATATTGAAAGAATGCCTATTTCAAGAATCGCAAATGATGTTGCATCATATTTCCATATTGGTGGTGTTGTTACTAATATTGCTAACGCATGTGCGGCAGGTACAATTTCTATTGCATATGCATGTGATTTAATTAGATCAAACAAGGCTGATATCGTACTTGCAGGTGGTACAGATGCTTTCGCATCAGTTCCTTATGCAGGATTCTTAGCATTACATGCCCTAGATTCTAATCCATGTTCACCATTCAATCATTGTACTGGTATTACACTTGGTGAAGGTTCAGGTGTAGTAGTTGTTGAATCTTATGAGCATGCATTAAAGAGAAAAGCTAAGATGTATTGTGAAGTATTAGGCTCTGGTGTATCATCTGATGCACATCATATTACAGCACCAAGAGAAGATGGCGAAGGTCAAATGAACGCTATTAACTGGGCTATTAAAACATCAGGCGTAAATAAAAATGAAATTGGCTATATCAATGCTCATGGTACTGGTACAGCTAAAAATGATAATGCAGAATTCTTATCATTACATACAATCTTTGATGGAGCAAATGATGATTTATCTGTTTCATCAACTAAAGCAATGGTTGGTCACTGCTTAGGAGCAGCAGGTGCAATTGAAGCAGTATTCTCAATTAAGTGCTTAACTGAAAATATTGTATTACCTACATTAAGATATAGTGATGAAGATTTAGAAGCATTAAAGGAAAAAGCAGGAAAGATTGATTTTATTCCAAATAAAGCAAGAGAAAAGAAATTAGAGACTGTAATGTCTAATTCATTCGCATTTGGTGGAAATAATGCTTCAATTATTTTTTCAAAGAATGAAGGAAATGTTAATGTTAAGACTACAAATAATGAAATTGCAATTACAGGTTTAGGTATGGTTACACCACTTGGTAATGGTATTGATAATTATGTTGAAAAGATTAATGATTTCAAACCAGAATCTACATCAATTGCTTCACATGTTGAAAGAGCAGATTATGATGTATTTGGTTTAGGTATGACATTTAGAAAACATGATAATTTATCAAAACTTCAAGTTGTTTCAGGTATGAATGCCTTAAAGGATGCTAATTTCACTGTTGATGATTCTACAGCAACAACAATTGGTATCGTTGTAGGTACAAGTGAAGGTGCACTTGGTACATGCTTAAATTTCCAAGATAATATTACTGAAAAGGGTAACTGTAATGGTTCAGCATTTAATTTCCCTAACACAGTATATAATGCTGCAGGTGGATATTTATCTATTTGTTCTGGAATCAAAGGCTACAACGTAACTATTACAAATGGTGCTCAATCTGGTTTAGCATCAATCGCTTATGCAATGGATATTTTAAGAAAAGGTACAGAAGAAGCTATTTTAGCAACAGGTACTGATGAAAATATCGAAATTATCGATAAGATTTATAGACAACAAAATATGGTAGCTGATTCAGTAAATGCACCATATGACAATAAAAATGGATTTACATTATCTGATGGATCAATTTCAATTTTACTTGAAAATAAGAACGATGCCTTAAAGCGTGGTGCTAAGGTATATGCAAAGGTTAAGGGCTATGGTATGGCTCATAAGAGTGTAGGCTTCAATACAATTGAAGGCTCATCTAGCGCTTTAGTTGCAGCAATTAATGACGCACTTAAGGATGCAAATATTAGTGCATCAGATATCGATGGTATCGTAGGATTTGCAAATGGTGATAAGGTAACTAACGCTGAAGAAGCAAAAGGCTTAAATGCTGTATTTGGTGATAGCGCATTACCTATTATCAATTTAAAGGAAAATTTAGGTGAATCAAGAAGTGCTGGTGCCGCACTTGGTGTTGCACATACTGCATTATTATTATCAGGTAAATTAAATGAAACTAACGCATTTGTAAATGGTAAGAAAATTAAAGTATCTGCAAATGCTTTAAATAAGGTATTAGTTGTTTCTTATGGCTTTGGTGGTAGCTATACTGCCATTGTTGTAGAAAGATAATTGGAGGTTATTATGAAAGTTGCAATTGTTACAGGAGCTTCACGTGGTATCGGTAGAGCTTGTGCTATAAAATTAGGACAAGCTGGATATACTGTAGTAATTAATTATGCTTCAAATGATGCTAAGGCTAATGAAGTATTAGATATCATCAAACAAAATGGTGGTGATGGAATGCTTTATAAAGCTAATGTTGCTAATTATGATGAAGTAAAAGAAATGGTTAAAACAGTATTTGATACATATAAGCAAATTGATTTATTAGTAAATAATGCTGGTATAGTAAGAGATGAACCATTAATTGGTTTAAATAAGGAAAACCTTGATATGTGCTTTGATTTAAATGTAAAAGGCTATTTCTATTGTGCTAAGGAAGTTGCACTTAAAATGGCAAGAAAAAGAAGCGGTGTAATTATTAACATGTCAAGTGTTTCTGGTACATTCTCTTTACCTGGTCAAACAGTATATAGTGCTACAAAGGGGGCTGTAAATCAATTTACTAGAACTCTAGCAAAGGAAATGGGTTCACGTGGAATTAGAGTAAACGCAGTTGCACCTGGATTTATTGAAACTGATATGATTGATACTTTATCTGATGAGAAGAAGGCTGAATATTTAAAGGTTATTCCTCTTAAGAGATTTGGTACAGGTGATGATATCGCTAATTTAGTAGTAGCTCTAGCTAGTGATCAAATGTCATACATCACAGGTCAAATTATTACATTAGATGGAGGTTTATCACTATAATGCTAAATATTAATGATATTAATAAAAGAATTAAACAACGTCCACCATTTCAAATGATTGAACGTGTTATAGACTGGACACCAGGTGAATCAGCAACAGGAATTAAAAATGTATGTATAAATGAACCATATTTTATGGGACATTTCCCTGATGCACCTATTATGCCAGGTGTATTAATTATTGAGTCTTGTGCTCAATTATGCTCACTTGTATTTGATACAGAGGGTGGTAATCCTGATATTATCTATGTATTACTAAAGGTAGATAATTTTAAATTTGTTAAGCCTGTAATTCCAGGAGATCAATTAGTTATTACTGTAACTAAAACAAAAATTATGGGTCCACTAGCTGTATTTGATGCAGTAGTAAAAGTAAATGATGAAATCCGTTCTAAAGGAACAATGACATTTACAATGGTTGAAAAATCAAAAATTTATGGTGAATAAAATCTAAGGATGGTCTTGATATGAAAAAGATTCTTGTTCTTAATGGCAGCCCTAAAAAAGAAAGGTCTGCAACATTAAATGTAACTAAAGCATTTTGTGATGGAATGCTTAGTACAGGAAATTATGAAATTGAATATGTTAATCTTTCTGATTTAAATATCAAGCCATGCACTGGATGCTTATCATGCTGGGGAAGAACTGAAGGAGAATGTATCATTAAAAATGATGACATTCCAATGATTAAAGAAAAAATCTTAAATGCTGATATTTTTATTGAATCATATCCATTATTTTTCTTTGGTATGCCAGGTACTATGAAGGTATTTACTGATAGAATGCTATCAATGATGAAAACCTATAGAGGTCAAAAATCACCAGAAAATGGTGAATCATTTCATGGTATTAGATATGATAAGAATCCAAAATTTGTTGTAATTACATCTTGTGCATATACAGAATTTGGTCCTGTATATGAACCACTTATTAGTCAATATGATTGTATATGTGGTAAGGGGAATTATTTAATGCTATTTTCACCACAATTAAAAACTTTAATTGATTTACAAAATGAATCAAAAATTAATAAATATTTAAATAAATTTTATAATGCAGGTGTTGAATTTGCTAATAATGGTAATTTATCAAATGAAACATATGAATTATTAAAAAAACCTCCTTTCTCTGAGGGAGCATATAAAATATTCCTTGATAATTTCTGGAAGGAAGAAAAAGAAAAGGGGAGCAAGTAATGTTTGAAGAAATAAAAAGATTATTAGTAGAATGCGCTCATGTAAATGAAGATGAGGTTACATTAGAAGCTAATCTAAAAAAAGATTTAGGAATTGATAGCTTATACGCTGTTGAATTAACACTTGAATTAGAAGAACATTATAACATTTCAATCGATTGGGAAGAAATGCAAGAAGTATATACAGTTAAGGACGTAGTAGACTTAATTGAAAAAAAGGTAGGTAGATAATATGAATTTTGATGATTTAAAAAAGGCAATAGAGATTTTTAAAGAATCTGGATTAACATATATGGAATTTGAACAGGATGGAACAAAAATCCATTTAGAAAAAAATAATGGATGCCTTCCACCAATGCCACCAGTTCCATTTCAACCTACAAATGTTGAAGTAGAATCAGATAAAAATGCTGAGGATAATAAATTTTATGTAACATCTCCACTTGTTGGTACATACCATCAAGCTCAAGCAGCTGGTGCTAAGCCTTTTGTATCTGTCGGTCAAAAGGTTAAAAAAGGTGATAAGCTTTGTATAATTGAAGCAATGAAGGTAATGAATGAAATTACAGCTTCTAAATCAGGAGAAATAACTGAAATATTAGTTGAAGAAGGACAAATGGTTGAATTTGGTCAAAAGCTATTTTCTATCGGTGATTAATTATGTTTAAGAAAATTTTAATTGCTAATCGTGGTGAAATTGCTGTAAGAATCATTAGAGCCTGTAAGGAAATGGGAATTAAATCAGTAGCTGTTTATTCAGAGGCAGATAAAAAAGCACTTCATACTGAGCTTGCTAGTGAGACAGTTTGTATCGGTAAAGCACCATCTAGCGAATCATATCTTAATATGGAACGAATCATAAGTGCTGCACTTGTTACAGGCTGTGATGCAATTCATCCTGGTTTTGGCTTTTTATCAGAAAACCCTCAATTTGCGCGTATGGTTGAAAAATGTGGATTAACATTTATTGGACCAAACCCAGATGTAATGGAAAAAATGGGTAATAAGGCTGAAGCTATTTCAAGCATGAAGGAAGCAGGTGTACCTATTGTACCAGGCTCATATAAAGCTGTAAGTATGGAAGAAGGCCATAAAATTGCAGATGAAATTGGCTATCCAGTTTTAATTAAGGCTTCAATGGGTGGCGGTGGAAAAGGTATTAAGAGAGTAAATAATACAAAGGAATTTGATATGCTTTATGTAGAAGCAAAGGATGAAGCATTAAAATTCTTTGGTAATGATGAAATCTATGTTGAAAAATTTATCGTATCACCTAAGCATATTGAAGTACAGGTTATGTGTGATAAATTTGGTAATGTAATCCATCTTTTTGAAAGAAATTGCTCAATGCAAAGAAGAAACCAAAAGATGCTTGAGGAAGCACCTTGCCAATCTATCAGCAAAGAATTAAAAGAAAAATTATATGAATCAGCAATAAAAGCATGTAAATTTGTTAAATATGATAGTGTTGGTACTATTGAATTTTTAGTAGATAAGGAAGAAAATTATTATTTCATTGAAATGAATACTAGAATTCAAGTAGAACATGCAGTTACAGAAGCTATAACAAATGTAGACATTGTTAAAAATATGATAAAAATTGCCTATGGCTTAAAGCTTCCTTATAAGCAAGATGATATTAAGCAATTAGGCTATGCATTAGAATGTAGAATTACTGCAGAGGATGCAATGAATGATTTTAGACCTAATCCAGGTAAAATTAATTTTATGCACACGCCAGGTGGTATGGGTGTAAGAATTGACACAGCTGTTTATACAGGCTATGAGATTTCTCCATATTATGATTCTATGATTCTAAAAATTGTAGTATCAGGTCAATCAAGACTTGAATGTATAAGAAAAATGCGTGCAGCATTAGAGGAATTAATAATTGATGGTGTTAAAACAACTACAGAATTCCATTATTTATTATTACATAATCCTACATTCATTTTAGGTAATTATGATACTACATGTATTGAAAATTTCTTGAAGGAGGTATATGAAAATGCAAAACGCCTTCGATAAAAGAAAAGAAGAATTAAAAGAATTTAATGATGCATTAGA
>JAEEGL011767028.1_pt1 | contig 10038 bp, 8 predicted proteins | sample 9134231 | NCBI WGS metagenome assembly JAEEGL01 (sample SAMN16246548, study PRJNA631951) | gut metagenome | biome: gut microbiome; feature: rumen; material: fiber-attached | host: Bos | place: Iran: Karaj | collected 2018-10 | reverse complement strand
GTAACAAGCATATTCAAAACCGTTATTTGCCTTGAAATTGCAATGGTTTCGGTTTTAAATCAGAATAGATAAAATGCAGAAACTTCCCTCCCAAGCCTGAGCCCTGGGCCCTGAGCCCTGAGCCCTACAAATTCCAATTTAATCCTCAGGCAATGCCAACAGCGTTTGTTCTCCTTCCGGCGTTTCCACGCTGCGCAGGCTCTTCTGGATCATGCCGTTGCGCTTCTGCGCCTCGCCCAGCTTTCTGCCGGCCTGCTCAATGCTTTGCTGCGCGGAGGCGAGGATCTCTTCAAATTTGCCGTACTGCTGCTTTGCGGCGGCCAGCAGCTTCATCACCTCGGCGGCCTTCTCGTTGAGCGCCACGCTCTGGAAGCCCATGGCCAGCGAGGAGAGCAGAGCCGTGATGGTGGAGGGGCCCGCCAGCAGTACGTGATATTCGCTGTGGAGGCGGTCCGCCAGATTGGATTTTGATGCCATGATCTCCGCGTACAGGGAATCCGTAGCCAGATACAGCACGGCGAAGGCCGTGGTTTTGGGCGGGATGATGTATTTGCGCACGGCTCTGGCTTCGTCGGTCACGCGCGTTTCCAGTGCTTTTTTCTCGGCTCTGATCTTATCCGCATCGCCTTCGTCCATCGCGTCGCACAGGCGCAGGTAATCCTCCATGGGGAATTTGGAATCGATGGGCATATACATGGGGTCGCCGCCCTGCGCCGAGGGGATGCGCACCGCGAATTCCACCACGTCGTCCGTATTGCCGGGCTTGAAGTTCTTTACGTACATACCGGGAATGATCTGGTCCAGCAGGGCCTCCAGCTGCGTTTCCGCCCAGGTGCCGCGGGTTTTTACACCCTTCAGCACGCGGTTCAGGGACTGGATGCCGGTGCTCATCTCCTGCATCTCTCCCAACGAGCGGTGCACGCGCTCCAGCTGCTCCGTGACCGAGCGGAAGGAGGAATCCAGCCGTTCGCCCAGCATGCCGGTGAGCTTCCGGTCCACCGTGCCGCGCATCTCGTCCAGCTTTTTCTCATTGGAAAGCTGCAGCTTTTCTATGGCGGCCGTGACGGCGGCGGACGTTTCTTTATCCGAGGCGCTCATTTTCTCCTGCAAAGCGGCGATGCTCTCGGTGACGTGCAGCTGGGTTTCATAGCTCTGTTTGGTAAACGAATCTATTTTGTCCGTCACCGTCTCCAGCGACCGGGTAACGCCGGTGCGGATCGTCTCGTTGCTCTGCGTCAGCACGCGTTCCGTGCGGTCGAGATCGGCGCGCATCTCAACAATGCTCTGCCCCAGCAGCATCAGGTCTTTGCCATCCCCGCCGAGGGGCGTCCCCGCGCCGCCCTTTTTCACCAGCAGCACGATCGCCGCGATCAACAGAAGCAGGATCAGTACGGATAAAATCAGAATGTAATGGGTAAGCGTCATAATGGAGCCTCCTATTGTATAGTCTAATTTATCATACAACCTTCTTTGTCCCATTCTCCGTACTTTGCCCGGTTTTTTTAAAACTTTTTATAAATATATGGAAAAACGGTCTTGTTTCTGCTACAATATACGTATCAAAAACCCGGGAGGGATCGCCGTGAAAAGGGCCGCTGCCGTTCTGATATGCTTCGTTCTTTTGGCGGGGCTGTTTTCGGCGTGCCGCAGAAACACGGTATCCGCCCTGTATTTCAGCGTGCCCGGAAAGGCCGCGGGCTTCGATCCGCAGATCGCCGCCGGGGAAGCCGTAAGGGTCGTTGTGCGCAACTGCTTCGAGGGCCTCGTGTATCTGGATGAAACAGGCGCGCCCATGCCCGCCGCCGCCGAACGCTGGACGGTATCGCCGGACGGGCTGGAATATACCTTCACGCTGCGGCAGGGCGCCAAATGGCATATCTCCGAAACCGCAAAGAGCGGGCTGGAGGAAAAGCTGCCCAGGGATTTCGCGCCCGAGGTCACGGCTGCGGATTTCGTATTTGCGCTGCAGAGAGCCGTAAACCCAGATACCGGCGCGCCGGACGCCGCGCTGCTCTCCAATATCTCCGGCGCTGCCCAGATCATGGCGGGGGAGGCGGCCGCATCCACGCTGGGCGTGCGCGCGCAGGGCAAGTATACGCTGATCATCACGCTCGAAAAGCCCGAGCCCGGTTTTCTGGAGGCGCTGGCGGAGCCGGTAAGCATGCCCTGCAACAAAACGTTTTTCGACGCCACCGGCGGCCGCTACGGCCTTCTGATGAAGTATATCATCTCCAACGGGCCGTTTTATCTCACCCGTTTTGAGGATACGGCGTTCCGCATGGCGCGCAATCCCGATTATACCGGCCGGTACACGGCAGAGGCGGACGTGATCTGGCTTTACGGCGACGAGACCGAGGCCGCCGTGCTGGAGGCCATTGCCGAAAAGGACGAAAACGGCGCGTATCTTACGGAGCGTACGGCGCTTTCCGCCGGGATCCGCAAGGCGGAGGTCTTAGGGGCGCAGGACGTGCTGCGCGGCTTTCTGTTCAACTGCAAAAATGAAGATCTGGCGGATGAGAACGTGCGCAAGGCGTTCTTCGCCGCCGCAGAACCCGCGGTGCTGGCCGAGGCCTTCGAAAAAGAGGCTGCCGCCGCCGTGTGCCCCGCCTCGCTGCAGCCGCAGATGCGGTTCAGTGTGAATTACCGTGAGACCCGCGCCCAGGCGCTGCTCGGCGAGGGGCTGCAGGCGCTGGAAAAGCAGAGCGTTTCCTTTACGCTGCTGTGCGAGGAGGCCTACGATACCGCCATGCGCCGCTATCTGCAGACCTGGCAGCGCGTGTTCGGCATTTCGCTTTCGGTGGAGCTCGAAACCGTTTCCGCCCAAGAGCTGCTCTCCCGCGTAAATAAAGGAGAATACGATATTGCCTTTGCCCCCGTGCGGGCGGAGCTCTACGCGCCCGCGGCGTATTTCGGCAAGCTTGCGGCGTACAGCGGCTATGCGGACGAGGATTTCGCCGCCGCCGTGGAGGCGCTGCGGTACGCCGAAGGGGACGGAAAAGCCGCGCAGAAAACCGCCGAAAGCATGCTGATCAACGCCGCCGTGTTCCTGCCCGTGTGGCAGGAGAGCACCAGCTTTCTAGCGGGCCCCGGCGTTTCGGGCGTAAAGCTTTTAAGCGGGCCGGACCGGCTCTATCTGTTTGACGCGAAAAAAGACTGACCTTTCAGGAGGAATCAATATGGCAGTAGTGAAGCCCTTTGCGGGCGCAAGACCCAAAAAAGAATACGCTGCCCGCGTGGCGGCGCTCCCTTACGACGTGATGAATACGGCGGAGGCCGCCGAACGCGCCGCGAAAAACGACCTTACGTTTCTGCGGGTGGACCGCGCGGAGATCGATTTCCCCGCGGGGCAGGACCCTTACGCGCCCGAAGTTTATTTGAAGGCCGCCGAAAACCTGAACGCCTATCTGAAAAACGGCGTTTCCCTGCTGGAAGAAGCGCCCCGCTTTTATATTTACCGCCAGCAGATGGGCAAAACGGTGCAGACCGGCGTGGTGGGAACCGCGGACGTGGACGATTACCTGAACGGCGTCATCAAACGCCACGAGCTGACCCGCGCCGATAAGGAGGAGGACCGCATCCGTCACGTGGACGCCTGCAACGCCAACACCGGTCCCATCTTTCTGGCGTACCGGGGCAGCGCCGCCCTGCAGGAGATCATTGCGAGATATACGGCAGGCGCGCCGGAATACGACTTTGTTTCCGAAGGGGACGTCAGGAACACCGTGTGGCTCGTGGATCCGGCGGATAACGCCGCCATCGAGCAGGCCTTTGCCGGGATCCCGTACCTGTATATCGCGGACGGTCACCATCGCTGCGCCTCCGCCGTCAAGGTAGCCTTAAAGCGCCGCGCGCAGAAGCCAGATTACACCGGAAACGAGGAATTCAACCGTTTTCTGGCTGTGTTCTTTGACGCCTCGGAGCTGAAGATCCTCGATTACAACCGGCTCATCAAGGATACCAACGGCCTGACGGACGAGGAGATGTTCCGAAAGCTGGGCGAGCACTTTACGCTCGCGCCGGAGGACGCGCCCGTTTCCCCGGCAAAGCGGCACGAGTTCGGTTTGTATTATAAAAACCAATGGTACCGTATGACCCTGAAGGACGGTGCCGCGGACGAAACCGACGCGGTGGCGAGTCTGGACGTGAGCATCCTGCAGAAGCTGGTCAACGAGCCGGTGTTCGGCATCGGGGACCCGCGCACGGATCATCGCATCGATTTCGTGGGCGGCATCCGCGGGCTCAAGGAGCTGGAAAAGCGCTGCAATGAGGATATGACGCTGGCGTTTTCCATGTATCCCACCTCCATGGAGGAGCTGATGGCTATCGCGGACGCGGGGCAGATCATGCCCCCCAAATCCACGTGGTTTGAGCCGAAGCTCCTGAGCGGCCTGTTCGTTCATTATCTTTCGTAAAAAAATTTCAAAAAAATAAAAAAAACACTTGCATTTGCGGTTTGTTTCTGTTATCATACTGTTTGCTGATTCAGAAAGGGGTTTGTCCCCTATATTAAAGGAGGTGTGCTCAGATGGCAAAATGTGATTTTTGCGGCAAAAGCGTTCAGTTCGGTATCAAGGTGTCCCACTCCCACAGAAGATCCAACAGAACCTGGAAGCCCAACGTGAAGAGAGTCAAGGCGATGGTCAACGGTGCTCCCTGCAGAGTTTATGCCTGCACACGCTGCCTGCGCTCAGGCAAGGTTACGCGCGCCGTTTAATTTTCGTCGGAAAAAGAATCAAACCGGGGAAGCCCCCGGTTTTTTTCTGTTTTATTATACAATTTTCCTCGCAGTTGACTTTTTTTCAATAAAATTGTATAATGAAATCAGAAAAACGAAAGGACGTGGTTCCGATGGGCCGTACATGCTTTCCCGGATAAATAATAAAGGAAAGGATGGTACCCATGGCAAACGAAACTAACGCGCCCGCGCTGCAGCGCGTGCCCTCCATCGACCGCTTCCGCGGTTTTGTGATCTTTTGCATGATCGTGTTCCAGTTCGTTGAAAAGTTCCCGTCCCTGGGGCTTGCCGCGCGGCTCGCGATCCATTCTCCCAATGAAAACGCCGTTTATCTGCTGCCCAATCTGGCGCTGGCGGACCTCATCGCGCCCGCCTTTATTCTGGCCATCGGCTTAACGTATATTCCGTCGCTCACCCGCCGCATCGAAAAATACGGCAAAAAGGCGGCGGTATTGCATTTTGTAAGGCGGTATCTGGTGCTCATCGGCATCGGCATCACCATGGACGGCGTCAACGATATTCTGGACGGCAAGTTCGATCAGCCCCTGTGCCTGATGTTCATCATATTGACGGCGCTCGTGCTGGTGCTCAGCATCGTGGGCCTGATACTGAAGCTCTTTAAGGTCAAGACCCGCGCCAAATACTATAACTTCCTCGCCTGGTTCGTGGCGTTCGTGGGCATTGTGGGCGTGGTGGTTGCCGCGGTGAACGCGGTGATGTTCGTCACCGGCAAAACCAGTCATTCCTTCGGGCACTGGGTGGTGCTGCACCACATCGGTTTCGCGGGTCTGTTCGCCCTGCCGTTTGCGCTCATGAAGGGCAGACGCGGCCACTGGCTGCGGCTGGTTTGCGGCGTCGTTGTACTGGCGCTGTTCGCCGTGTTCCACGAAAGCGATCTCCCCAACGACCTGTTCAATTCCAACCGCGAGCTGATCGACGAGGTTGCGGACGGCGGCTTTATCGGCGGCTTCGCCTTCGGCGCGATGCTGATCCTCTACATGTTCTTCGCCGAGGAATTCCGTAACCGTAAAAATAAATATCTGCCGCCCTTGGCCTTCGGCGTGTTCGCGCTGGTCACGGCCGGCGTACTCACAGGCGTATTTCTCACCCTCCCGGAGGGCACCGCCTCCTGGGCCGGGGCGCTTTCATCCTTCCTGCCCATCAACAAGGGCAGCGAAAGTCCCTCCTACGTGATCATCACCGGATTTATCTCCCTGCTGGCGTTCTATATCTTCGAGCTGTTCAACGGGCTGAAGATCGCCTTCGATCCGCTTGCGTGGTGGGGCAAGAACCCGATTTTGCTGTACTGCATCGAGTTCGCCGTCATCGGCGGCCTCAACGCCGCGCTGGAGGATACCTTCAAGACCCTGCCCTATCTGCCCGCCGCCGCGGTGGTCATCGTCGTCACCGCCGCCCTCACCGTGCTGGCATATATTCTGAGCAAGAAAAAGATCATAATCAAACTGTAAGGCAAACAAAACGAAAAACCGGCGAAAGCCGGTTTTTTTGTGGTTTAGATTTATAGGCTGCTGTTTTACTTTCTGTTGAATTAATGATTAAAGATTAACGATTAACGATTGAGGAAGCGCTCCGCCCTTACCCGATTATATATGCCAAAGCAGCGGTTATCGCTTTTTTAATGCGGCGCCAGCCGCCACCTTAATCATTCATCATTCATCATTCATCGTTAATCTTAATTCTCAGCACTCGCAAAAATCCCACAAGGTTTTCCTGAACCGGAAGAACGTCTCCTCGTCCATGGGATAATTGTGCATATCGATCTCGCCCAGGGTATCTTTGATCAGCTGCAGCACGGCGTCTCTGCCGTGCTTTTGTTCGGCCGCGCGCAGGGCGCACAGGTCCTGCAGACCGTCGAAAAACACCAGCTGGCGCAGGCTGGGCCACGGTGTGCCGTCCTTGCCCGGGTATACGGTAAAGGCGTCGCCCGCCGGGAACGCGCCGCCGGAGGCCGTCTCCTTGAACGGGTCGATGCGCGCCTTGGAGAGCTGCGTATTGTAAAAGTTATAGCCCCAGTGCAGAAAACCGACGCAGTTGTATTTGTAAAGCAGCACGCCGAGAATGCGCGTTTTGATGCTGGGCATGGCAATGAAGCGGTTGGGCAGCTCGTCGTCGAACTGGCCGCAGCAGTAGTAGCACCAGAGCTTGGGCACAAGGCCGTAAAACGCGTCGATGCAGCCCACGGAGGGCACGGGCAGCGGCACGAGGCCCTCGGTATAGAACTCCGTATGGCTGAGGGCGTCCAGATGCCCGAAGGCGCCGAAGTATTCGTGCACGGCGGCCGCGCATTTGCGGTAGCGGGGGATATGCCTGTCGCTCGGCTCGTCGCTGCAGTGTACAAGGCAGCGGTCCGTCACGCCGCGCTTTTCGCAGAATTCGGTGAGCGCCGCGCCCAACTGCCGCAGAAAGCTCATATACCCCTGCGATACGGAATCCGTCTCCCAGCCGAAGATGCGGCGGAAGCCTTTGGAGGTGTACGCCATGATCTTGGGCGCGTGCAGCGCGCCCCACTGGGTGAACAGGTGCGAAAATTCAAAATTCCGGATGCCGTGCTTTTCGGCCAGCGTCATCCATTTTTCCAGCAGCGTAAAATCAAAGGTATAGGTGTAGCCCTTTTTGGTCACCTCCACCAGCTGCACGGTGGGGCGCTCGGTGCCCACCTCGGTATCCAGCGGGGGCGTGAACAGCGGCGTTAAAATGCAGGTCATGCCGTAGCGCGCCGCGTTCTCCATAAAATTTTCCACAATGCGCCAGTATTCGTCGCTCAGCACGGGGGCGTTGTAATACTGGGCGAGGCAGTCCGAATGGAACCAGTCCGTAAACAGCAGCGTCTGTTCCGGCAGGGGAGCGCCGCCCACAAGCACCCGGGCGGAACGCTGATATCTCTTTTTGCCGTCGGTCACGGTAAAGGTGACGGCATGCTCCCCGGGAGCTGCCCCGGCGGCGTCCAGCTCCGCCCAGACGCAGGCAAAGCGTCCTTTTTTTGCGTGAAGTGCGCCGTCAAACGGCGTCAGCAGGTCCGGGTAATCGCCGGGAACGTTTCGCAGCAGCGTGCAGTTTTTCGCGTGCGGGTACATGGGCATGGAAACAAAAACCTCGTTTACCGCGTACAGGCGGCAGGCGAGGTCCGTTTTCACCGTGATTTTCAATTCCGCGTCCGCCTCCGGGCGCACGCAGAGCTGCAGGCTGCCGCGCTCGTTTGAAAACAGACGCAGTTCCTCCGCCTTTGCGGGGGCCGTTTGATCGTCCGAAAACACCTTCTGCAGCGCGCTTATGATCGTCAGCTCCATCGTTATTTTACCTCCTCGCAGGTCTCCACGAATATTTCCGCTTTGTTGTTCCGCATTTCCAGAAAGCCGTCGCTGCATAAAAAACGGCGTTTCCGGTCCTCCGCGGTGATCTCGATCTCGCCCTCCACCATGGCGATCACGCAGGGCAGGTGCCCGCGCATCAGGCCGAAGCCGCCGTCCGGCGCGCGCACGGACAGATAGGTGGCCTCAACGCTCAGTGCCTGCGCCTCCGGCGTATAGATGTTTACGGTAAAGGCGGCGTCCATCGTTTTCTCCCTTACAGCTTCTTGGCTTTTTCCTGCGCCTCTTCAAAGGTGCCCACCATAAAGAAGGCCTCCTCCGGCAGGTCGTCCGCTTCGCCTTCCAGTATACGGCGGAAGCCGCTGATGGTATCGGCGAGTTTTACGTATTTGCCCGGCTCGCCCGTAAAGGCCTGGGCCGCGTGGGTGGGCTGGCTGAGGAACCGCTGGATCTTGCGGGCGCGGAACACGGTGAGCCGGTCCTCCGGCGACAGTTCCTCAATGCCTAAAATGGCGATGATATCCTTGAGCTCGGCGTATTTTTCCAGCGCCTCCTGCACGCCGCGGGCCACGCGGTAATGCTCCTCGCCCACGATCTCGGGCTGCAGCACGCGGGAACCGGACTGCAGCGGATCCACGGCAGGGTAGATGCCCTGCTCCGCAATGGCGCGGGAGAGCACCGTGGTGGCGTCCAGATGGGTAAATACCGTGGCGGGGGCGGGGTCCGTAAAGTCGTCCGCCGGCACGTACACGGCCTGAATGGAGGTCACGGAGCCGTCCGCCGTGCTGGCGATGCGCTCCTCCAGCTCGCCCAGCTCCTGCGCAAGGGTAGGCTGGTAGCCCACGGCGCTGGGCAGACGCCCCAAAAGGGCGCTGACCTCGTTGCCCGCCTGCACGAAGCGGTAAATGTTATCGATAAACAGCAGAACGTCCTTTTTCTGTTCGTCCCGCATGTATTCGGCCATGGTCAGGCCCGTCATGGCCACGCGCATACGCGAGCCGCTGGGCTCGTTCATCTGCCCGAAGGCCAAAATCGTTTTGTCCATCACGCCGCTCTGCGCCATTTCAATGAGCAGCTCGTTGCCCTCGCGGCTGCGTTCGCCCACGCCGGTGAATACGGAATAGCCGCTGTGGCCTACGGCGATATTGTGGATCATTTCCATGATCAGTACGGTCTTGCCCACGCCCGCGCCGCCGAACAGACCGATCTTGCTGCCCTTGGCGTAGGGCACCAGCAGGTCGATCACCTTCAGGCCCGTTTCCAGCAGCTCGTTGGAGGGGCGCTGCTCGCTTAAGGAGGGCGCGCGGCGGTGGATGGGCAGCGTTTTTTCGGCGTTGATCGCGCCCTTGCCGTCAATGGGGCGGCCGAGCACGTCCACGGCGCGGCCCAGAAGCGCTTCGCCCACGGGCACGCGGATGCCTTCGCCGTCCGTGGATACCGTCATGCCGCAGTAAAGGCCTTCCGTGGCGTCCAGCGCGATGGAGCGCACCACGCCCCCGCCCTCGTGGGCGGCCACCTCGGCGTATTTCTCCGCTTCGTCCACTTTCAACAGCGCGTTGATCGGCGGTTCCTTGCCCGCCGGAAACCGGACGTCCACCACGGGGCCGGAAATCTTAACGATGGTACCGGAGAGAATGTTTTCCATAGTCGTACCTCTTTCAGGACAAAACAATAAGGATAATTAAAAATTAATGATTAATGATTAATGATTGTGGAAGGGCTCCGACCCGTCAGAAACATCGTCGCCTGCCTTCGCTTGGTGACTCCCCGCAGTGCGGGGAGATGTCACCGCAGGTGACAGAGGGGACAGGCCTCCGTAAGAGGCGCTCGGCACGCTCGTGTTTCTTCCAGCCTGCGTTTCGCCTTCATCTCTGACGGAGCCGTCCCCCTCTGTTGGCTTTGCCAACATCTCCCCCACACTGTGGGGGAGTCTTCCACCGGCGGCGGCGAAGCCTCGGCACCATACCCGATTAT
>JAEEGL010782038.1_pt1 | contig 10038 bp, 6 predicted proteins | sample 9134231 | NCBI WGS metagenome assembly JAEEGL01 (sample SAMN16246548, study PRJNA631951) | gut metagenome | biome: gut microbiome; feature: rumen; material: fiber-attached | host: Bos | place: Iran: Karaj | collected 2018-10 | reverse complement strand
GCGGGCACTGATGACATGCTCCACGGTTGGCTCAAACTTCTTGTAGAAGGCGCGCATCATCTTGTTCCACTCTGTCCTGCCTTCAGCAATCTTGTCGAAGTCCTGCTCAACGCGGGCAGTGAAATTATAATCCATGATGTCTGGGAAGTTCTTCATCAGGAAATCGTTCACTACGATACCGATGTCAGTAGGCAGGAGTTTGCCCTTCTCCGAACCGGCCATTTCCTTTTTCAGCTTTGTGGTAATCTTCTGACCCTTCAGTGTGTCAACGGTGAACTGACGCTCCTCACCCTTCTTGTCACCTTTATGCACATAGTCGCGCTGCTGAATGGTGGAGATGGTGGGGGCATAGGTAGAAGGACGTCCAATGCCCAGTTCTTCGAGTTTGTGCACAAGCGAAGCTTCGGTATAGCGAATAGGACCCTGGCTGAAACGCTGGGTGGCGGTTATCTCCTGTCGTGTCAGGTGGTCGCCTTTCTTCATGGCGGGCAGCATGTTGATTTCCTCAGCCTCGCCTTGCTCGTCGTCGGTCGACTCACGGTAGACTTTGAGGAATCCATCGAACTTCACTACTTCGCCAGATGCCACAAAATAACCTGCAGCGAGTTTGTTACCCTGTTCCTTGATAATCTCAATCTCCACCGTTGTCTTCTCCAATTCGGCATCGGCCATCTGTGAAGCAGCAGTGCGCTTCCAAATGAGGTCGTAAAGACGGCGCTCCTGTACGGTACCTTCTATCTCCTGATTACTCATGTAGGTGGGACGAATGGCTTCGTGAGCTTCCTGTGCACCCTTCGAGCGGGTGTGGAAGTTGCGCGAGTGGCTGTACTCAGCACCATAGAGACGCGTAATCTCTTCCTTGCTGGTACCGATACAGAGTGTCGACAGGTTGACTGAGTCGGTACGCATATAGGTGATATGTCCGTTCTCGTAGAGTCGTTGTGCCACCATCATGGTCTGCGACACGGTGAATCCCAGCTTGCGGGCTGCTTCCTGCTGCATCGTACTGGTAGTAAACGGTGGTGCAGGCATGCGCTTCATGGGCTTCTTCGTGATGCTTTTCACCACGAAATCGGCATCCATGCACTGCTGAAGGAATGCCATCGCCTCATCGTGCGTCTTGAAGCGGGTTGACAACTGGCAATTGACGGGTGTCTCGACGCCATCCACCAACAGCTTGGCACTGACGTGGAAGTAGGGTTCACTCTTGAATTCCTGTATTTCGCGTTCGCGCTCAACGATGAGCCTGACGGCCACACTCTGCACACGACCTGCCGAAAGGGCGGGCTTCACCTTGCGCCAAAGCACGGGCGAGAGTTTGAATCCCACCAAGCGGTCGAGCACACGGCGTGCCTGTTGGGCATTCACGAGGTTCATGTCCAGGTGGCGGGGATGCTCAATGGCTTCGAGGATGGCAGGCTTCGTGATCTCATGGAACACGATGCGGTTTGTCTTCTCCTCGTCAAGGCCCAGCACCTCACACAGGTGCCACGAGATGGCTTCTCCCTCACGGTCTTCATCGGAAGCCAGCCAGACCTTCTCAGCCTTCTTCGACTGCTGCTTCAGTTCACTGACAAGTTTGCGCTTGTCGTCAGGTATCTCGTAGGTAGGCATCAATGTCTTATCGTCGATGCTGATTTCTCTCTTTTTCAGGTCGCGGATGTGGCCATAACTCGACATCACTTTGTAATCCTTACCCAGGAATTTCTCGATGGTCTTGGCTTTAGCCGGACTCTCAACAATCACTAAATTCTTCTGCATAACTTCTGTGTTGCGATATTTCTTTTTGGGGCTGTCCGAAGGGGACAAACCGCGTTGATTATTCTATTTAGGGCGCAAAAGTACGGAAAACTTTCGCATACACCTTATATAATAGTAATATTTTTAGATTTTTTAAGATTTAACCTCTCGCAGGGAACGAACATTTTTTAGGGAATAGCATAGCTGTTGGCACAAAGACGCCCTGCAAGGGCGGTATCTCCTAGCCCAAGGCAACGCCTTGGGTGGGGAGCAACACCACATCATCGCCCTGTAAGGGCAGCACCCTTAGGACACGTTTTATGATTCTGCCCCTGTAGGGCGCAATTTCCTTTTGTGTCACCCATCTCCCAGGGCACAGCCCTGGGCTGTGTGGTGCTGGCCTTGCAGGCCGATTCTATGCCATCTGCTATATCATTCCCATCATAAAACGTGTCCTAAGGGTGCTGCCCTTGCAGGGCGACGGTGGGTTGTTGTCCTCCCCACCCAGGGCGCTGCCCTGGGCTAGGAGATGCGGCCCCTGCGGGGCATTCTGTGCCCGCCCGGCCCGTAGGGACGCTTGCGTCGAGTAATGGAGCAAGTTATGTTCTTGCTCATTTTTATGCTCACCGATGCAAGTTTTTAGTGTTTTTTGCGTTATTGATATATAGTAAACAAAAACTCTTTGCTTATGGAAAAGACTTGGAAAGCAATGCTAATGCTCCTGGCCGTGTTGTCAACAGGCTTGTTGGCAGCATGCTCGTCTGACGACGATGACTTCTCAAGAGGCGACGTCATTGGCTATTGGGAGAATGTTGATGCGAGGAACGATGATGCACTCCGACGTGTCGGCTACCAGTTCACTGCTGATGGAAACATCAACTCGTGGATGGTCGCCGGCACTGAGATGAAAGACCGCTATGAGGGTCATTTAGGCAAGTGGGGGCTGACCGACAATCAGCTGCACGTGGACTTCGACGACTCGCACTACCCCGACGGGCTCTGCTATCAGGGAGTATCATTCTCGAAGAAGTCATTTGTCATGAACATCTTTGGAGGCCTTGCCGGAACACCGCCTGAAAAGGGGTATAAGGCTACTTACGAAAAACTGGTGCAAGCCCCGGGAAAGTATGCAGGGAGTTTTGATAATTTGTTTGAATATTAAGTGAAACCGATGAAGCATCCATTAGAGAAATTTCACTTCTGTCCGGTGTGTGGCAGTAGTAGGTTTGAGGTAAACAACGTGAAGAGTAAGCGTTGCCACGACTGTGGTTTCACTTACTACATGAACCCCAGTGCCGCAACCGTGGCGGTCATCACATCAGCAAGTAATATGGCAAACTCACCCTCCACGGAGACTCCCTGTGCCATCTCATCTCTCCCCCAGTCGGGGAAGGTCGGGAGGGGGCTCTATCTCCTTGTCGTCCGTCGTGGAAAGGAACCGGCCAAAGGGACGCTCGACCTGCCAGGTGGTTTCAGCGACATGGGCGAGACATCGGAGCAGGGCGTGGCTCGTGAAGTGCTCGAGGAGACAGGGCTGCACGTGGTACACACCGAGTTCCTTTTCTCGTTGCCTAACCGCTACGTCTACAGTGGTTTGGAGATTCCAACCATGGATATGTTCTATCGTTGCGAAGTGGCAGAAACCGTCGATGTCTTGCACCAGTCAGTGCATGCCATGGACGATGCAGCAGAAGCCATGTGGGTGCCCATCAGTGAACTAAACCCCGATGACTTCGGTCTGGAGAGCATCCGCCGGGGCATTATAAAGTTAAAGGATTCAACTTTCGGAAGTTAATGAAGTAAAAGAAGTCCTTTCTCCGCTATTGCTACGAAAGCGGAGAAAGAACTTCCGAAATTTCGAACTGCTTCGCTAGTCCCTACAGATATGTGGCGCACAGTGGTCGATGCAAATGGGAATGGCATCGGCCACTATTTTATTATGCGTAATGCGCAGGCGCACGACACAAGCGCGTGTGTTGAGTGGTTTTTGCTGGTCAAAGATGAAGTTGCCAATGCTGTAATAAATAGGCTTACCCTTGTAGCGTTCATTCGACTGCAACGTATGGGTGTGGTGACCAATGACGGCATCTGCACCAGCCTCTATCAGAGCATGGGCTTCAAGCCTTTGCTGGGGCATCGGTTGCAATGTGTGTTCTGCCCCCCAATGCAAATTGACGATGACAATAGCGGTGGAATCGGCCATTTTGATGGTTTTTACCCTATTGACCAGCGAGTCGAACGGCTCCTGACTGACGCTCTCGCGGTCAGGCAGATAGGCAAAACTCTCCAGTGGCAGGCGATTGGATGCGAGGAGATAGACAGGTGCCCCACCCCTACCCTCACACAAAGGGAGGGGCATAGCCGCCGCTTGCATTGTTGAGTCGGCCCCGAAGGGGATGAGACCAGCCTTCAGGACATTCAAGCGCGTATCACGTAGTCCTTGTCTGCCTTGGTCCACGCTGTGATTATTGGCCAGATTCAGGTGAGTGAAGCCATAGGTGCGCAGACTGTCGAGCCACTGCGGGTCACCCCGGAACACAAAACGCTTAAAGGCAGGTGCATGAACATTCGTGGCTGGGCACTCCAAATTGCCGACAACCACATCGGCAGAACGCAAAAAATCGGCGGTTTCATCGGGAATAACACGATGCATACCCCCGTGTTCAAGATAATGGCGCACCCCACGATCAAGCAGGATGTCGCCAGTAAAAAGAATCGTGAAGGTGTCGCACGAAAGACTATCCCCCACCCAGCCCTCCGTCGCTGCGCTCCCCTCACCGCTCCTTACTCGCGCTTCGCCCTGAAAGGAAGGAGGATTTGTGGCAAGGGAAGATGTTGCTATGGTTGCTAGAAGCACTGCGATTAGCAACAACAGCCACTTCCCCCTTCCCTTCAGGGAGGGGCCGGGGGTAGGCTTCCTAGCACCCAGAACTATAGAACAGTTCCTCATTGTCTTGCAGTTCACCGTTGAGTGGCACGATGATTTCCTTCATCCATGCAGGAACGCCACGATCGGGATTTTGCTTCAGCAGTTGCTGCCACTCCTCGTCCGTGAGGCGTTGCTCGTCGACAGACTTCTTGAACTCACGATAGCTCAACACGGCGCCACGCGTCAGATAGCGATCGCCATTGATGTTGACAGCCACATAGATCTCATAGGCAGGACCTGTTGCGGCATAGAGGATGGACTTGTTCGGATTGTTATCACCATTGGCCGTATAGACGTCGGCCACACAGGCAATGCTTCGATCAGCACCCTGCACGTTGTCCCATCCATCGAGGTATTGATCGGGCTCACGAATCAAGTCAAGAGAGATGTTTTCAACGGTGGAACCGACGATTTCAATCTGTTTGTACTCCTCGTCGGTCAGTTCTGAGCCATATCCCATCTCCTTACGGCTGATACTCAGCAGGAACTCAGCCAGTTCGCTGATACGCTCGCCCGTAGAGAGCAGTTTCGGCGTCTTCATCTGATACTTTTCCATGAATTCACCGAGTGCGATGTTCAGAGCCACGGCACGTTTCCAGAAGTTCACGTTCGGCTCCACGTAACCCTTCACGACAGGATCGGGCGGTCCCCCTGCACCACACTCGGCACCAACGGGCTGCTTGGCATAGAGAATGGCATCGTGTTTCAGCTCGGCCCACGAAGCCAGAGCCGTGTTCAAGTTCTTCTTTGCCCACTGGTCGGTACGCATGAAGGCAGGCATCTGGTTCTCTTTTTCATCGTAGATGGTGAAGCGATGGTAGTAAGTCGTGTCCTGCAACGTCTGCAGGGCTGACATCCAGCGATTGCTGAGCGTCTCGCTCCAATCAATCTCCTGCATGCGTGCCTTCATCTTCTTCAGCATCGGCATGAAATCGGGCCATGCATCTTGCACGCGCAGCTCACCTGTCAGGATTTGTTCGGCCATACCTGTACCCATGGCAGCAAACACGTCGAGTCCGCTGGGTGCGTCACGCCGCGTGGGATTGCCCTCGGCGTCCACCATCTCGTTCATCACCTCGCCATCGGGCATGTAGCGTTGGGGCATGAGGTTGATCTTCACATGGCTCGTACGTTCAAACTTCGGACGGATGCGAGTCTGGGTTTCGCCCATTTCATCGAGTTTATTCCGCACCTCAGCCAATGCTTTCTTGTTCTTCAGCAGTTTCTCAAGTGGAAGTCCACTTTGCTGCATCACGTCATACACCTGCATGATGGTCAAATTGTCAGGCTTACCGAAGAGGAACGTCATGGGTTCGAACAGTTGTGCATAGATTTTTTGCAGCTCGTTGTTTTTCCCGATTTCATCGGCCAAGAGCAAGGCATTGCGCAACTGTTCGGGTTTATCGGTACCGAACGGCACGTGCTGGAGCCACATCATGGCGCGGAAGTAACGCCCCAGCGAGTCGTTGCGGGTGTAGTGGCCACGCGGGCGGAACAGCGAGTAGCCAAACATGGCGTCGCGATAGTCGAGAAACTCCGAGAAAGAGTCCTGCGAACGCTCAATTTTGCCGATTTCATCGAGGATTTGCTCCTTGTAGGCATCGTTATCAATGACGGGTTGCTTACCTGTGATGAGGGCTTCGGCAATGGTGAAGTAGGCATTGTTCCAACCTGTCGTGTGTTCCTTCATAGCGTGGCAGAACTTCTCAACGGCCTGCGAGAGTCCATGCTGCTCCATCTCGCGCACCATGCAGTCGAAATACATGTGGAAAAGTTGCAGGTAGAGGTCGGTCGTGACAAACGACGGGAAGTCGCTGTAGTCATTCTTCTCATAGACATGGAACAACTGTATCTTCTTTCCAGGCACGATGGCAAAGCTGTTACGTCCCAATGCATTCTCCAACCTCGGGTCCATCGATTCCAGTTGGAAGGGATTGAGGATGTCGTCCGTACGGAAGCGCCACCCCTCGGGGAGGCTTATGTTCCTGTCCCATCTCAAGGTCTGCTCGCGGTTTTGAATCCTCTTCACGAACTTGCGCTCAGCGGTTGTAAGTTTGATGTTTTGTCCGTACTCGGTGTATCCGCTGAAGTATTGCCAGTCGTTGGTTGAAGCATCGGCCATCTGCTCCTCAGCCATATCGAAGTTTGCCCAAACGAGGGAATCATACCACGATGTCTGTGAGAAGATGTGACGCAGGTCGGCATCCTTCAACACAAAGCCCTGGCGTGCGGCAAAGGCATTGCGAAGCACTCGCAGTTCTGCCAGCGAGAGCTTCGATATGTCCATACGCGTGTCGATGGGCTTGATGAATTGCTCTACATCCAAATGCCCCTTACCAGGCAGGTAGACGTGCTTACCGGGTTGTTGTGCTTGGCCCGTCATGAATGTCAACAGAGCCAATGCTGTCATCAGTAAATTTTTCATAAGCTTTATCTTTAGATTCAATGTTTGTTTCGATGAAATGGTCGAAAACCATGCCGAATTCTTCCCAACGGTAATCGCTAATGGCATAGTGCCCGTCGCGTCCCCGCTCCAGAGCCCGAATGAAGGAGGCAGAAGGGACAAGGGGGGAGGGGCAAGGGGCAAGAGATATGTTTTTTGCAGGATTGGGGGCGGCAAGGCTATTCTCTTGCCCCTTGCTCCTTGCTCCTTGCCCCTTCACATGCCCCTCTATAACGCGAAAATCCACGAGCTCGCCTCCAAGTTTGGAGCCCATCCACAACGGGCGGATGTGTCCACGATAGTTCTTGAAGATGAACAGCCGACGGCCTAATTCCCGATGAAACCGCGTTTTTTTGATGACTCCCACCACGGCATCTTCCACTCCATTCCCATCGACGTCGCCTACTTGAAATTGGTAAACGGGATAGGGCAACTGCCAACGATCGCTGGTAGAGTCGGTCTGCAGAATCAGCCAGCTCAGCGAATCGTTGACTGTTTCCACTCGGAACGTCTGTGCTTGCAAGTGCAGGCAGCAGAACAAACCCATACAAATGTTGACCATCATCTTCATACGGCAAAAGAGGGGAAATTGCCTATATTCGCCTGAAGGGCAGAAACGGAGGAATGACTTCATTCTTTTGACAGGCTGCCGCGTGTAGGGGCAGACCCCCGTGTCTGCCCGAATATTTGCATCTGTGCCTCGCCTGCGGTTTTGTGCATGGCGGGCAGACACGGGAGTCTGCCCCTACACGTTACTTGCTTGGCTCCCTCCCCTTTCGGGGGAAGGTTGGGATGGGGCTCCAGACACGGGCGCCTGCCCCTACTTCATTCTTTTGACAGGCTTCCACATGTAGGGGCAGACTCCCGTGTCTGCCCGAATATTTGCATCTGTGCCTCGCCTGCGGTTTTGTGCATTGCGGGCAGACACGGGAGTCTGCCCCTACACGTTGGTTGCGTGGCTCCCTCCTCATGGAAGGACGGGCAGACACGGGAGTCTGCCCCTACGGAACGATTACAGCAGCGAGCGAATCTCAGCATCGAGGTCTTTGATCTGGGCATCGCGCTTGTCCAGATCGCTGTTGCGACCTATGAGGAAGAAGGTGGGCAGGCTCTGGATGTTATACTGCGTCAGATACTCGCTCTGCGCACCACGCTCGTCGCGAACGCATACCCAAGGCAGGGCAGCCGTCTGTGTCTTCCAGAAGTGTTCATCGGGATCGAGCGACACCTGATAGATCTCCAAACCCTGAGCATGATACTTGTTGTAGAGCTCGCGCAGTTGCATGATGCGCTGCGTGCTGCCCTCAGAGGCAAACACATGGAAGTCGAGCAGCACCACGTTGTTCTTCAGATCGGTCAGCCTGCGCTGAGTGCCTTTGTTATCAGGCAGGTTGATGTCGATGATGTTCGACACGTTGACGAGGTTCGGATCAATGCCCGACAACTGCTGGTTCTGGATGATGCGCACGTTCTTCATTCCCTCAATGGCAATGTTGTGCAGGTTCTGGCAACGCTCCGTATTGGGATGATACGTGTCCCACGACGTGGCAACGGCAGCAAACACCTTCACGTCCTGCTCACTGGAACGGGGGTTGAAGATGAGCGACTCCATCGGGCCAAGGCGCAAGGTCTGGAACAGGGCATAGTAGGCATAGGCCTTCATGGGCTCGGCAAAAATATACTGCCGCTTGACGCCATCCTTATAAGCCTCAACGACACGCTCCACACTGTCGCGAACAGCCTCGACACCCAGGTCGGGAGCGGAGACAATGGCATCCACCCTACGCTGCAGATCCATCTGGTGCAAGGCCAGCTCCTTGATCTTGGCACATTCGTCAGAGCCAGTCAGGTCGTAAACGGCCGACATTGTGGGATATTGAGCCTTCACCTCAATCTGCTCGGTCGAGTCAACAGCCAGATTGATGATCTGCCCGGCAATGCGCAGACGATAGAATTCCGGGGCTTCGGGAGCTTGCTGACTGAACGAGAACGAACCGCTCTCACCCAGTTTCACGCTATCTACCACCACAGGGCCGCTCAGGCTCATGTTTTCAAGGTAGAGCACCGAGTCCTTTGCCTCGGTGATATTGCCACTGATGTTAAACGACTTGCCCGTGCACGATGCCATGAAGAGCACGGCAACAACGGCCATGACGGCCGAAAAAGTCTTTGTCAAATTCCTTTTCATCTTCGTTATTTATTGCTTTTTCGGTTGCAAAGGTAACTATAATTATTGATAAAAAACTAAAATAATCGCTTGTTTTTTCGTTTATTCACAATAAAATAGGTAACTTTGCACGGTTTTTTGAAGACAAAGACAATTTTTTAGATGTTTTATAGACAAAAGTAAGTTTTTTTAGATGAACGTAATTACGAAAAGTGTTCAATTGCCTGATGGCAGAACCATCACAATTGAAACCGGAAAAGTGGCAAAGCAGGCCGACGGAAGCGTTGTTCTCCGTTTGAACAACACCGTACTCCTCGCCACTGTCTGCGCCGCAAAAGATGCAGTTCCAGGAACAGATTTCATGCCTTTGCAGGTCGATTATCGTGAGCAGTACTCTGCCGCAGGTCGTTTCCCCGGCGGATTCACCAAGCGTGAAGGAAAAGCAGGCGATAACGAAATCCTCACAAGCCGCCTCGTCGACCGAGTGCTGCGCCCGCTCTTCCCCAGCAACTACCACGCTGAGGTGTATGTGAACGTTATGTTGCTCTCTGCCGACGGTGTCGACCAGCCCGATGCACTGGCAGGCTTTGCCGCCTCTGCCGCACTGGCATGCTCCGACATACCTTTCGAGTGCCCCATCAGTGAGGTGCGCGTAGCCCGTGTGAATGGTGAGTATGTGATAGATCCTACATTCGAACAGATGAAGCATGCCGACATGGACATCATGGTGGGTGCTTCTGCCGAGAACATCATGATGGT
>JAEEGL010736734.1_pt1 | contig 10038 bp, 6 predicted proteins | sample 9134231 | NCBI WGS metagenome assembly JAEEGL01 (sample SAMN16246548, study PRJNA631951) | gut metagenome | biome: gut microbiome; feature: rumen; material: fiber-attached | host: Bos | place: Iran: Karaj | collected 2018-10 | reverse complement strand
CTTCATTGCCATAGGCGGCGCAGGCAGCATGATCCTCGAATGGAGCTTCGTCAGCATGGGGCTGCGCGGCGCAGGCACGTTTCTGCCTCTGGCGGCCGCTGTGCTCAGGCCGCAGGCGCTGCCACCGGGATGGGCGCTTGCCTCAAGCGCGGGCGGCCTTGCCGCGATGCTGCTGTGGGCCGTTATGCGTCTTCCCGGCGACCCGCTTTTTGCGGGACTTGCCGTATCGGCCCTCTGTGTATGCGCCGGGATGTTCTGCGCCGATAAGGGCAGGCATACGCTTAGAGGATAACGTAATACACAGCTGTGCTCACAGCAGGACGTCCTGCATAAGAACAGACGCAGAACTTACATTCCCGGACATTTTTGCTGAAGCAAGGGGATAAATGAGTGGCGTGCCTGTGGGGATTCGAACCCCAGACCTTCGCCTCCGGAGGGCGGCACTCTGTCCAGCTGAGCTACAGGCACGCGCGAACTGTGCTAAAGTATATCATAGAGGAGGGACATCGGCCACAATGGATGACATTTTATGCATGCAGGAAGCTCTGACGGAAGCACGGCTTGCGCTTGAAAGCGGCGATATACCGGTAGGCGCTGTGCTCGTCCGGAAAGATGCGATAATAGGGCGCGGGCACAATACCCGCTCGCTGGACAACTCTCCTCTCGGACACGCTGAGATCAATGCGCTTGCCGATGCCGCCGAAAAGACTTCCTCATGGCGCTTTGACGGCTGCTGCCTCTACGTCACGCTGGAGCCGTGCGTCATGTGCGCCGGGGCACTCGTACAGTGCAGGGTAGACAGGATAGTCTTCGGCGCCAAAGACCCAAAAGGCGGAGGCTGCAAATCCCTTTACGAGATACCCCAGGACCCGAGGCTCAGCCACAGATGCTGCGTCACGGGAGGCGTTCTCGCGCATGAATGCGCCGAAATACTGCGAAAATTCTTTGAAGCAAAAAGAAAAGGAACGGATTGAGCCCGTTCCTTTAATATCAACGAATATGCCGCCGCTGCAGGCAAAAAGCCCGCGCTTGTCACTCAGTAAAGCTCTCTGTATATTTTCAGCACGCGGTCTTTGTCAAGCGGCACAAAGCTGTTTGCCATAAGACGCTGCTGACACTCTATTACAGAATCGGCGAACTCCTCAAGCTCGTCTTCCCTAACGCCGTATTCGCGAAGCGATCTCTTCGGCAGGATCCTGCCCAGAAGCGTATCGAGCCCGTCCCATGCCTCGGAAGGCTCAGCGCCGAGCAAAGACGCTATGAAACCCATCATTACCGCCATCTCTCCGTCTTTTTTTATCTCGATGTAATTTTTCATGACGCCGGTAAAGACGGCGTAATTGCTCTCGCCGTGCGGCACATGATACTTTCCGCCGAGCGGGTAGGAGAGGGCGTGCACTGCGGCGCATCCGGCAGTACCGAAGGCGATGCCGGCGTAGTTTGCCGCGGCAAGAAATGACGCCAGCATCTCGATGCGCGCTTCCCGCCCCTTTGCCGCTATAACGGAATAGTTTGATATGATCATCTCAATGGCCCTGTAAGAGAGCAGTTTCGAAAACGGCGTAGCCTTTGGCGAAAGAGCCGATTCCACGGCATGAATGAGCGCGTCTGCCGAGCTTGCCGCAAACGACTCGTACGGCAGTCCCTCGAGCAGTTCGGGGATCAGCGCTGCCGCGTCGGCAAAGAGCGCGTCCGATACCAGCCCCATTTTTGTACCGACTCTGGTGCGGTTGATTATCGAGATATTCGTAACTTCGCTGCCCGTGCCGCAGGTAGCCGGCAGGATGACGAAGCCTTTTGATCGCCTGATCTCCGACGGCGCCGCGTACAGCTCATCGGTATGCTTTCCTCCTGCCGCCGCGACCACTTTCGCGATATCTATAACGCTTCCGCCGCCTGCGGCTATAAGACGCCTGAAGCCGGCTTTTTCCGCAGCGTCGATCATCGCGTCGGTCATCGTATCGGTGGGCTCGCCAAGGCCGAAATCTTCGATAAAGAGCGCTTTTAACGGCAGCGAGAGCGGCAGAAAGTATTTTTCATAGAGAGGGCGTATCGTAAGGATAAGGTCGTCCGCCCCCAAAGCGAAAGTTTCAGCGAATTCGCGGCATGTTCTGAAGCTGTGAAGCTCTGTTTTCAGTATCAGTTCTTTCATAAAACTATTCCCCCTGTTTTAGCTATTATACCCGCTGCGCGGCGTGCTGGACGCACGAAAACCAAATCGAAGCTTATTATTTGCCGAAATATTCTCCTTGCATTTAGGCGGCAAAAATATTAAACTTTTCTTACTTTAAGCTACGTCGCTACACGGAAGGGACGTGAGACGAAAATTGAAAAAAAACACTGGTGTCTGGTGTGTCAGACATGGAGCGAAACTCCGAAACTTCAGCAGTTTATCCTCCCTCAGAACAGCTTCACTACTTACCTCTGCCGCTTTATGCGCGGCCAGTTGTCCCTGCAGTGAACACCTTCGGATATGACATCTTTCTCTTCTTTCAACAAAGATAATACGTCAGGGGGAACGTGTCATGAACACTGTAAACAAGCCGCTCATCATAATAGAAGATCTCTGCAAAAGCTATGAAGACGCCGAGGTCCTTAAGAATATCAGCTTCACTATCCGCGAAGGGGACCTTGCTTCGATAATAGGGCCCTCAGGATGCGGGAAATCTACATTTCTGCGCTGTATAAACTGCCTTGAGCTCATGGATTCGGGCTCTATCACGGTTGCAGGCGTCACCGTATCCCGCCGCAAGGGGGAGACGCCGGGGGACGCTCTTATGCAGAAGGTGCATGAGCTGCGCACCGAGGTAGGCATGGTATTTCAGAGCTACAACCTCTTTCCGAACAAGAATCTGCTTCAGAACATAATGCTCGCCCCTATGGTGGTCAAGCATATGAGCAGGGAGCAGGCGGAGGAACTGGCGCTGCAGATGCTTGAAAAAGTCGGGCTGAAAGGGCTTGCGCTCAAGTATCCGTCTACGCTTTCAGGAGGGCAGAGCCAGCGTGCCGCGATCGCGCGCGCTCTTGCGATGAACCCCAGGGTCATGCTCTATGACGAACCGACGTCGGCGCTGGACCCGGAACTCGTAGGCGAAGTCCTGCAGGTAATGAAGGACCTCGACTCGGAAGGCATGACGCAGATAATCGTGACGCACGAGATGAAGTTCGCAAAAGACGCCTCCGATTACATTATATTCATGGACAAGGGCGAGATAGTCGAATACGAGGACGGAGACATACTCTTCGCAAATCCCAAAAATGACAGGACGCGCGCGTTCCTGCATCACTTCGTGAATTCGGGGGTGACATGCTGATGAAAAAATGCACTCTTATCTTCGCGCTTATCTGCGCCGTGCTGCTTGCGTCATGCGCCGCGTCGAACGCCGCAGAAGAAACCGGAAAGATTCTGCGCTGGGGCGGCGATTCCGAGGGCGGTTTCCCCTACATGTTCCCCGATCCGCAAGATCCCAATAAGCTGATAGGATTTGAAGTCGACATCGTTGACGCACTGGCTGCGGAGATGAAGATGACTCCCGAATATGTCAACAACGCCTGGGACAATCTCATTCCCGGACTTGACCGCAACCTCTATGACATTGCGATAAACGGGCTCGAAGTAACGCCGGAGCACGAGGAACAGGTAAATTTCTCGATACCGTACTACAAGACATATCTGCAGCTTGCCGTGAGGCGCAAGGACAATTCGATCAAGAACCTCAACGACCTCAAAGGAAAAGTCGTAGGCACGCTGAAAGAAAGCTATGCCCAGCAGGTGCTTGAAGAAGTAGGAGATATTAAAATTCGCACCTACATAGTCGAGGCCAACACCTACGAAGACCTTGCCAACGGACGTCTTGACGCCGCCTTCTTCGATCAGCCGATTGCGCTCTACTCAGCCGGCTTCAACCCGGAAATAAAATTTGTCGGCCCGCCTGTCGGAGAGCTCGAATACGCTATAGCTCTGCGCAAAAAGGACAAAGAGCTGCTTGCCGAGGTCAACCGCGCGATAATAGCGCTGCGCGACAGCGGCAAACTGCGCGAGATATATGACAGATGGAACCTTTGGACGCCGGTCATGGCGGCGGAATTCAACGACTTTGACCCGCCGAGGGCGGAGCCTGAGCGCTACAACGAGTGGGCCGAGACCCACCGTCCGGTGCTGACGTTACAAAAACGCCTCGAACGCTATATGGACGTAATGCCTCTCTTCGCAAAGGGAGCGCTCGTTACGATGGAGGTCTCGATACTGGCGATGGCGATCGCGATCGCGCTCGGCCTGCTTCTGGCTGTCGCACGTGTTTTTGCGCCAAAGTGGGTGTCCTGGATAGCTACGGCCTATGTTGAGATAGTAAGAGGAACGCCTGTGCTGATACAGCTCTTCTTCATATTCTACGGACTGCCGTCGGTGGGCATCAAGCTGTCACCGTTCTGGGCCGGCGCGATCGGGCTCGGGCTGAACTACGCCGCATATGAGGCGGAGATCTACCGTGCCGGGCTCTTTGCTATACCTCATACCCAGTGGGAGGCGGCGCTTGCTCTCGGCATGACCAGATGGCAGGCGATGCGCGAAGTGATACTGCCGCAGGCAGTGCGCGTAGTCATACCGCCGATAACGAACGACTTTATCTCTCTGATAAAAGATTCCTCGCTGGTATCGATAATCACGATGGTAGATCTGACAAAAGTCTACGGCCAGGTCTCCGCCACCTATTACGACTACTTCGGCCCCGGCATAATAGTTGCGGTCATTTACCTGCTGCTCGGCCTGCCGTTCGTGCGTTTTGCGCATCACACGGAAAAGCGCCTGGCCCAGGTCGAAAAAGACGGCAAGCGCGGTCACAGGGAGAATACCTACAGAAGCAGCACAAGATACATCTGATCTTCACGTCGTTTACCAAAATACAGCCGCGCACGTTTCATACGCTGCGCGGCTGTTTTGTCTAATGCATGCTTAAAAGCTTTATTCGGCGGCAGACAAAGCGTGCGCTCTTCCGCTGTTTTTCAGGCGCTCCGCAAGCCGCGTATACCTTGTCCGCATCCTGTCGTTTTCGACAGCCATCCGCAGCGCTTTTTTCTGTCCCACGATCACGACCAGCTTCTTGCCGCGCGTTACCGCAGTGTACAGCAGGTTCCTCTGGAGCATGATGTAATGCTGCGTCAGCAGCGCAATGACCACAGCAGGGTATTCGGAGCCCTGCGACTTATGTATCGAAACGGCATAGGCATGCACAAGCTCTTCAAGCTCTGCGAATTCATATGTCACAGTGCCGGTCTCCATCTTTACTGTCACGCGCGACTCCTCTCCGTCGACCTCTGTGACCGTGCCTATGTCTCCGTTATAAACATCCTTTTCGTAATTGTTCTTTATCTGCATCACCTTGTCCCCTTCTCTGAAAACACGGTCAAGGCGCTGAACAGATGCTCCGTGCCCCTTGTTAAGGAGCCTCTGCAGTTCGATATTCAGCCTCTTCGTGCCGAGCATCCCGTTATGCATCGGGGAAAGCACCTGGATATCATTTACCGGGTCGAAACCGAAACGGTTGGGTATATTTTCGGAGACAAGTCTTTTTATCGTCTGCATCACTTTTGCGTCAAGGAGGCTCCTGTACTCATCCTCGCTGAGTTCCTCTTTCGCCGGCATTGCAGGTTCTATGAAATAAAAATCGGATATTCTGTCTTTGGCGCCTTCGGAAAGCAGCGGCATAAGGCCTCCGTTGATGCGGTGGGCGTTCACTATTATGCTGCTCTCCCGTCCCTGGCGGAATATCTCGCGCAGCTCCGCCACCGGACATATACCGGAATCTATAAGATCTTTCAGCACATTGCCGGGCGAAACGGAAGGCAGCTGGTTCACGTCGCCGACGAATATAAGCGACGCGGCCGGCGGCACAGCCTTGAGCAGATGGTGGAACAGAATCTGATCTATCATCGAAGCCTCGTCCACTATCAGCAGGTCACATCTGAGCGGATTTGTTTCGTTGCGCATGAAGACTCCAGCGCCGGAAAGGGCGGAGGCCTGTTCGACGGGGGGGGCGGCGGCGCCGTTATACTCAAGAAGCCTGTGTATCGTTTTTGCCTCATGCCCGGTGGCTTCCGCCATCCTCTTTGCGGCTCTGCCGGTCGGGGCTGCAAGCATCACATTAAAGCCGCCTGCCTCCCGCATATGCAGAACGGCGCGTATTATCGTTGTTTTGCCGGTGCCGGGGCCGCCTGTAATGACCATGACCTTTGACGACGCAGCCATTTTTATCGCTTCTTTCTGGGCGTCGGCAAAGGTTATGCCCATCTCGCGCTCAAGCCACGGCAGAGCCTTTTCGCAGTCAACGAACTGCCTGTTGTAAGGCTCGTCCGCAAGGTTGATAAGGTTTTTCGCGGAAACCGTTTCAGCGTAATGAAAAGCCGGCAGATAGACGGCCTCGCGTTCCGTTCCGTCTTTGTCGGTATAATTTTCCAGCATTATGTTGCCCGCTGCCGCGGCCTGCGCTATGCCTTCTGCTGCAAGTCCGGTCCCTACCGCAAGGGTCTGGGCGCTCTGGGCAGCAAGTATGTCGGATGGGACAAAAACATGCCCCTCTCCCGTCATCTGGTTCAGCACATAGCGGACGCCTGCGCGTACGCGCAGAGGCGAATCATGGGCTATGCCAAGGCGGGCGGCTATCTTATCCGCTGTCGTGAAGCCTATTCCGTAGACGTCCTGTGCACGGCAGTAAGGGTTCTCTTTAAGCGCGGCCACGGTGGCGCTGCCGTAACGTCGGAAGATGCGCATCGCGTAGCCCGCGCCTATGCCATAGCCCTGCAGAAAGACCATAGCCTCTCTGATATCGCGCTGTTCTCGCCATGACTGCGCTATATCCTCGGCTTTCTTTTCGTTTATCCCTTTGACCTGAAGGAGACGCTCCGGCTCTTCGTCAAGCACGAAGAGTGTCTCGTCTCCGAAGAATTCAACTATCTTTTTGGCCGTAGCCGGACCTACGCCGCGTATAAGGCCTGAGGCCAGGAACTTCTCCACACCCTCGGCGCCGGCCGGTACTGCCGGTTCACATCTGACGGCGCGCAGCTGCATTCCGTAGCGCGGATCCTTCTCCCAGCGGCCCGAGACTGAAAGCATCTCCCCGGGAGCCGGTTCCGGCATAGTGCCTACCACTGTTATAAGCTCAGAGTGCCCTGGCACACTCAGACGGAGGACGGTATAGCCGTTCTCTGCGTTGTGATAAGTTATGCGCTCTACCTGTCCCTTAAGCTCAGTTTCGGACAGCGAAGCGGATATCGCAGCATTATTTTCTTCCTGCAAATTTCATCCTATCTTATCTTATGAAACGTATCCTGCCGTCGACCACTGTAAGACCGTTATGCAGCTCAAGCAGTTCACAATCCGGCACCATAAAAGGATCTTCCATAAACGCTATCATATCTGCGGCCTTGCCGGGTTCGAGGGTACCCCGCCACGGCAGATCCCCGCATACGCAGGCCCCGCCGCTTGTGTATATCGAAAAGGCCTCGATTCGGTCAAGGCACTGCGACGGCATCCAGCCGTGCTCCGGCCTGCCTTCTGTATCACGGCGAAGAAGCGCGGCCCTTATGCCTATCAGAGGGTCAAGCGGCTCGGATGGCGCGTCCGACCCTGCTCCCACCGATATACCGGAAGCCAAAAGGGATTTCCACGCATAGCTCCAGCGGGCACGCTCCGCGCCAAGCCGGCGCATCACTATCGGCCAGTCCGACGTTACAAATGCGGGCTGTATATCCGCCATGACTCCGAGTTCAGCCATGCGTCCGTACAAGTCCGCGCCGCCTACCTGACAGTGCACTATCCTGTGAGCGACGCCGGCATTTGCCGCGTTTTTTGCGGCTTCGACCGCGTTAAGGCAGCGTTCGACAGCGCCGTCCCCTATAGCGTAGAAGGCCGCCTGCATTCCGGCCTCCTGCGCCATTCTGACCAGACGGTTCATCTCCTCCTGGGAATGGGAATAGACGCCGCGGTTCCCTGGATCGTCCGAATATTCCTCCCGAAGCGCCGCCGTCCGGGCGCCGAGCGTGCCGTCGACGCGTATCTTAAGAGGGCCGGGACGGAAATAGCATCCTCTTCTCTTGTGGTTGCCCTCTTCTATGAACAACGCGAGTTCCTTCTCGTTCCACAGGCACCACTGATGAGATATGCGAAGCGGCATCTTCTCATCCGACTCGATAGTTTCATAAAGGCGGAATACTTCCTCCACACTGCCTGCTGTTTCTATATCGTCCGTCTGTACCGCTGTTATGCCGTGACGCACAAGCTGATCCGCGGCAAGTTTATACCAGTGGCAAAGCCTTTCCCTGGAATTGGGAGGAATTTTCATCCTTACCCAGTTGACCGCCGCTTCACGCACTATGCCGTTTGGTATCCCCGAAGCGTCAGTGTCTATCACGCCTCCGGCGATGCGCATGCCGCGCTCTATGCCAAGCAGCTCAAGAGCCATGCTGTTTAGTACCGCTATATGGCCGCAGGAACGCTCAAAGAAGATCGGCAGCCGGGAAGATACCCTGTCAAGATCGTTCTTGTCGGGAAAGCGGTTTTCGTCCATCTTGTTCTGGTTCCATCCCCTGGCACAGAACCAGCCGTTTTCCGGCGGATCATTTTCTTCAAGGTATTTTTTCGCTGACGAAACAAGCTCATCGACAGAGCGGGCGCCGCTCAGATCAAGCGCTTCAAGGCTGCGTCCGGCTGCGATAAGATGTATATGCGTATCCGTGAAGCCGGGCAGCACATAGCGTCCCTTCATATCGAGCACAACGGTCTTTGCGTCGCATAACGGGAGTATCTCTTTGTCTGTACCGAGCGCCTTTATGACCCCGCCGCGGGAGAAAAGCGCGCTGACGCGCCCGGGACAGGCCATAGGATAGATGACGCCGTTGATCAGCGCCAGCGAATCCGTTCTGATTGGTTCCGGCATAGCTAAAGTTCCGCTATCAGTTCGGTTATAGTGCGGGCTCCGAAACCGGACGCCCCTTTCGCGTAATAGCTGTAAGGTTTCTTTACAAAATCGGCGGCGGCGATGTCAAGATGCACCCAGGGTATATCTTTCGAAACAAACGCTTCAAGGAACATAGCGGCTGTGATCGCGCCGCCGTAGCGTCCGGCGCTGTTTACAAGATCCGCGAACGGGGATCTGATCTGCTTTCTGAGGTTTGGATCGTTCATCGGCAGCTTCCAAAGACGCTCCCCCGTCATCTGAGACGCTTTTAAGACCTTATCGCCGAATTCATCATTATTCGTAAAAAGTCCAGCCGTCGTTGAGCCCAGAGCCACCGCACAGGCGCCAGTGAGAGTAGCTATGTCTATTATCATATCAGGCTTAAGCTCAGACGCATAGCAGAGCGCATCCGCAAGCGTAAGGCGCCCCTCGGCGTCGGTATTGTTTATCTCTATCGTCTTGCCGTTCCTTGCCCGCACTATATCGTCAGGGCGGTAGGATGCGCCTCCCGGCATATTCTCCGCAGCGGCTACTATCGCGCTTACCTTCCACGGAAGAGCAAGCTTCGCTGCCGCGCGCAGCGCGCCAAGCACCGCGCAGGCGCCGCTCTTGTCGCCCTTCATCGTCAGCATGTACTCCGCAGGCTTTATATCGAGTCCGCCGCTGTCGAACGTGAGTCCCTTGCCTACGAGCGCTATATGCCCCTTTGCCGCGCATTTCGGCGTATAAGTGAGGTGTATGAAGCGCGGAGGATTTGCGGAGCCCCTTGCTACGGCGTAATAGGCCCCCATTCTTTCTGCTTCTATTCTTTTTTCGTCCCAGATCTCACATTCAAGGCCGAGCTCTTCAGCAAGCGCCCTGGCTTTTTCTGCGAGTGTAACGGGGTTTATCACGTTGCCCGGCTCGTTCGCCGTGTCGCGCGCCCAGATCTGAGCTTCTGCCATGATCTCACCGTGGGCAGCTCCCTTTTCGTTTCCGCCGGCTATGACTATATCTTTTGCCGGGGCAAAGCTGTCTTTTTCGTCTTTTTCAATATATTTGCGGAAACGGTAAGATGCAAGAGCTATTCCTTCGGCAGCAGCGCGGG
>JAEEGL010659710.1_pt1 | contig 10038 bp, 7 predicted proteins | sample 9134231 | NCBI WGS metagenome assembly JAEEGL01 (sample SAMN16246548, study PRJNA631951) | gut metagenome | biome: gut microbiome; feature: rumen; material: fiber-attached | host: Bos | place: Iran: Karaj | collected 2018-10 | reverse complement strand
GTTGCTGTTGTATTCAAGTCTTATAAGTCTCTCAGTCAGGACTGTTATCCTGTAATTTGCCGAACTGATAACCCTGTTCATAATAATGCTCCTCAGTTTACCTTTATGATATAAGCGCCGCAGGCAGGCACGTTCATGGTAAGGACGCCGTCCTTAGCCTTAGCAGAAAAAGCCCTGCCGAATTCATCCGTCTCTGATGCAGCCTCTGATGCTCCGATCTGCCACAGGGGGATAGATATCTCTTTTGCCTCATCCTCCATGGAGATCACGCCTATATATTTCTCGTCGTCCATAAATCTTGCCACAACAAGGACCCTGTCCTGTGCAAAAAGAACTTTCCGCCCTCCTGCAGAAAAGGCCTTGGTGGTCTTCCTAAGTTCTATCATTCTTCTGTAGAGTGCATAGTGGCCCGTCTCATCTCTTCCTTCCCTGTCCCAGGGCATGGGATATCTGCACCCGGAATCATCGCGGGTATGCCCGTCAATTCCAAGCTCATCCCCATAATAGATGCAGGGTATGCCGGTAAACAGAAGGTAAGACATTACCACGCCTCTGTATTTCTCAAAGGATATGCTGTCGTAGTTGTGCACCCTGGATACGTCGTGGCTGTCAAAAAGATTCATCTGACAGTCTGCTATCGCCTGTGAAAGGCCAGTATAGTGGTCATCCGATCTTGCCACGGCCTCCTTGGCAGTAAGCTCTCTGCAGACTGCCGCAATGTCCCTGTTTCTCTCAAGGAAAAGATCCGGAAGTCCCGCAAACTGCCTTATGACTCTGCCAAATCCGTAATAGTTCATCGGAGTGTTCCACAGATCTCCCTGCAGATACTCATGACAGTCAGCCCAGTGCTCTCCGATTATGATGGCATCTCTTTTGACTTCTCTTATTGCGCTGCAGACCTCTCTCCAGACTTCATCCGCAAGCTGGACATCATCGTTTCTGGCAAATACGTCAGCCACATCAAAGCGCCAGCCGTCGATATCGTAAGGGGGCTTAAGCCACTTCTTAAGGACGCTGTCATCCCGCCTGTAAATCAGGTCTCTCAGTTCTTCATTTCTGTAGTCCAGAACAGGCAGTGAAGAAAAACCTGCCCAGCCCATAAGGGAACCATCCGGGTTCTTAAAATAGAACTCCCGCTTTTGTCTGGTCCACTCATTTTCAATTCCGGTGTGGTTGATGGAAATATCAAGAACAAGCTTCATGCCGTTTTCATGAAGAGCCTGTGAGAGGTCTGCGAGAGCTTCGTCTCCCCCGAAGTGTCTGTCCACATGGAAATAGTCAATGCAGTCATACTTGTGGGCGGAGTAAGCACTGAAAATGGGATTTAAGTAAACAGCGGTCACGCCAAGTTCCTTGAGGTAAGGGATCTTTTCTTTTACGCCCCGAAGATCTCCTCCGTAGAAATCCATGCCGCGGGCAACGGAGCCATCGCGAGGCTTTTCGTTCCAGTCCTTCATGATAAGGGGATTCATGCCTCCATACTCATATTCGTCTTCTCTGACATCTATGGAAGAATCTGCGTTATAAAACCTCTCCGGGAAGATCTGATAGAATACTGCTCCATCCACCCAGGCGGGCTTAACATAGTCCGTCCTTATGACAAAGTCATGACGATAGTCAGGAACGTAACTGAATACCCCCGCCTGAGTGTAGAAATAGAGCTCATCGTCTCTGATAATAACAAAATGGTACTGAAGCTTTGGTTCATTCAGGGTGGTCTTAGCCTCATAGTAGGAAAGGCCGCCCTCTGTCCTTACAAAGCTCATCGGTATGTAGTTTTCAGCGCAGTTTACAAGTCTCCACAAAAACACGCATTTAACGCCCGGATCCTGTAAAAACCTTATGCTGATAGTTATTGTCTCTCCGGGTGAGGGAGCCGGATTACTTACAAATCCTCTGGTGGAGTCGCTGTATATACTGCTGCTGAAATCTTTCATTTTGTTAACCTTTTCTTTTTTATCTTATTAACCTTTAACCGATCCTGAAAGTCCCTCAACATAGAACCTCTGAAGCCAGATGAACAGGATCACGATGGGAACTGCCACCACTACGGCGCCTGCTGCGAACTGGGTGTAGTAGGAGTCGATCCTTCTGAAGTCAGTCATCCAGAACAGACCTACGGCAACCGTGTAGGAACTCTGCCTGTCGCCGAAGAGGAGCCTTGGGAAGATGTAGTCCGACCATGCTCCCAGGAAGGTTCCGAGCACCTGATAAACTATGATGGACTTTGACAGCGGGATCGTTATCCTGGTAAAGATCTGAAGTCTTGATGCGCCGTCAATTATCGCAGCTTCATCGATTGCCTTGGGGATGGTGTCAAAGTATCCCTTTGTGATGTGATAACCCATGGCAGCGCCTGCCGCTCCCACAACGATAAGGGCGCCAATGCTCTGATTGAGACCAAGTCCCTTTAAGATGTTGTACAGAGCTACCATTGACATGAAGCCCGGGAACATTCCGATGATCATGAGAATGTTCATGAAGGCTTTTCTTCCGGTGAACCTGGTACGGCTTAAAATGAATGCCGTTCCAAGCACGATCAGTGTATTTAATACACAGCCGCACACTGCAACGATCATGGTGTTGAGCCACCATTTTCCAAAAGGAACTGCGCTGTTGTGGAACAGATCGTAGAAGTTCTTAAGTGTAAGGTTCTTGGGGAAGAAGTAACCGACATAGTAGCCCTGCTCTGCCCGGAGTGCTGTCAGAAGTATCCAGAGGATAGGGAACATCCATATCACTCCGAGGATGGTGAGGACAATGTAGCCGGTGTTTACTTCTGCCACCTTCATGATAAATACAAGGCTGCAGTAAGCCGCTGCAAGTCCAAGCCAGAAACCGGGTCCTGCGCTCCTTAAAAGGAAGCCCTCTTCTATTCCGCCCTCCTCGAGGATGATCTTTGCCGCAAACAGCAGGGTCGTCCAGAAGAAGGTCGCAAATATCTGAACATACATCCATATCCTGACGATTTTAACGCCGGTCCTGAAGTAGGAGATAACTCCCAGCACCAGAGAAACAACGGTAAGTACAATTGCCAGATAGAGGAAGAAGGAAACGGCTGCAGTGTGTTCTGCAGATAAAAGAGTCATCGCAGTGCTGATAAGGTTCTTACTGCCCGCCTCTTTGCTGGTAAAGGGAATCAGCAGAGCAATAAACGCGATCACTACTGCTGCAAGGGCTTTCATGAAATGATTCAGCTTAAGTCCTATAACTGTCTTATTATTCATTATTGGAAGCCCTCCTCATTCTTCATGGATCCCGATCTCTGGAAAGTGATCAGCGTAAACGTCGCTGATATGATAAAGATAAGGATACCGATCGTAGCTGCCAGGTTGTAATCGTTGGTATCGGCAGTGAGCTTGTACAGCCAGGTTACAAGGAGGTCCGTCTTTCCCGCACCCTTGTAGTAGTCGAGGGTCATCGGGCCGCCTCCTGTCAGGAAGTAGATGGCACTGAAGTTGTTGAAGTTTCCGATCAGGTTTGAGATCAGATACGGTGTTGTAACGAACAGCATGTAGGGGAATGTGATCTTCCTGAAGATCACCAGGGGACCTGCCCCGTCTATTCTTGCGCTCTCATAGAGCTCAGCCGGAATGTTCATAAGGATTCCGCTGACCATCAGCATGGTGACAGGCACGCCGATCCAGAAGTTTACAAGGATTACCGAAACTCTGGCAAAGGAAGCCTGCGTGAGGAACGGCACTGCGGAAGCAGTCCAGCCCCATTTCTGGATGAGCACATTGAATATGCCCTTCTCGCCGAGCATTGTTCCCACAACCTTCAATGAAATAAAGGAGGGAATGCCCATTGTCACAACGAAGATTGTTCTCCAGAACTTCTTGATCTTTATGCCCTTTGAGTTGATTATCATGGCAAGTATCATACCGCCAAAGTAGCAGGAAAATGTCGCAAAGATACCCCAGACAAAGGTCCAGCCCAGAACCGGCCAGAAGGTCTGTGAAAGCTTATCGCTCGATAAAAGAAGTGTCCGGAAGTTATCCAGCTGAACCCAGTCAAACAGATGTCCCGGAGGCTGGTGTTCGTTGTCGTAGTTGGTGAACGCCATGAGGATCATGTAGATCAGAGGCGTAAAGGTAAATATTAAAAGTCCTACTACAGGAATTGCAAGAAGCAGGAAATGAATATTCTCATTGGTAAGTGACTTAACATCCTGTATAAAGGTGTTTATGTGATGTCCGTGGTCGTGATTAAATCTGGCATTCTCTCCGGAAGAAATGGAGAACAGCCATATTGCTACAAAGCAGATTGTGACAACGATCGCTACTACTCCGGTAAGGAGGATGATCATTGAGTTGTCGCCTGCCTGCATCTCATAGATGCCAAGTGCCTCGTTGAAGGCCATACCCTGTTCATGTTCTCCCAGGGTACCAAGATTGCGTAAAAGATTCACACCGGTGGTGAACAAGAAGACAAAATAACAAATCTCAAGCAAAAGGAACAGCAGTCCTTTTACAACCTGACCATATCTGATATTGGCAAGTCCACAGAAGATATAGCTGAGTTTGGAGAAGATGTCACCTTTTGTAAAAGTAGTGATAAAATTTCTGCGCTTATACTCTCTATCCATTTTAAGCTCCCTATAAAGTATTATCGGGGCCGCAGATGCAGCCCCGATAAAGAAACTACTTCAGATTACTCTGTAAGTGTTCCTGTGATGCTGTCTACGAGTGCATCAAGCTTTTCCTGTGCATTGGCTTTTGTGATCTCGCCGGAAATAACGCCCTCGCCAAATGCCTGTGCAGGTGTCCAGTAGTCGCCCATCTTGGAGATTGAAGGCTGGTTTGTAGCCTTTGATGCCTGAACGTTGAGTGCAGATGCGATCTCATCGTTTGCGATCTCATCAGAAGATGCAAGTGAGTTAAGTACAGGAACGTCGCCCTGATTCTGGAATCTTGTAAGGCTGTTCTCAGGGTTTGCAAGGAATACTGCAAGCTGCTGAGCCGCAAGAGGGTAAGCAGTTGTTGACTTAACTGTGATTGTCTTGAAATCAACGAAGTTTGAAAGCTGTACGTCCTTGCCGCCGATGTTGGCTGTAGGAAGTGCTACTGCACCGAGCTTGTCACCAAGAGACTCCTTATAGGAAGGGCCGCTCCATGCGCCGTCTGTGATAGCTGCAAGATTGCCTTCCTTGAACTCTGCTCCGCCTACGCCGTCCTTGTTCTCAAGGTACTTGGGGTTAGCTGCAAGATCAATGATGTACTCTGCTGCTGCAAGACCTGTCTCGTTGTTCCATGAGCACTCTGAAGGATCTTTTCCGTCAGCACCAAAGAGTGTGCATCCTGCGCCCAGGAAGAAGCTCTCGATGTACCATGAATTTGTGATGTTTGTGCTGAAGTTATACTGTGCACCCGTGTCCTTTGCAAGGATTGTCTCAAGGCTCTTAACATCGTCTGCTGTAAGGAGATCCTTGTTGTAATACATGAAGTATGTATTGGGTGAGAAAGGTGCTGCGTATGTAAGACCGTCTACTGTTACAGCTGTGAGCGCACTCTCGGGAAGGTCTGATGCAATTGTCTCAAAGTCCTTGGTGATGGGAAGAAGAAGTCCTTTGTTTACCAGGTCTGCAACTCCGCCTGAAGGTGTGTAGAAGATATCTGCTGCTGTATCAGGATCTGTATTGAGCTGCTGAGGAGCCTCGTCGATACCCACAACTGCGATCTCATAAGTGATGTTGAACTCATCGTGAAGTGCATCAAACTCCTTAACTGCTGCATCTGTGTCATCAACTGCCTCTTCAGGAACCCAGATCTTAAGGGTTACGTCCTGTGTCTCTACAGGAGCTGCCTCAGCAGCAGGGCTGTCTGTGGTTGTTGTTGCTGTGTCAGTTGCAGCTGTTGTCTGTGCTGCGTCCCCTGCACTCTCACTTCCACATCCTGCAAGAGATGAAGCTGCAAGAACTGCTGTCATAAGTACTGCGCTTAACTTTTTCATTTTCATTACCTGATCCTCCTAAAATACTGGTTAATTGTTCTTTTGTTTTTTGTTCCCTAATGCATTAGTTTGTAGTTATTGGTTAATCGCTTTACCATGACTATAAACCAACACAATGGGATGGTCAATCCCTTTGAGGGCTTTTCTATGTTTTGTATAAAAACTGTTTACTTTGGTATGTGAGATACACCAAACCTTAACGAAAAAACAGGTTAACAAAGGTTAACGTCTTTACTGTTCCAGGAGATTTCTCACGGAATTTCTCTCCGCAACCCTGATCGGAAGTCTCTCATCCACTGCAAGATCCTTCTCTCCCCTGATCATTCTGAACAGGTAATCCGCGGCTTTTTCGGCCTTTACGTCAAAGTCCTGTGCTATCGATGTGAGCTTTGGAGTCATGTACTCGCAGTTCGGAAGGTTATCAAAACCCATGACTGAGATGTCGTAGGGAACCCTGATACCGCACTGGGAAAGTCCCTCAATAACTCCGAAAGCCACTATGTCTGACATGGCGGAAACTGCTGTGTATCCACCGTTTGAGAAGCCTATGTCCTGTCCCACATCCACAGCGTTAATATAGGTTGTGTCCGTGTAAAAGACATTGCTCTCTCCGAATTTTACCCCGCACTCCTTGCAGGCATCGGTAAATCCCTTGAACCTCTCTTTTATAACACCTTCTTCTGAAAACCTGGGCGTTACAAGGGCGATGTTCTTGTGACCCTTTCCTATGAGATATCTGGCTGCAAGATAACCACCGCGGTAATCTTCTATACCTACGTTAACTATGTTTTCAGAAGGCGCATAGGTGTCGATGAAGACCACCGGCGAGTCCACAAGCTTTTTTATCTCCCTTATCTCCTCGGTAAACACGCCCAAAAAGAAGGTTCCGTCCACGTTCCAGGAACTGAGAAGAGGGATGATGTCCTTGGGGGCGCCCACGCACCTGAGCATGAGGTAGTAGTCCTCATTTCTCACGCAGCGCTCGAGAGCCGCGATTATATGGGCATTGTAGGGATTGGTAAAAAAGTCCTCATCCCTGCCGAGGTAGGGAACAACCACGCCGATAATCCTACTCTCTTTCTTTGCCAGCGACCTGGCCATGGCGTTGGGCTTGTAGTTGGTCTCTTTTATTATCTCGTTAACCCGTCTTCTGGTCTCCTCAGAAACCTTGTGATTGTTGCCGTTAATGACGTTGGAGACCGTAGCGGTGCTGACTCCGGCCCTCTCTGCAATTATCTTAAGATTCATCTTTCCTCCAACACATAAAAAAGCGCGGTTTTCCACGTCTTTTATGATCATCGCTTAAAACAGTAAACATCTTACATTAAGCGATTAACCAATTTTAACTATAGAAAACCTGCGCTTCAATGTCAATAGCTTTTTCTTACTCGCCTATTACAAGGAATTCCCAGGGTGAAAAGGTATATACATCTCCGGGGAGCTCTCCGCCATCACGGTATTCTGCTCCCATGCCGCTAAGCAGCACTGTTTCGTCCCCGGAAAGAATTCCCGAAAGGTCAACATCAGCCTGCTCCTTTTTGGAGAGATTGAAGATACACAGTATCTCTTTTCCCTCTGCCGCTCTCCTGTAGGCGAAGATATTCTTGTTGCCGGCATCCAGCACCTCAAAGCCATCGCCTGTGTTGTCGGAGTAAAGACAGGGGTTATCCTGCTTTAGATCAGAGAGCTTCCTTATAAGCCCCCTGTAGTCCTTTCCGGTCTTTTCCCAGTCGATGGTATCCTTATCCATGAAGGCAATTGCCTTGTCATACCCGATCTCATCACCGGAATAGACCATGGGAACGCCGGGCAGAGTGAAGATCAGTGTGTACATTGACGGGAGCTGTTCCTCCGGAAAAGCCTCTGCTATCGTTCTGTCATAGGAATTGACATCGTGATTGTCAAGGTAGTACATGGGGAAAGTGTTGTTCTCAGCCTTTGGAATGTAAAGCTTTATCCTGTCTGCCGTCTTTCCGCCCTTTCCAACTGCCAGCATCGTCTCATAGACCTTTGTGGCATAGTTGGAGTCAAAGGCGTAGTCCAGGTTTGCTTCGGCTACTCCTCCCAGGTCCTCCTCTATCATGTAGATGTCCTTTACACTGTCCAGCTCTTTTCTTGCCTCTTCCCAGAAATCAACGGGGACACCCGGAGCATAGTCGCATCTGAATCCGTCCACATCAAATTCGGTGACCCAGTACTTCATGCAGGCTATCATCTCTTTTCGCATGTCCTCATTGTCGTAGTTGAGGTCAGCCACGTCGGGCCATCCCATATTTTCAGGAGAAATGATCTCTCCGTCCTTCCGGGTGTACCAGTCGGGGTGCTCCGTGATCCATGGATTATCCCAGCCGGTGTGGTTGGCGACCCAGTCCAGGATAACGCGAAATCCCATTTCATGAGCCTTGTCAACAAGGGCTTTAAAGTCTTCTTTTGTGCCAAACTCCGGATTGACCTCACGGTAGTCGCTGACTGAATAATAGGATCCCAGCTTACCGGACCTGTTGGTTACCGATATCGGATGGATGGGCATGAACCAGAGGGTATTGATCCCCATCTCCTTTAAGGTATCAAGGTGTTCGGAGAATTCCTTTATGGTCCCGGATTCCGTGTACTGCCTGAGGTTTACCTCGTAAAGAACTGCTGTTTTCATAAAATCAGGAGCCTCAGAAACTGATAGTGCTGATCCTTCTTCTGCCGCAGGTGCACCTTCCGATGTAACTTCCTGTGCGTCATCCTGTGCAACTTCCCGTGCGGCATCTGTGACGTCAGAAGCCGTGCCGGTCACCGATGCTTCGGTATTTTCCACCTCCCCGGCCTCAGACAGAGGCTCCCCGCTTTCGGGTCTTGAAAAAGAACAGGCGCTGCTCATCAGTGTTATCCCAAGTAAAAAGATAGCTGTAAGTTTCTTCATGGTTTTGCTCCTTGTATGAAAATAGTGCAGATTATAGTTAATCGCTTAACCACAATCTACACTAATTCAATTTCTATGTCAAGAAAGCTTTAACCTCATCCAAAGAAGGCATAACCGATAGTGCCCCTCTCCTGGTGGTGATGATGGATGCAGCCGCATTGGCAAAGGTCAGGCATTCAAGGAGCATGTCCTGTGAAAGATTCTCAAGTCCATTTCTGTGAATGTAGTCGATCGCGCATGCACAGAAGGTATCACCCGCACCGGTGGTTTCTATCGTGTCGGGATTTTTAAAGCCCTCCTTCTTAACGACCGTGTCCCTGTAAAGCGCAATGCTTCCCTCGGCGCCAAGTGTCGCAAATACGATGGGGATATCAAATTCCTTTTGCAATTTCGCCGCACCTGCCTCGATATCAGAAAGGCCTGTGAACAGCTCCACCTCATTGTCGGAGATCTTGAGGATATCGCATTTTTCAAAGCCGTATCTCATGGCCTCAAGCGCCTCCTCTGCAGATCCCCACAGCGGTTCTCTGTAGTTTGGGTCAAAAGAAATAAGGGCGCCGCTTTCTTTTGCGATATCCACCGCCAGTTTTGTTGCCCCCTTCGCAGGCTCCGCTGTCATGGACAGCGTCCCGAAATGAAAGATATCTGCATTCTCGATGACAGCTCTTTTCACTGTGACATCCTCCGCAGTCAGCATCATGTCTGCCCCGGGCTTTCTGTGACAATGGGGACGGTTCTCTTTGTCACGTCCACATACCCAAAAACGTTCAGTCTTTTACAAATACCTGCACGACGTGGTTGGAATAGCCCATGAGGTCTGGGCGCTCTGCTGTTGCCTTCAGGTATTGCACCCACTCAGCAAAGGAAGCATCGGACATGTTGTTCACTGAATCCCTTATAACCTGAGACAGACCATTCGCCGCAAATCTTGGTCCTTTTGTTACCGGAAGCGTGTCAAGAACATTTTGCGTTAACTCATCAATTGTAGCTATAGTGTCAAGGTATATTGAGGATCCTGTGTTGTCAGTGACCCGTGCTGTGTCCCTCTCATATCCTATGCTCTTTATTTCTTCCGCGGGGTTTTCGTGTTGGAAGATGTATTGGATCAGCGGTGCATCCTGCAGGACAAAGGCTATGAATATCGGGCATCCTTTTTTGGCTACACGGACTGCTTC
>JAEEGL010427030.1_pt1 | contig 10038 bp, 10 predicted proteins | sample 9134231 | NCBI WGS metagenome assembly JAEEGL01 (sample SAMN16246548, study PRJNA631951) | gut metagenome | biome: gut microbiome; feature: rumen; material: fiber-attached | host: Bos | place: Iran: Karaj | collected 2018-10 | reverse complement strand
CCTAACTGTCTGTTGGTATTAGCTGCTTGCATGTTGTGCTGTACTACCATAATTCATTCCTCCTTGAATTTACTGTAACTTCCTTGTTACATTTACTTTTACATATGGTTGCTTTTTTGTAAACCCGCACCTCCTGGCCGTACGCCCCATTTGGATTGGGAATACTTACACATTTATCTTTACACCTAAGTTATCGGAAGGTATTCGAAAAACTTAAGAGTAAATTCGAAAAAATTTTTATTTGTTTGAATCAAAGAACTGGGGATCGTAATAATTCGCCTTATTCATGTTCCTATAATAGGTAGAAACCGCCTCCTGGCTTTGGCGAACTTTCTTCACCTGATTCCTGATTCCGGCGAACTTTTTCGTTGCCAAATCGTAATTGAGTTTTTCCTGGGACTGAACCTTTGCGCTAAGATCCGTAATCTCTCGGATCAAATCCTGCATCCGCTTTATCTCGTCTGCGTATTTCTCACGGTTTGAATCCAATTCCTTTTCCACTTTTTTGAAAAGTTCGTCAAACCCGTCATCCAGTTCCACGATTTGCTGCACCAGAAGATCCTTCTCATCTGCATTTTTTTCAAATTCATCTGCAGGAGCGTTGTCATCTTCCAAAATGCTGCGCTGCTCTTCATTACTGTGAATGATGTCCTTTATAACCCGGACCTTTTTCTCCAGGCTTTCCCGAAGAATTGTAACATAATTTTCCATATGAGTATTATATCACATATTAGCTTACTTTTGTACCATTTGCTGTAAGAACCATAACTTCCTTCCATGTATCTCTCATGGTACGAAGATGTTCCAACACTTCTTCCAAAATCTCCGAATCCTTGGTCATATTGGCTTCCAAAAGTCTCTGGCGAATATATTTGTAAACATTATCAAAATCTTCCGCCACTTTGTACTTCCGGTTCAAGGTAATCTGAAATTCCTCGATAATACGATCCGTCTTTCGGATGTTGATGTGAGCTTTTTCAATTTCTTTTCGCTCACAAGCCACAATGGCTATATTACAGAATTTGATAGCTCCTTCATACAACATCAACGTCAGCTCTGCCGGAGATGCCGTCATGATTTTATTGTTTGCGTAAGCAGCGTATCCGTTATTTGGTGCCATAAGGTCGCGCTCCTTTCATTATTGTCCAAGTAATCCGGTTAAAGAAGAACTGTTTGCCTGCAAATTGGACAAAGCCTTTTCCATTGCTGCAAACTGTTTGTAATATCTGGTCTCCATATCGGAAATTCTGGTCTCCCAGGTCTTAATCAGCTTGGTGTAATCGCTGTATTCAGACTTCATTTCCTTGTCGTTGTAGATGGTATAAGCACTTCTTAAAGAAGAAGACTTCATCTGCTTATCAAGGCTCTTATACAATCCGTCGGTAACATTCTTTAATAAATCAATGACTGCATCCGGATCTTCCGCGATGGCTGCCTTTAATTTATCTTTGTTGGCAGATGTATAAGTATCGTCTGCATCACCGTCAATGTGATATGCGTATTTCTCGTTGGCCTGAGAATTGAAATATCCCAAGGTGGAAATACCAAAGCTGCTTAAGCTGTAGCTCTTGCCGTTAATTTCATAGCTCTTTGACATGGCCGTGGACATTACATTCATAATGTTACCGATGGTAGAGTCTCTTCGCAAAAGAGCATCTTTAATCTTCTGCTCCCATTTCTCCACCTGCTTGTCGGTCATCTCGGCTTTTTCGTCATCTGTCAAAGGCTCATAACCCTTTGCAGAATCTGCATTGTACTGAGTCTGCAAATAATTTACTACTTCGTTGTACTGGCTTAAGAAATCTTTAATCTTATCATAGATTCCGTCCACATCCGTTGCTGTGGTGATGGAAATTGCAGATCCGTTGGTAAGGCCTGTTGCCGTAATGGAAAGTCCGTTTACGGAAAAGCTGTTGGATGAACTTGTAAATGTAGCTCCGTTTAAAACAATCTCTGCATCCTCACCGTAAATACGGGAAATTCCTCCCGGATTGGTGGAACTGTTTGCTGTATTAAAGTATGCGGAGTACGCATTGTTTGCATTTTCTGTATCACTTGCCGCAGGTGCTGCAAATACGCCCAACGCGGATAAAGCTTTTGCTCCGGTTTCATCATTGGCAGTAATGCTAAAGTCATTTGACTTACCACTGTCGGATGAAGAAATAAAGATTCGCTTATTATTGGAATCATAACTTGCTTTTAATCCCGCATCCTGAAGCTTCTGAACAAACTGATCGATGGTTGTGCTTTCATCCACGGAAATGTTTGTTGTTTTATCTCCCACTTTAACGGTAAAGTTTCCGGTGCCGGAATAGGTCTCGCCATTTTCCTTTGCAGCTTCCACCGCATCCTTTAATTCGGAAAGCTTTGTGCTTCCACCGTTTGCGGCATCCAACGTTGCTCCGGTTAAGTATCCCGCCTTTGCAAGCTTGTTTACTTCCAAAGTCTGGGTTCCGTTAACGGCGCTTGAAGATGCACTGACGGTAGCCTTTGATGTATCGGATGCCGTCGTTTTCTTCAACGCATAGGCAGAAGTATAACGAAGCGAACTGATACTTGTATATAAATTGTAAACCTTCGTATTGGCTGCCTTGTAAGCATCCTGCTTCCAGGAAAGCTTGGTCTGAGCCTTAACGTATTTATCCTTTTTAGCGGAATATGTAGAGACCATGGCAGATACGATTGCTTCGGTATCTAATCCGGAACTCAATCCTGATAATCTGATTGCCATAACTATCTCCTCCTATTTCAAAAAAACTTATCTCTTTTCGTCAACTAAAATGCCCGCCATCTCCCATGCTTTTGCGATGAGATCCAAAGTCTTTTCTGCAGGAAGCTCCTTAATAACGTCCTTGGTATTTTTATCTACAATCTTAATGGTGACACGATTGGTAGCTTCATGAATACCAAAAATCGCCTCTGTTCCCTGGGCGCGCTTATTAATCTCTGCTACGGCCTTTTTGATCTGATCCTGAGTAGGTTCTTTTCTTTCAGAATCCGTATCGAGAGAGGTAACGGTACTTGTTACTTTTTCAACTTCTTTGGATAAACTTTCTGAACTACTGCTGCTTTCTGATACCGGTGCAGGAGCCGGGTTGGCATTTACCCTCGAACTTCCCTGTTCCGGACGGGATACCCCATAATTTGTTTTGATTTCCATAACTTACACCTCCATGTGTCTGCTCTGCCATTTGGGCAGGGTAAAACAAAAGAATATGCTACTTCTATTTAACGTATCGGATAAAAATCTAAATAATTAATACCCTTTTTTAAAAAATTTAAAGGTTCCGATAATATATTCTCAAATATAATATCGGAACCTTGACCGGTTCTGTTTAAAATAAATTTTTCAAAGCCTCTAAGCTGTCTGCGGACATAGATTCCTTGTTCTCTTCCTGAATCTGTAAATATACTTCTTTACGATAGACAGGAACTTCCTTAGGCGCAGAAATACCAATCTTTACCTGATCACCGCGTACTTCAAGAACGGTGATTTCGGTATTATTATTGATCATAAGGGATTCACCCTTTTTACGTGTCAATGCTAACATACTTATTCACCTTTCCCTTCCTTCGCTTTTTTCAAGATGTCATAAATAGGGAAACGAACTTCTTCGTCGCTCTCCACAATAATCTGGCCACCTTTTAATGTATCAATATTGATAATAATCGGTGCCTTTAAATTGATGGTCATATCTTCAATTTTCTTCGGAACCTTAATTGTCACCAAAACATAGGTATTCTCAGGTGTCAATTCTCCCAAAGGCTGAAGAAAATCATCTTCGATCATCGGAGCATAGTCCGGAACGATATCCGTCGGAACAACCACAGGCATAGCGAACTGCGGCTCGTCTAATGACTGGAACCACATGATCGCGGTTTTTTCTTCCTTTTCGGTGTCGTAAATGATGGTGAATTTGGTCAGGTCAGGAAATCCCACGATACCCTTATCCAGTGTGATGATTTTGTCATCCTGAATCTCTATCTCACCAAATAATCTTGTGTTCACTTTCATGATGCCTTCTCCTTACGTTTTTTCTTTATTTTATCACTTTTAATTTAGAATTTAAATATAATTAAGTAATGTCTGCTGGCCGAGCTTGCCGGCTGCGGTTAAAGAACTCTGGTATGCGGTGTAGGCAGCGGTATATTTGATGATGATGTCGGAGAGGTCCATGTCGTCGTTGGTGGACTGGAGTTCCTCTACGGTCTGCTGCTGATTGTTCATACGAGTCTTTGTGATGGCCAACTGATCACCGCGGCAGCCCATCTTTGTAATGGAAAGATTGATATCCTCCAGATAATTGTCTACCTTGCCGAGGATCTCGGAGTAGGACTTCTGAAGATTATCATCGGCGTAGTCGCATTCCTTTTGTGCAGCTTTCAGCCAGACATTTAATTTCTCCTGATACTCATCGGACGCATATTCATCCGCTTTTAACATGGACTTAATCTGATCCACTTTATTATGCGCTGCAACCGCACGGTTAACGATATCGATCATATCTCCCATATCCTGGTAGATATCATGATTGAAGCACTCGTTTGCTTCCATGTTTACCGTCAGTTCCTGATTCTGGGAAACGGTATACTGAATCTCATACTTTAATGCATTTCCCTTGTCGTCAAAACGGTCAAACTTAATACCGGTACCATCGGCTGTTGTATCGGAACCGGTAGAATCCGTCAATTGCGTACAGTTAAAATAGTACTCCGGACGAAGTTCTCCGTTTTTGAATCCGGTTTTATCATAATTAATGCTAAAGGTCGCATCATTTGCCAAAAACTTATCTGCCAGTTTATCTCCAAGCACGATTTCACCGGTGGACTGGATTACTACGCAGGCATCATCCGGCACGTATTTTTTCTTGTCCGAACCGCTTTGCGTCTTAGACCAGGCAGCCCATTCCGCTTCATCCTTAAACACAAACATGTCCGTATCTTTCACCATATTGGTAGTGGTTCCGCCAATGGTATAAGAAAAGGAATTCAAAGAATCAGCCGAAATCGGTGGTGTAGCGCTTGCATCCCCTTCATTTCCAAGTTCATATGACAGGCGGATGCAATAATAATCGCTTTCTGATACATCCATGGTGTCCGCATCATAAGCGTTTTTTATTTCGTCGTTTGTGGTTGGAACTTCCACTTCATTGGTATAGTAACGCTTCTTTGTAATCTTATCCGCATTGGAAGGTTCCGTAATATTGTAATGGGTCTTGGTATCATTTTCCGTAAAGGTTAACGTCTTATTCGTACGATATCCGGTAAATACGGTGCGTCCCGCGTAATCCGCGTTTCCTTCTGCATATACCTGAGACTGCAAAGCCTGAAGCTGCGTCAAAATGGTATTTCTGTCGTCTTCCGTCAAAGTACCGGTGGCACCGTTGACGCAAAGAGTACGCATATTGGTAATCAAATCCTTAATATTGGTAAGAGCAGTCTCTGTTACATCCATCCAGCTCTCCGCATCCGGGATGTTTTTCTCGTAGTACTGGTTTACCTTATTTAAAGTGGTCTGCAAACGAAGAGAACGAATGGCAATAACCGGATTCTCGGAAGGTCGTGCGATTTTCTTCTGAGTGGTCATCTGGGTATTGGTTTTGTCAACAAGCACCTTGTTTCCGTTGATGTTGCCGGATGCGTTGTTGGTGATCATCTTATTCGTAATTCGCATCGAAAAACCTCCTTTTCTATACTCCCGTATTTAGGATCAGCTGGCCGTACATTTCGTTCATTACGCTGATGACTTTGCTGGCCAGGTTGTAGGCATTTTGGAATTTGATCAGGTCCATGGCTTCCTCGTCTTCGTCTACGGAAGAAACGGAATCTCGTTGAGCCTGGATGGCATCCATAATGCTTTCGTAATTGGACTTAAACACCGCACACTCCTGGGTATCTACGGTGATGTCCGCATAAATGCACTGCAAAAACTTATCGGAAGCATTTCCACGGTATAAAACGGTGTCGCTTTCCAGTTTTAACATTCCAAGTATATTATCGTAATTATCTATACCATTATTAATATTTGTGGTGGCTGCAAATTTCTTCGGGTCGTCAAACACCTGTGACACGCCCACGTTTAATGCAGTCAGTCGGTAAATGGTATCGTCGGTATTTGCAAAAGTTCCGTCCGCTCCCAAAGTACGATAATCCGTTGCAAACACGCCTTCCCGATCCATGGCTCCGTCATCGGCCACAAAGAAGGATACTCCCTTATCTCCGTTTAAATCTTCGCCCTGCTTGTGAATATCATCAAACGCCTGAGAAAAGCTGCGAAGGAAGTTATTCATCTGGTTCTGATAATAAGGAATGCCCTTGTAGTTAATGGTGGTTCCCACCGTAAGGGGCTGGTTTGCAATGTCTTCCTGCTTCTGGGAATTAATGGGGATACTCAAGTCAAAAGTGATGGACTTTACTTTTCCCTCTGCATCCACCTTTGCGGTAAAGGACTTATAGGTAATCTCGTAATTGTTTACCATCAAAGTACCTTCGTCCGGCAGGTTGATTTCCCGCAGGTCCGTAATATTTAATCCGGTAATGGTAATCTGATTGTTTTTAATGGTTTCACCGTCTACCACTCCGTGAATGTTTTGCTCGTCATTTCCGTCACGCATTTCAAACAATGCCTTCAAAGAACCGTTTAAGGTCTTACTTTGAATGTTAAACACGTTTCCGCTGTCCGCCCATACAATGTCGTAAAGACCGTCCACATCGCACTGGTTATGCTTTGCTTCTCGGGTGGACACTGCCAACTGCTTGTACTCGTAAGTATCCACCAAACGCTGTCCGTTTAACTTTACGGTAAAGGTGGTAGCACCGGTATACATATCCGGATCGTTGGAGTTTACAACTTCGTTTTCCTCCACATCCACCGTAGCAATCTTGGAAAGTTCATCCACCAAAAGAGCTCTCTGGTCGCGAAGTTCGTTGGCCTGTCCGTTCTGCTGCTCGATGGTATTGATCTGCTTATTTAAAAGAGCAATCTTTTGTGCAATGGAATTCACCTGCTGCACCACCGTCTTAATTTCATCGTTGATGGTGGACTGCAATTCCTGCAGAGTGTTTGCCGTATGGTTAAAGTAGGTACAAAGTTTTTCCGCATCGGAGATAAACTCGTTTCGCACGGAAGTATCTCCCGCATTGTCCTTGATGGAATCCAAAGAATTAAACATCTTGCTTAAGATGGTGGAAAATCCCGGATTTGCGGCAGAATCGGTATAGTAATCCTCAATCTGGTTCATGTAGTAAACCTTGCGGTCATAGAAACCCAAAGAAGGATTGGTATACCAGTACTTCTGGTCGTAATACTCGTCACGCATCTGGGTTACTTTTTCCGCCGTAACACCGGTACCCACACTACCGTACTTCTGATACACACGAAGTGCGGAAGATGACTGCAGATTAACAGTCTGGCGGCTGTAGCCCTCCGTCTCCACATTGGAAACGTTGTTTGCCGTTGTATTTATGGATGCGTTAAATGCATTTAATCCGGAATATCCGATATGCAATCCGAAAAATGTTGATGCCATAAAAAACTCCTTTACCTAATTACAAGGACGAAAGTAAATAATCAATCATCTGGCTGACGGTGTTGATGTATCGGCTGGATGCGTTGTAAGCATTCTGATATTTAATCAGGTTTACCAGCTCCTCATCTGAGGATACGCCAACCACTGCCTGACGATTGGATTCGATGCTGTCTACTGTTCCCTTCAAGCTTTCTGCCGTAGTTTTGTAAATGGAACCCTGTGTGGAAAGTTCTCCCACAAACTTGGTATAAAACTCGGAGTAGCTGCAAGGAGTGGTATCGTTGGGATTTAAGGTATAATTCTTGTCTTCCCAAAGGTTATAAATCTGTTCCGCCATGGTGTAGGCGATGTCTCCGTTTTTCAAAATATGTGGTATCACGGAAGAATCTTCCACCACATCTTTATTGACCGTAAGGCTTTGGATGGTATAACAGGTGGACTTGTCATCCGGATCTTCTTCGTTGTATACGTATAAGGTCTGGGCATCCCCGTTGGCGTCGGTATAATACACCTCTGTATAACGCTCCGCGCCGGTTCTGGTGAAAAGCTCATGAGGAGGAAGTTCCCCATCGGAGCCGTAAATTGCATTTTCCTTATCCAGCACTTTTGTGGTGGAATAAATCGGAATAATTTCCCCGTTTTCGTCCTTTGTCTCCAAGTATTGCCGTCCGTCGGAATCTGTCTTAAAATCAGCTGCCGACAAACCGGAATAATCAGAGGTGGAAGAAAAAGTGGTAATGGGTGACATAAAATCATTAATGGCCACCACCAGGGAATGAATCATGGAATCCAACTCCGCTTCCGTATTTAACATCACGGAATTTGAAATTCCCTTATCATACTGGTAAGAATTTAAGTTGATAATGTCGGTGTAATTAGCCAACTTATTACCACGGGCCAAAAGAAGGGATTTTACTTCCCCGATATCGTTATTGTTTAAAGCGTCCACCGCAGAGGTGTTAAACACTTCATAATACTCATCTGCCATAGGCTCGGACAACTGGTTCCAATACGGCACCACAAATCCTGTTTCCTTATCGGTGTAGGTACCGATATCGTAATGCTGAGACTCTAAAATGAAATCCACACCTTCCAACTTTACGCTTACGATATGGTCGGCAGATTCTTTATAAGAAATCTTGGCCAATTTTCCCAGTTCATCCAAAAGCTTATCTCGCTCATCTCTTAAGGTCATGGCGGTTTCCGTTTCGCCGGCCTCAATCTTTTGAATGTCCAGATTCAAATTGAAAATCTCTTTTCCGATTTCGTTGATGCGCTTTACATCATTGTTGATCTTGGAATTCAAATTTAACTGATAAGCCTGAAGACCTTCGTACACTCCTTGTGCGCGGGAAATAAATAAAGACGCCTTCTGAGAAATCAAATTTAAATTAACATTGTCTGAGGGATCTTTTGCGAACTCTGCAAAAGCTTCGTACAAATCGTTTACCGCTGTGGCGAAGCTTTCTCCGGTGCCGGTCTCCTTGAGAAGGGTCTCAACCTCGGAGGCGGCATCATACTGTGAAGAATAGAATGCCGCACGTCCGCTTTCCAATCGATAGGATTGGTCTAAGAACTGATCTCTGGCATGAATCACGTCTCCGATGGACACACCAAGACCGGTGTACTGAGCGGAAACTGAGGCGTTGCCAAAGAAATTATAACTCATATCTTGAAAAATAACCTGCTGACGTACATACCCGGTGGTATCTATGTTAGACAGGTTATTTGCTACTACGTTCATAGCGTTCTGGTGAGCTCTAAGCCCAGAAGAACCAACATATAAACTTCCAAAACCGTTTGCCATAACGTGTGTCCTCCAAAAGTAAGATAAACCTTAGGCGCTCTTCGGCTTCGGATATATTCAATTAAAATAAAATTGCCATGCTACTGTTTGGCGTCGAAGCCACCGCTGGGCAAAATATCACCTGTACTGTAGGCGTTCTTGTCGTAATTGGCGGTTTCCGGTGCCTGTCGCATGCTCTTAAATAATGTCAGATCGAACTCTACCATTTCCATGGCCTGATTTAAAAGGATTTGATTTTGGGTGTTCATAAACTGCATATTGCTTGCAGCCTTCACCAGCTTATCCCTTGCATCCGTCAGAGCCTGCTGCTCTTTGGGCTGCTTGGACAAAAGCAAAATCACTTGGGTGACTGTTAAAGTCTCGTCGTCTTTCCCGAGGACAACGGACATGTCTTTGAGAATCTTTACTCGTCTGTTTTCCAGATTCTTAAGATCCGTGGTGACGTCATTTTCTCCGGACGTCGCCGTCTCCATTGCTTCGAGGTCTCGATTTACAATTCCCTGACGTTTCTTTTGGGCAAGGTCGTAGAGCTTTTCGTACCCTTTTGTCTCCTCGGCCATCACGTCCAGTAAATCATCAACTAAACTAGCCACTTGTTTGGTCCTTTCTTACAGACTGTTCAGCTTATACTTCTCAAGAAGTACGCTTGCAAAATCTCCGGTATCAACGCTTACATTACCATTTGCATACTTTGCTTTCATT
>JAEEGL015568928.1_pt1 | contig 10039 bp, 8 predicted proteins | sample 9134231 | NCBI WGS metagenome assembly JAEEGL01 (sample SAMN16246548, study PRJNA631951) | gut metagenome | biome: gut microbiome; feature: rumen; material: fiber-attached | host: Bos | place: Iran: Karaj | collected 2018-10 | reverse complement strand
GACCGCCGATATAAAGGTCTACCGGAAGCCAGTGCTTTAAAAGTTCGGGATTCGCGAACTCTTTATCGTTGTTGGGATCGATATATCTGAAATAATACCAGGAAGAACCGGCGGATCCGGGCATGGTAGACGTTTCTCTCTTACCCTTTACGCCGTCTTTCTCATATACCTTCCACTCTGTTGCATTTTCAAGAGGTGCCTGTCCGTTCTTACCCTTATAATCTTCAAGTTCGGGAAGAACCAGAGGAAGTTCGGAATCATCAAGCACATGAATGTTTCCGTCTTCGTCATACCATACTGGAACGGGTTCGCCCCAGTAACGCTGACGTGCAAAAATCCACTCTCTGAAATGATAGTTTACAGTACGCTTTGCAACACCCATCTTTTCGAGTTTCTGAGTAATTGCTTCTTTAGCTTCTTCAACTACAAGTCCTGTAAACTCTTCGGAATTGATAAGCTTGCAGCCTTTTCCGAGATAATCATATTTTTCAAATGCACATTCGCTTACATCTCTTCCGTCGATAACCTGAATCATATCGATATTGTGAGCGATTGCATATTCAAAGTCTCTCTGATCGTGTGAAGGAACAGCCATAACCGCACCTGTACCATAGTTGGCAAGTACGAAGTCACCGATAAACATACGAACTTCTTTGCCGTTAACAGGATTGATACAAGTAACGCCTTTAAGTTCGCAGCCGGACTTTGTCTTGTTAAGTTCGGTTCTGTCCATATCATTCTTCTTGACTGTTTCGTCGATATATGCCTGAACTTCTTCTTTATTCTGAATTCTGGGCATTAAATCCTGAACAATCTTTCCGTCGGGAGCAAGTACCATGAAAGTGATACCGTAGATTGTTTCGATACATGTTGTATAAATCGAAAACTCTCCGCCGCCTACAATCTGGAACTTAACTTCAACACCTTCGGAACGACCGATCCAGTGTCGCTGCATATCTTTTGTTGACTCAGGCCAGTCGATTTCATTAAGACCGTCAAGTAATTCGTCAGCAAAAGCAACCTGATCGATAACCCACTGTTTCATATTCTTTCTGACAACGGGGAATCCGCCCCTTTCAGACTTTCCGTCAATAACTTCATCGTTTGAAAGAACGGTACCGAGTTCCTCGCACCAGTTAACAGGCATATCAATAAGCTTTGCATATCCTTTTTCATAAAGCTTCTTGAAAATCCACTGAGTCCATTTATAGAAAGAAGGATCGCTTGTCGCAATCATCTTCGTCCAGTCATAGTCAAAGCCGAGTTCTTTAAGCTGAGCCGTAAATGTTTTAATATTTTCCTGTGTAAATCCGTTAGGATTATTACCTGTATTAACGGCATACTGCTCAGCAGGAAGTCCGAACGAGTCATATCCCATGGGATGAAGTACGTTATATCCCTGCATTCTCTTCATACGGGAAGAAATATCAGTTGCGGTATAACCTTCCGGATGACCGGCATGAAGGCCTACACCTGAAGGATAAGGGAACATATCGAGAGCATAAAATTTAGGTTTGGAAAAATCCCAGACATCTGTTTTGAATGTCTCATGCTCTTCCCAGTACTTTTGCCATTTCTTTTCTATTTCTCTGTGATTATAAGCCTGACTCATTGTTTAACCTCCAAATAGATGATACTAAAATATTTTAATTAGTCTAATCATAAAAGTCAATTAAAATAAGCATTTACAACCATATTCAGACAAACAAAAAGAAGGAGAGCGAAAACACTCTCCTTCAAAATAATTATTCATTAAGTTCTGACATTTAAAACTTATTCTACATTGCCTTCGGCAACCTTGTCTGCTCTTTCCTTAACTTCAGCATCCTGAATATCCGAAGGAGCCTGCTCGTAACGTGCGAATTCATATTCGTAATCGCCGCGTCCGCCGGTCATTGAACGAAGGTCTGTACAGTATCCGAAGAGACTCATCATAGGAATGTCAGCTTCAACAACTGTCTTTCCGTTTCCTGCGGGGTTCATTCCGAGAACACGTCCTCTTCTCTTGTTAAGGTCACCCATTACGTCACCGGTGTATTTCTCGGGAACCGTAACCTTAAGTGAAGCAATCGGCTCGAGAAGAATAGGTCCTGCTTCCATGAAGCCTTTCTTGAATGCCTGAATTGTTGCCATCTTGAATGCCATTTCAGACGAGTCAACGGGATGATAAGAACCATCGTAAAGAGTAGCTTTAACGCCAACTACGGGATAAGCTGCAAGAGGTCCTCTGAGAACAGATTCCTGAAGTCCTTTTTCAACTGCAGGGAAGTAGTTCTTGGGAACTGCACCGCCGACAACTTCTTCTTCGAATACGTAAGGTGCTTCAAGATCGCCTGAACTTTCGAAACGCATCTTAACGTGACCGTACTGTCCGTGTCCGCCTGACTGTTTCTTATACTTGTATTCAACATCGGATTTCTTCTTGATTGTTTCTCTGAAAGCTACCTTGGGTTTTGTAAGATCGATCTTAACTTTGTATTCGTTCTCAAGTCTTGACTGAACCACATCGAGGTGAAGATCTCCCATACCGTAGAGAAGCATCTGCTTGTTCTCTGCATCGTTAACAGCCTTGATCGTAAGATCTTCATGCATCATCTTCTGAAGCGACTGTGCAATCTTGTCTACGTCGGCCTTGTTAACTGCATGATATCTCTTGTATGTATAAGGCTTGGGTAAATCAGCTTTACCGAATCTGATGATATGAGCTTTGGTTGAAAGCGTATTGCCTGTTCTTGCTGCGGTAATCTTTGCAAGAGCACCGATATCGCCGGCATGAAGCTCGGAAACTTCGATGGGTTTGTTGCCCTGAAGAAGATAAATCTTGCCGATCTTCTCTTCTACCTGCTTCTCATCGTTATACATAAGGTCATCTGTCTTCAGAACACCTGACATAACCTTGATAAGTGAATACTTACCGATGAAAGGATCGACAATTGTCTTAAAGATATATGCCGATTTCGTCTTGGAGAAATCATAGTTGGCTTCGAATACTTCGTTTGTCTTAAGGTCGATACCTGCAACATTTCTTGAATCGGGACCGGGAAGATACTTAACGATATCATCAAGAAGTGTGTAAATACCCTGACAGAGAATGTTTGAACCCATTGAAATGGGAACGATGCTGCAGTCGTTAACGGAAACTCTGAGAGCCTGACGAATTTCGTTCTCTGAGAATGTCTCACCGCCGAAATATCTTTCCATAAGGTCTTCGCTTGTTTCGGCAACCGCTTCCATAAGAGCATCTCTGTAGTTGTTGAGATATTCTTTGTTAGCTTCGGGAATTTCACATTCCTTAACTTCCTTGCCTTCCCACTTGTAACCCTGTTCCGCTATTACGTTAACGTAACCCACGAACTTTTCGTTCTCTCTGATGGGAAGATGGAAAGGGGCAATCTTCTTGCCGTACATAGCTGTCAGATCTTCAACAACCTGTCTGTAAGAAGCATTGTCGATATCCATATCGGTTACAAAGAACATTCTGGGAAGTTTGTATTTTTCACAGATATCCCATGCTCTTTCTGTTCCGACTTCAACACCTGCCTTACCTGAAACAACGATAATAGCTGCATCTGCTGCAGAAGCGGCCTCTTCAGCTTCTCCGACAAAATCAAAGAAACCGGGAGTATCCAATATATTAATCTTATAATTATTCCATTCGATGGGGATAGATGAAGTAGAAATAGAAATCTGTCTCTTTACTTCCTCTTTGCCGTAATCGCTTACGGTATTGCCGTCGGTTATCTTGCCCATTCTGGATGTAATTCCGCCAAGATAAGCCATGGCTTCTGCGAGTGAAGTCTTTCCGGCACCGCCGTGTCCGAGAAGACAGACATTACGAATCTTATCAGTTGTGTAAATGTTCATGTTGTAACCTCCGAAGTTTTTATTAGGGGTTAATACAATTCCCCTTATACAAAATGTACGCAAACAAATAATACTTTGCCGTTAAATTCTGCATATAAAAAAATCAACCCCACTTAGACTATTTTACTAAATCAGGGCTGATTATACAATAATTTTTATAACTTTTGTATGAAAAAGACGATACACAAATATATTATTTGTACAAAATCACAAATAACTATTTAGTATATTCATTAACCGTATCGTAGATTTCAATTCTCTTAAGATCCATCTCGGGCATACCGATAAAGATTCCTCCGTACTGGAATGTGGAATCGCTTTTAAGAATTCTTACGATTTCAATAAAGCAGTGAATTACGTCCTTAGTCCAGAGCGTAAGATCCGCATCGTAAACGGCGCCGATTGTTAATGCTTCCGGACAGTTAAATCCGATACCGGATGTGGATATATCAAATATATCAATTGACATTTCCTGAGGTTCGGATGCATCGAGTCTTTTAACAAAAATTTTAGCTTCAAGTTCTATTCTTTTGGATTTTCTTCTTTCATTCATAGTTACAAACCCTCCGTCTTTTATTTTAATTGCTGGGTATTTTCATGTCAATAAAATCCTTTATTTGTCCTATTATAACATTATTTTTAAAAATATTACACATCTCTAAATTTTGTGATATAATTTACGATATATAATTTGAGAGGTGGTTCATATGAAGATCGGTGCCTATGAATTAAGCTCACAAATGAATATTTATTCAAGATTATCTTCCGAATCGATCAAAAGAGTCGATAATATCGCAGCTAATCCTGAAATCGACAAGCCCAAACGCGAGCTTGACGTAACATTACAAATAGACGGAAAGAATTCTTTCAGCCCGTCTTCTTCTTTATACACAAAATTCTCACCCGCAGGAAAAGTTTTAAATCCTTCGGTCCAGAAACTTGACGACTTCTCTCTTGTAAGCGCCAAAGAAGATAAAATTTCAACAAGGATAAATAAAGAAGATAATTCCAATGTGAATTATAAAGAAATAATATCCGACGAAAAGATGGATTCGTTTTTGAAAGACGCTTTCAAATTATTTTAATTTAAGTAATCGAAAGCATTTTTATACCAGATGACTTCCTCTCCCGTTATTGCAACAACATCAAATCTTACGGGAACGCTTTCATCAAGATGTCTAATTAATCTGTAATAGCCCGAGACTTTACAGATTTTTTTAATTTTCCTAAAATCAACCGCCTCCGAAGCGAATCCTTTGGAAGCGGTTTTTCTGAATTTAACTTCTGCGAAAACGATATAGTCTTTATCTTTCGCAATAATATCTATCTCTCCCGTCCGGCACCTGAAATTCGTCTCGAGTATATCAAGTCCGTTATCTTTAAGATATTTTGCAGCAAGACTTTCGTTTTCTCCCCCTTTTGTACGTTTGTTAATCGTTATTCCCCCTTAATATCTACTTCTGCTTTGCTCTGATTTTATCCATGGCATCGACAAAAACAAGAATCTGGGCCACCACCTCGTATAATTCGGGCGGTATTTCCTGTCCGATTTCGAGTCTCGACAATGTATCCGCAAGTTTTGAATCCTTGTGTACGGGTACTTTGTTTTCTTTTGCTTTGTCTATGATTTTGTCGGCAAGCGCACCCTTACCGGTAGCTACGACCTTGGGTGCGGTATCGTCATTAGGATCGTATTCAAGCGCTATTGCCTGTCTGATTTTTTTCTTTTCCATAAATTCACCAATTAATTATGCTCTTACATCAAAACGGTAGAAACCGATTGAATCTTTCTTGTCGCCATCATCCTCATCCATAAGAACTTCCGGAGCCGTACTCTTCGTATTAAACGAATTTGTAACATTGTATCCGAGTTCGGTCAGTTTATCATTGAGCATATCGATATGCTGTTCAATTAACCTTAAAGTATCTTCATCGGGAAGCGTAAAATCAGTGGATAATTTCTTTCCCGAATTAAGTTTAACGTATACATCGACTCTTCCGAGATTCTTCATATCAAGCCTTAACGCAGCCGAAATATTCTCATTGTCCGAAAGAAGATTCTTTTTGTTTGCATATACATAAAGATCTCCTGTATTTGAATTGTTGTTTAACATCATGGGCAGCTGAACATACGGTGTCAGATCGTTAAGATTCTGAAGGAACTGTACGTTTTCCCTGAATGAATTCACCGACTGGGTAAGGTTATCGCTTCCTTTAACTGCATTCTGCATCGATTCGATTATTTTATCGGTATTCTCTATAACTTTTCCGTAATGTTCGCTTACGGATTTAGAGTCCTTAATATCATCCGGTTCAAGAAGCCACTTTTCAGAAAATTTGTCTATAAGAGAATTCTTGAAAAGTTCGGATTTGATAAGATCTTTTTTGGCCGCATCCGAAACGTTTTCATCTTTTAAAATAGAATCAAAAGTTTTTAAAAGTTCTTCAAGGTCTATTTTTTCGCCGTTCGAAAGTTTGTCTATCATTTCGTTTGCGAAAGCATTTTCTTTTGTAACCATAGAAGAAAGATTATCGAAATCTTTGTTTGTAAGCGCTATTTCTTCGGAAATATCCAGAGTTTTGATTCCTTCGTTAATAAGCGTATTGGCATCTTTCGAAGTAATTATGCCTTCTTCTGTTTCACTTATTATGTTTTTAACAGTTTCCTGAATACTCTCGTTATTTCTTGTATTTGCACCAAGCTGATTTTCTTCGGAATTTTCCTCGCCCTGAAGAAGTTCTTCGTTACCCAGTGCTGAATCGCCTAAGGATACGGAAACTTCTGTTTTTCCTTCACCTGAAGTTTCAATAAAACTCTGAGCAAGATTAATCGCAGCCGAAAGATCCTTATCCGCCATTGAAGATAATTCCATCGGCATCTGATTGATAAGCGTGTTTATGGATTCGGAAATCTTACTCTGGAAATTAAGAACCGAATCAAACTTTGCTATATTGTCTGATGTAAGCTCAAGTCCTATCTGTTTCATCCTGATAATCTCTTCGGGACGAACTTCGGGATTGGCGGTTATATTCCTGTAAAGAAGCGCAAGAGAATCTTTATCGATGCTCATGCCCTGTTCCATAAGCGTGGAAACAAGAGCCAGTGACGTTGCATTGACGGGAATGTTTGCGGAAGAAAGAGCATTATTGGCTATATTTTCATTTGCTACATTGGTGAAAAGCGTACGCAGAACAACGCTGTCGTCAGATTCCGAATTGACTTCGAAAAGAACACTCTGACCTACGCTTAAATTTATATCGGGATTGATGTTCGCAGTTATTCTGGCATCATCCCCTACAAGAATAGTTGCGGTATTCTGAGAAACATCAACCACCTGTCCTCTGAAAGTTTCTCCCGAGGACATCTGGCGAATAAGATCAACACCCGCCCTGTCAAGGTTTATTCCTTCCCTGACTGCATCGGTTCTTAAATTCGCTACACGATTAATGTTTTGTAATCCGTTTATACTATCCACAAAATACCTCTGAATGAAAGTTAAATATAATTATGTATGAACGTATATCTGTGAATTTCACAGGGGCCCTGTTTCTTTAAACCTTCAATGTGTTTTGCTGTTCCGTAGCCCTTGTTTTTCGCAAAATCATATCCGGGATACAGATTGTCGAATTCACACATCATTCTGTCCCTTGTCACTTTGGCGACAATGGAAGCCGCACCGATCGAAATGCTTTTAGCATCGCCTTTTACAATGGGAACCTGCATAATATCGACTTTCGGAATGGTTACCGCGTCGTTTAAAAGAACATCAGGTTTAACAGAAAGATTTGCAATTGCATCCTGCATTGCCTCATATGTGGCTTCAAGGATATTGATTTCATCTATACGTTTGTTGTCTCTGATACCGATACCGTAAGCTACCGCTTCCCGGGTTATGATATCATATAATTCTTCTCTCTTTTTTTCGGATAATTTTTTGGAATCATTAATATATAATATATTGCAGTCCTTGGGAAGAATAACCGCACACGCCACAACAGGTCCGGCAAAAGGTCCTCTTCCGACTTCATCTATTCCGCAAACATATCCGTACTTTTCATATTCTTTTTCGTATTGTTTTAAAGCCTCAATTCTTTTTAATTCGGCTTCAAGTTTTTCCCCTTTTAATTCACGCATAATCATTTATCTCCCGCATGTTGGACAAAACCGAATTTCTTGAAAGGAAAAATACGTAACCACGCTCTTCCGATAATATCCTTTTTCTTGATATTTCCGACTTCTCTGAATCTTGAATCAAATGAATCGTTTCTGTTGTCACCCATTACGAAAAACTCATCTTCACCGAGAACTATAGGCTCGCTTGCAATTCCGGGATCTTTGATTCTTTCTTTGCCGTAGTCTTCTTCAAGTAAAACGTCATTGATAAAAATATTACCGTCTTCATCAATGTAAACGGTTTCACCGGGAAGTCCTATAACTCTTTTGATAAAATAGTTTCTGGACTTCTTTTCGTAAGGAAATACCACAACATCGAATCTTTCGGGATCGTGAAATCTGTAACTGATTTTATCGACTATAAGATTATCTTTATCCGATAATGTGTTTTCCATACTTGTACCGTCTACGATTGTTCTCTGACCTACAAAAGTAACAATAAGAAGTGCAATTACCAGAAGGCACAAAAAATATATACTCGTTTTTAAAATCTCTTTTAATGTATCGTTCATAATCTGCTCCGATTAAAAGATTTATTCCGGAATATCATCCAGAGTAAAAAATCCAAGTTTATTGTTTCTGAATTCATCTGTAAGCATCTTGGAAGCTCTGGGCAAATCAAGTTCTCCGCCGGACTTCATAAGATTTCTTAATTTGGCATATTCAGAAAGAATATCGATATCATCCAGGCTTTCATCTATTGAAAGTTTTGCGTTTAACGCACCCGGATATTTGTTTTTTAGAATATCTATAAGCATAAAGGACAAATCTTCAAACTGAAGAATGTCGTCATTTACGGAACCGATAAGCGCAAGCACGATTCCCGTTCTCTTGTCCTCGAATTTAGGCCAGAGAATCCCGGGCGTATCGAGAAGTTCAAAATCATTTTTTACCGAAATCCACTGTTTGCCCTTGGTTACTCCGGGTTTGTTGCCGGTTTTCGCAGCAGATTTCTTTGAAATCGAATTGATAAAAGTTGATTTTCCGACATTGGGAATACCTACTATCATGCATTTGATGCTTCTTTTAAGTATACCTCTTTTCCTGTCTCTTTCAATCTTATCTTTACAGACTTCTCTTATTATATTATCGAGATTCTTTATTCCGCATCCTGTTCTGGAATTGATAAGAACGCATTTAATGCCTTTGGATTCGAAATACCTGCACCATTTTTCGTTCTCAGCCTTATCAGCCATATCGGATTTGTTCATCAGAACAAGCCTGAATTTATTCGCTGAAAGTTTGTCGATATCCGGATTCCTTGAAGAAAGCGGAGCCCTTGCATCGATTATTTCAATAACAAGGTCAACGAGTTTGATGTTTTCCTCCATCATCCTCTTCGCTTTGGTCATATGACCGGGATACCAGTTAATGCTGTTTATGGAATCTTTTTTATTTTCAGTGTTATTATTTTCTTTACTCATAAAACAAAATCAGTTAAAGCCCATTTTCGTATCTTCATAAGGAAAATGGAACCATACTCTTCCGACTATTTCATCTGAATTTACGCTGCCGATGTTACCGTATCTGGAATCCTCGGAATTGTTACAGTTATCTCCCATAACGAAATACTCGCCCTTTTCAAGAACTATTTCGTTTTCGGCAAGACCGGCATATTCGATATAATCAAGATGTCCTTCTCTGTGATAAACTTCTCCGTTCACATAGAGATTTCCGTCTTCAATAAGAACTTTGTCGCCGGGTACTGCCACGATACGTTTTATGTACATATGCGAATTCTTATTGCCGTGAGGATAAAAAGCCACAATATCATTAACACGCGGTTTAAGAATAATGTACGAAGCCTTATTTATTAACACTTCCTGGGAATTCGCCAAAACGGGATTCATGCTGTCACCGATAACCGCAGAACGCGTACCGAAAACAAGCACAAGAACAAATGCTATAAAAGAAACAGCCGCCATCCAGAAAAATAACAAAAAAACCGAAGTGAAATGATGCGGTTTAATCTTTTTTTCTTTTTTGACAAATGTAAGTCCG
>JAEEGL014636147.1_pt1 | contig 10039 bp, 7 predicted proteins | sample 9134231 | NCBI WGS metagenome assembly JAEEGL01 (sample SAMN16246548, study PRJNA631951) | gut metagenome | biome: gut microbiome; feature: rumen; material: fiber-attached | host: Bos | place: Iran: Karaj | collected 2018-10 | reverse complement strand
TTCTTGTCTTGCCGCCTCTTTGCGAAATAGGCATAAATCCCGGATATAAAGGCATACCGGCTGATGAGTTGAGCGGCTTTTGCAAAAACGCCGTGATTGCTCCCGGATACGAAAACAGCCCTCTTACCATTCCGGATGAAACTCCGCAGCATAATGAGGAAAGATATTTTGCAAGAGCAAAGGAAGTCCTTGATTATATAAGCGAGCGGTACAGCAGCGGCGAAAAGGTTGCTCTTGTTTCCCATGCGGGATTTCTCACTTACATTATCTTTTATATAATCGGATACAGAGACAAACAGCCTTATTACGATTTCAGGCTCGGAAATACCGGTGTAACAAGGATATTGTTTTATGAGCCCGGCACAAATCCCTACGGAGACATTGTTTTTGACTGCATAAACGACAGAAGCCACCTTGTCTGATTTTAAGTTTCTGCCGTTATTGACATTATTTAAATATAATATTATAATTTTTCTACGGAGGTCGTATAAAATGAAAACCAGAAATTCAATTATTTCATTTTTGCTGTTTGCGGCTGTGCTTTTGTGCTGCACAACAGTTGTATCTTTCGCAGAAAACGGAGATATTCATAAGGATACCGTTAACGGTTTGGTTTTTTCCGAGTCCGGCGGCGCGTTGAAACTTATATCTGCAAATAATACAAATATAACCTCGGCAAATATACCTGCTGAGTTTGACGGATTGGCTGTCACTGAAATCGGTGATGGTGTTTTTTCCAATTTCTCGAGGCTGAGGAGTGTTACAATTCCCGGCACGGTTAAAACAGTCGGCTCATACGCATTCAAAGAATGCGCTTCACTCCGTTCAGTTACCTTCGGTGAGCCGTCGGTTCTCGAAACCATCAAAGACGAAGCGTTTTCAGCCTGTGATTCTCTTAATGAGATAACTCTTCCCGATTCCTGTGTAATAATCGGCAACTCTGCTTTCAGAACCTGCACCGCCCTTGAATCGCTTCCCTTATCTCATTCGCTTGTTACCATTGGTGACGAGGCGTTTCTCGGCTGCAAAAAAATAACTGAAGTTTCTGTTCCCGCATCCGTAACATCCATAGGTAATCAGGCGTTTTACAACTGCAAATCCGTTACGTCCTACACGGTTGAAGAGGGAAACACCGCATACAAAAGTGTGTCCGGTTCCCTAATGAGTTATGACATGCGGACACTTATCCAGTACCCTATCGGTAAAGGAGAGGAAACCGTGACTGTGCCGGAGGAAACGGTAAAAATCGGCGCGGGCGCTTTTGCATTTGGAAATATGAAAGAAGTGATTCTTTCCTCTTCTCTTAAAGAGATAGGGGATGATTGCTTCAATTCCTGCGAAACCCTTGACAAAGTAATTTTTCCGGAAGGTCTTGAAGTAATCGGGCAGAGGGCATTTTTATACTGCGGTGCTCTTAAAGAGGTGACCCTGCCTTCAACTCTCCGGAATTTTGAAAACGCTTTTTCTTTCAGCGGTCTTGAAAAGGTGACTGTATCCGAAGGTATCAAAGAGATTTCTCCTTCGGCATTTGAGAAATGCACTTCCCTTTCAGAAGTTAATATGCCGTCAAGCGTTGAATCAATAGGATACGGGGCTTTCAGCGGTGATGAAAAGCTTGAAAAGCTGACTGTCGGAAAAAATGTTACGAGCATCGGTGACGGCGCTTTTTCAAAGTGCACCAATCTGACACTTGAAGTTGAGCAGGACAGTTATGCAATGCGGTATGCGCAGGAAAAGAATATCAATTATACCTACATTCATCACCACACAGATTCCGCTCCCGTAATTGAAAACAGAGTAAATCCCACCTGCACGGCAGCCGGCAAATATGACGAAGTGGTTTACTGCTCCGGGTGCGGTGTAGAACTGAGCCGCAGAACGGTTAATACCGGAAAAATTGCCCACACTCCCGGGAATTGGGTGACAGTCAGAGCCGCAACGGCATCGTCAAACGGACTTGAGGCCAGATACTGCACGGTTTGCAATGCTCAGATTGATACAAGGGAAACCGCAAAACTTCCGGCTGTGTCTCTATCAATCAGAAATATGTCAAAATATAACAACAAGACCGTGGGTTACAGGTCCAATATCACATTCTATGCCGTTTCCGACGGCACGGATACGAATAATATTGTCTGGTATGTCAATGGAGATAAAAAAGGCACAGGTGATACTTTTGTGCTTAAAAATATGACTGCCAAAGTTTACAGTGTTTATTGTGAAACAAGTGACGGAAGCTGCAGGAGCGAAATCGAAACCATAAAAGTCAGCACTACGTTTTTTGCGAGAATAATAGCGTTTTTTAAAAGTTTATTCGGTTCTCTTGATCTTGTTCAGGACTGATTGATTGCTTTTGATTTAAATGATGCCGGAGGTTATGCTATGAGAATTTATACCGAGGATAAAAGGTTTATTGACGAAGAAGGGCGCCAGAGGATATTCAACGGAATCAATCTCTGCGACAAAGGCCACGCTGAAGCAGGGGAGGAGAGAAGAATTTATTCCCTTGATTTCAATGAAGACCTGATAAAGGCTTTTGCAGAAAACGGATTCAATCTCATCAGACTCGGTCTAACCTGGGATGCGGTTGAGCCGGAGCCGAGGCACTACAATGAGGAATACCTTGACAGAATTGAAAAAATAGCGGATTTATGTGAAAAGTACGGTATTTATTTTTATCTGGATATGCATCAGGATTTGTTCTCCGGCAAAAAAGAAACAGCGGGTGACGGAGCACCTTCCTGGGCTTGCCTGACCCACGGAGCCAAATTCAGGAAAACACGTTTTGTCTGGGCGGAAGGTTATTTTTGGGGCAAAGCGGTACACAGAGCCTTTGACTCATTCTGGTATAATGAAGAGTACAACGGCATTCCTCTGCAGACGTATTTCTGCGATATGTGGAAGCACGTAGCCGAGAGATTTGCCGATCACCCTGCTCTTTTCGGCTTTGATCTGTTTAACGAACCCTTCCCCGGCAGCGACGGCGGAAAGGTATTCAGGAAACTTGTTTCCGGTATTATCAAAACCGTTATAACGGATAAAAGATGTAATGTGCCTGTTCTTCTCGGTAATTTAATTTCAGGTAAGATTATAAAGTGCCTTGAGCCGTTCAATGATTACAGCCTTTTCAGAAAGATAACTTCAAACGCCGACGGGCTGATCCGCAAATTTGATACCGGTGTCTATTCCGAATTTCTCAACAGGACCGCTTCCGCCATCAGAGAAGTTACGGATAACGGAATAATAATGATGGAAAACAGTTACTATTCCAACCTCGGCATTCCCTACTCAACTCCCGCTGTTACGGTAAACGGCAAACGTGAAGAAAAGCTTTGCTTTGCTCCTCATGCTTACGATTTGATGGTTGACACACCGGCATACAAATATGCAAGCAACACCAGAGTCGGCGGAATATTCGATGAGCACAGGATATCACAGCTTAAATTGAATGTTCCCGTAATTGTCGGAGAATGGGGCGGACAGAGCGAAGGTACAGAGTGGCTGTATCACATTGATTTTCTTCTCCGGAAGTTTGACTCTTATCACTGGGGTCAGACATACTGGTGCTATTACGAGGGACTTCTTGAAAACCCGGTTATGACCTGCCTGCGCCGGACATTTCCCAGGGCGGTCAGCGGAAAGATAGACAGTTATAATTGGGATAAGGATAAGAAGGTGTTTACCCTTAACTATACTCAGGATAAAAATTATTCCGCGCCCACCGAGATTTATCTCCACAAAGAGCCGGTAAAAATTGTCTGTGACGGGAAATACAAAGTCAGCGGAAATATTCTAAGTATAGAAACGAAGCCGGGAACTCACAGCGTGACTGTTTCATTCTGATAAACTCAATAAAAAACAGCCGGAACTATTCTGAATAGTTCCGGCTTTTGTATCGTTAAACCGTTTTGATTATTCCTCTGTTTTGCTGTTCTTTTTCTTCCTGATGAGCAGGATAATTATCAGAGCAGTAATGGCAAGTATGACTGCGGCGGCAATGCAGATTATGAGATTCCTGTTTATGCTCTTAACTGCTTTTTCAGCGGCTTTCTCGCTAATATCTTCTGCTTCGGCAATGTCGGCGCTTTCTTCCGGCGAGGAGGTTTCTTCCGGCTCTTCTTCTGTATTCTCTCCGTTGAACTCTTTGATTACCTTATCAACATCCGTTTCAAACTGATAATCGATATTTATAATTTCACCATCCACCCAGCCTTGTATGTGTGAATTAAGATCAAATATGTAACAGCTGAAAAGATTGTTTTCTTCCCCGTAGTATTTATCGAAAACTGAGTAAACTTTGCTTGCATCTGTTATTGTGCCTATAGGTTCTCCGCTAAGCGCATAACTTGAGAATACAGGTAATTCCGTATGTCCGCCGTTTAATCCGACCCTGCAACAAAGCCCGAAGGCTCTTTCATAATCGTCATAATCGTCTTGATCGAAGCAAATCCAGTAGTCTTCATTATCATATTCGACAAGGAACCAATGATCATAATACATAGTGTAATCATCGTCATCATCGGTATAGGCATTCGCGATATAATATGCTTTGGCTTTTACCATTGTATCCGCCGGCAGTTCTTTGTCCGCCTCGCTGTCAGTATTACCGCTCTCCGTATAAAGATCGGTGTCGTCATATACCATAATGTAGTCATTGATATAGGTAGCAACCGTGCTGTTTTCAAAGTCTTTATTGACGGCGATTGCGCCTTCTGTACCGTTATACTCCGTAAGAGCGTATGTGACATGAGGAGAGTCATAATAATACTTGAAGGTCAGTTGGGTGCCTGCCGGAATGACATCACCCACAGTTTCAAATATATCGTAGCTGTTTTCATCTTCAATCGGTTTGGACAGATCCAGAAGTTTTACATCATCGGCTATTACTTCCGCTTTTCCTGCCAGATATGATGTCCCGGTAACAATATGTGCAAGATCAAAGCCGGAATAAGTATAATCATATACCCAGCCTTTGATGTCACCGTATTCGATGTAACCGAATGCGTTTCCCGCATTTTCATCTTCGCTGTTATCTGTTATGTTTTCCACATACAGTACTTCTATGTCTGCTCCGTCCGGAACAAGGCCAACTTCTTTGTATGAAATTGAGGGACCGCTGTAAACCTTCAATCCGTCTTCAGCAGTAATATGAAACTTCCGGGGCTCCGGAAGTTTATATGCCTTTTCGAGAGGAAAACTGTCTTCGTTGCTTGTTACATCGTCAAAGGAAACATAACCGTATTCATCATTATAGCTTACGGAAATGAATTTCATTCCTTCAAATTCGGCGTTGTCTTTTAACTCATAGGGCATTTCGTATTCCGCGCGGGCCGTGAACTTTGTGCCGTAAGGGATGGTTTGAGTTTTGATTTCGAAGTTGTCGGTTTTTTCGTTGTAAAACGATGTATAAAACTTTGCGCCGTCCGGGTTTGAGACGATATAATCAATGGATCTGAGAATGGGACCTTCAACATCCGCAAAAACCGATACGTACATAAATGAAAAAATAAGAACGGCAAGGAAAACGGATATAAGCTTTTTCATTAAATCACCTTCCGATATAATTGTAATATAAAGTATAGCTTATATTATTCATAATGTCAATTTTCATTTAATATATTGATTTTAGACGGACGTAAATGTATAATGTATAAGAAATGAAGGCGGTACAATCAGACCGCCGTATTCTGAAAGGGAGGATAAGAATATGTATTGTCAGAACTGCGGTACAGAGTTACCCGAAAGCGGAGTATGTCCGAATTGCAATCCATCCTTTCCTCAGCCGAAGCCCGAGAAAAAGCAAGAGGAAAAACCCGCAGAGAAAAAGCAGAAACAACCTTTCCGCTTAAACAGACAAACGAGGAGCTATGCTGCAATACTTTCTGCTTTGCTGGTATTTCCTTCATCGCTGAGCATTGCGATTGATTTAAGCTTTCACAGATACGATTTCTGGTTCGGCTATGTTGTCGGGGCGCTTTTCGTAGTATGGGTTTGCGCCGTGCTTCCGGTTTTAAAAGTTTTTCCCGCTCCCGTCAACGCCGTTATCTGCTTTGCATCCGTTTTGGGTTACACCGCATATGTGGTGAATAAAACCGGGCATCTTGAGTGGCTGCTTCAAAGGGCACTTCCCCTGTTTGTTTTGTTTGCTGTTTTTGTTTCTCTTGATGTTATGCTGATAAGTTCAAAAAAGGCTAACGCGCTGGCAATCCTGTCCGCGATATCGTTTGAAATCGGTATTTACCTTGTAGCAATTGAAGCAACATACAGAATGAGCTTAAAGACTCTTCACTGGTCACCCATACTCGCTTGCGGATTTGTTTCCGTCGGAGCAGTGTTCCTTGCCTTTGCTTACATAGGCAAAGCAAATAAGAAAGATGACCGCTGACATCAGGTGATAAACAATGACAGATAAAGAAATAAGCAATATTCCCGACATAATAAATGATGACAGTATTATCGAAAAAGCAGAAAACCGCGGAAAGATTATTGTCCGCACAAGCGTAATAGGCATTATTGCCAATGCACTGCTTGCGGTATTCAAAGCTATTATCGGTCTGCTTACGCATTCCATAGCAATAGTGCTTGACGCAGTCAACAATATTTCCGATGCGGCGTCTTCGATTATAACAATTGTCGGTACAAAGCTTGCCGGCAAAGAGCCTGATAAAAAGCATCCCTTCGGTCACGGAAGGATAGAGTATCTCAGCGCCATGATTATTTCGGTCATTGTTTTGTATGCGGGAATAACATCTTTTGTTGAGTCGGTGAAGAAAATAATACATCCGGTTGTTCCCGATTACAGCGTTGTTTCTCTCATAATAGTTGCGTCCGCCGTGGTTGTGAAGATTTTTCTGGGAAAATATGTAAAGAGCAAGGGAATCAAGGTTAATTCCGATTCCCTGATTAATTCCGGTCAGGATGCCGTGCTTGACTCGGTCATCTCAGCCTCAACCCTCGTTGCGGCTGTCATTTTCATTCTGACTAAGGTTTCACTTGAAGCATGGCTTGGCGCGATTATCTCAGTTATCATTATCAAATCCGGCGTTGAGATGCTTAAGGACACCATCTCAAAATTATTGGGGGAAAAGGGCGACGCAAAATTTGCCCACGAAATAAAGGAAACGGTTACATCATATCCCGGTGTAAGCGGAGCATATGACCTTGTGCTCAATAATTACGGCCCGGATACCTTCAACGGCTCAATCCATATAGAGGTACCGGATTATTACTCCGCAAGTGAAATTGATGAACTGATACGTCAGATATCTGTTGACGTTTATTCGAAACATAATGTTCTCCTTACCGCGATAGGCGTTTATTCTGTCAACACATCAAACGACGAAGCCGCACGGATGCGCGATGAAATTTACGCGAAGATAACGGAGTATGATTACGTTCTTCAGGCTCACGGATTCTTTGTGAATGAAGAAAAAAAGCTTATCCGTTTTGACGTTGTCATCAGTCTTGACGCTGATGACAGGCATAAGGTTTATGAGAAGGTTGTTGCAGGAGTGCGCGAGATGTATCCGGATTATGAGCTTCAGATTGCCATGGATACCGATTTCAGCGAAGAATAAACATTTTAAAATTCAAAGAACAAATCCCTGCGCCCTCAGCGGCGCAGGGATTAATTATATTTATACCGGCACTTATATCGGCACTTCGCCGTAAATCTCGGCCTTCTTTCCTCTCATCCAGAGAGACGCGTCAATAAGCAAAGTGAAACCGCAACAGTTCGGCACCGCCCATTGGTGCATCGGCGCCTGCGGCAGACCGTAGGCAGAAAGGATTATGCTTATGACTCCGCCGTGAGTTATAATCGCCGCTTCATGAACGCCGCTTTTAACCAGACCGTCAACTATTTTTTCAAAAGTTGAGCAGATTCTGTCTCCGAATTCTTTGCTGCTTTCCCCGAAGGGAGGAGCGTTTTTGCCCGCAAGCCAGCCGGCAAAATCCTCATTGTCACGCAATTCGTCGGCAGTCTTGTTTTCAAACTCGCCGAAATTGCATTCCGTCAGACCGTCTATGATTATCGGCTGCTTGTCGGGATAGAGCAATGAGCAGGTTTCAACACAGCGTTTCAGAGGGCTTGAAAATACCGCTTCCGGTTCCGGATAATGATATTTGTTTTTGAACTCCGCCAGTTGCTCTTTACCCTCATCCGAAAGAGAAATATCGGTGTGACCGATATATTTGCCTTTTTCGGCATCTGTGTAGCGGGCATGGCGTATAAGATGTATTTTGTAAGTCTTCATCAAAGTATGGATTTATAAAGTTCAATGTATTCTTTTGCCGATTTGCCCCAGCTGTTGTCGCATCTGAGCGCTCTTTCAGTCAGGACTTTTCTGTAATCCTCATCATAATATGCGCCGAGTGCTCTTCTTATGGCGTCAAGCATATCATAGGCATCATAGCTCTTGAAAGTGAAACCGTTTCCGTGGCCGTCACCGCTGTCTGTGATAGTGTCCTTCAGTCCGCCGGTTTCCCTGACTATCGGGAGCGCACCGTATCTGAGCGCAACCATCTGTGAAAGTCCGCACGGCTCGCTTTTGGAGGGCATAAGGAATAAATCCGATGCCGCATATATCTTCCTGGCAAGATCTGGAATAAAGCCGAGACGAAGTGCAACCTTTGCGGGAAAGGCGGCGGCAAGTTCCGAGAAGAAGGATTCGTATTCCCAGTCTCCTGAGCCAAGCACATACAGCTGCATATCTGCATTGGCAATATGATCCCACATTACGCGCTTAACAAGGTCAAAGCCTTTGTGTGAGACAAGACGCGAAATAATGCCCATTGCCGGTATGTTTTCATTGACGGGGAGACCGAACTCTGCCTGAAGAGCTGTCTTGTTTTTGACTTTGTTGCTGAAATCATCAGCCGAATAGTTAAAATAAATTGCCTTGTCTGTTTCAGGTGAATAATTCTGAGTGTCAATGCCGTTAAGTATACCGCTGAGCTTATAGCTTCTTTCCTGAAGAATGGTGTGAAGCCCGTGGCTGAACCAGGGATCAAGGATTTCCTGCGCGTAGGTGTAACTGACGGTAGTAACTTTGTTTGCGCATTCGATTCCGCCCTTCATCAGGTTTATACAGCCGCTGAATTCAACCAGGGCCGTGTGCTCTTCACCCAGCCCGAAAACATCGCCGAGAATCTCCTTACCGTAGATTCCCTGATACTGTATGTTGTGAATTGTAAAAACTGTTTTTATGCCTGTGTAGCCCTCTCTCTGGGCATACATTGTCGAATAATATACGGGAACAAGCGCGCTCTGCCAGTCATTGCAATGGATGATATCCGGCTTGAATCCGATTACGGGGATGATTTCAAGAACCGCTCTCGAAAAGAAAGCAAATCTTTCTCCGTCATCATAATGACCGTAGAGAGTATTGCGCTTGAAATAGTATTCATTATCAATGAAATAGTAGGTTACACCGTTGGCCTTTGCCTCAAAAATACCGCAGTATTGCATACGCCATGAAACGGGTACCATTATGTTTGTGATGAACTGCATTTTCGAGCGCATTTCATCGCTGATTGTGCCGTAAAGCGGCATAATAACCCTGCAATCGGTTTTGCTCTTTTTGAGGGCTGCCGGCAGTGAGCCTGCTACATCGGCAAGACCTCCGCTTGCTGCAAAGGGGAGAGCTTCGCTTGCAACATACAGTACTTTCATCTCATTCTTCCTTTCGCATCAAACAAGTATGTTGTTATTTAAATTGTTTTCCGCTGACGGCATTGTGACCGGCTCTGACTGAGTTTGCGGCGCCGGCTGTGAGCCGATTACAGGCGTGCCCGAAGTACCGGGTACGGTTGTGGTTGCGGTGGGCATGGAAAAATCGGGGAATGTGAAGTTTTGAAGGATTGAATCTTTTGCGGTTGAGGAGGTTATTTTTGCCGTTGACTCGGTTGTGCTCTCGTCCGGGGACGAAGCTCCCGGTTTTACGGTGGTTGGTTTTGTGGTTGTTGAGGTGGTTTTGGGCTTGCGCGTGGATTTGACCTCTGCTTTTTTTGATTCCTTCGAGGATTCGCTTACTTCTTG
>JAEEGL013688768.1_pt1 | contig 10039 bp, 11 predicted proteins | sample 9134231 | NCBI WGS metagenome assembly JAEEGL01 (sample SAMN16246548, study PRJNA631951) | gut metagenome | biome: gut microbiome; feature: rumen; material: fiber-attached | host: Bos | place: Iran: Karaj | collected 2018-10 | reverse complement strand
CGTTCTTTCATGACTTCGTCATTAAAGACATTCTTTTCAAAATTGTCAATCAAACAATTTGGCATAATAAATACCTCCTCAAACCTTAATACATAAAGTATTATAGCACTTTTTAGAAAATAGGAAATACTATTTTTAAAAAATAAGCCTATTTTTTTACTTTAAAATGTTAATTTTAGGCAAATGGATAATATTTTATCCATTTTATATATGATTTAATAAAAGAAAGCTCAAAATATTTCTAAACAAAAAAGCGAACTATTTATGGTTCGCTTATCCTATTGAATTAGTCATTTCTAACTTAATTAATTGATTTAATTCTACAGCATATTCCATTGGAAGTTCTTTCGCAAATGGCTCAATGAAGCCCATAACTATCATTTCAGTTGCTTCAGCTTTTGTTAAACCTCTACTCATTAAATAATATAATTGTTCTTCATTTACTTTAGATACTGATGCTTCATGTTCTAAATATGAATCATCATTTAATACTTCATTTGTAGGAATTGTATCACTTGTAGATTTATCATCTAAGATTATTGTATCACATTCTACATGGCTCTTACTACCTATAGCATTAGGACCCATTTTTACTTGGCCTCTATAGTTAACCTTTCCTCCACCACAACAGATAGATTTAGATATAATTGTAGAAGTTGATTTTTCTCCTAAATGAATCATTTTAGCACCTGTATCTTGGAATTGATTTGCTCCAGCAAAAGCAATAGTAATTGTTGTTCCTTTTGCTTTATAACCTTTTAAGATACATGCAGGATATTTCATATTAAGTCCACTACCAATATTACCATCTATCCATTCCATATGACCGTTGTCTAGAACAACTGCTCTTTTAGTAACAAGATTAACAATATTATTACTCCAGTTTTGGATAGTTGAATATCTACAATAACTATTATTCTTAACAAATATTTCTACTACAGCCGCATGTAATGAATCTTTTGAATATTTAGGTGCTGTACAACCTTCTACATAATTTAAATATCCATCATCTTCAACTATTATCATTGTACGTTCGAATTGACCCATTTGTTCAGAATTAATTCTAAAATAAGATTGAAGTGGTTTATCTATTCTAACACCCTTAGGAATATAGATAAATGATCCACCACTCCATACTGCAGTATTTAGTGCTGCATATTTATTATCTGTATAAGGAACTGCCTTACCCCAGTATTCTTTTACAATCTCAGGATAAAGTCTAACTGCACTATCTGTATCACAGAATAATACACCTTTAGATTCAAGCTCCTTCATTTGATTATGATATACTACTTCACTTTCAAATTGAGTTGATACACCTGAAAGATATTTTTGTTCAGCTTCAGGAATACCTAATTTATCAAAAGTATCTTTAATTTCAGTAGGTACATCATTCCAATCCTTTTCTACTTTTTCGCTTGATTTAATATAATAAGTATAATCATCAAAGTTGATTCCTGATAGGTCAGGACCCCAATTTGGATTACTTAATTCTAGGAATTTATGATATGCTTTAAGTCTAATATCAAGCATCCAATCAGGCTCTTTTTTAGCTTTAGAAATGTTTCTAATAACCTCTTCATTTAAACCTTTTCCTGTGTCATAGATGTTCTTAGTATCTGTTGTAAACCCGTACTTATATTCACCAACAATATCTTTTAAATCTTTTTCACTCATACTAATCCTCCTCTATGCCTTTTTTAATAGCTTTCCAAGAAAGACCAGCACATTTAATTCTTGCAGGAAATTTAGATACACCTTGATATACTAAAGCATCCATTAATTCTTCATCATCTACTTCTTTACCAGTAAGTAGATCTAAAAATTCTTGAATTAATCTTTTAGCATCTTCTACAGTTCTACCCATAATAACATCAGTCATTACAGATGCACTAGACATACAGATTGAACAACCATGTCCATCTTGTTTAATATCTTTTATAATTCCATCTTCTATAATAAATTGAACAGTTATATCATCACCACAGCTTGGGTTATTTAGATGAACTTTTTTATATTTATCGTTATCTAATAAACCTTTGTTATGTGGATACTTATAATGTTCCATTATTACTTGTTTATATAAACTCTCTAAATCATCCATAATAACACTCCTTTAAAAGCTTAAAAAGAAATCTCTAGCTTCTATAACGCTATCTACAAACTTATCAACATCAGAAAAATCATTATAAATATAGAATGAACATCTAATAGTTGATATTTGACCTAAGAACCTTGTGACAGGTTGTGCACAGTGGAATCCAGCTCTAATGCAGACATTATTCTTATCGAATATACTTGCTGCATCATGTGGATGAACTCCATTAATATTAAATGTAATTAAACTAGAATCTAAATTGTTATTATAGATAGTTATACCATCTACAGATTTTAGCTTATCTAAGGCATATTTTTTTAATTCTAGTTCATGCTTTTTAATATTTTCTAATCCTATTTCACTAATGAAATCAATAGCATCTTTTAGAGCTATTACTTCACTAATTAGAGGTGTTCCTGTTTCGAATTTATATGGAGCGTCTTTATAAGTTGCTTCATATTCAAATACATCTTGAGCCATATCTCCACCAAATTCTACTGGTGGCATTTTTTGTAATAAATCATATTTACCATATAATACTCCTACACCTGAAGGTCCAAACATCTTATGACCAGAAAATGATAAGAAATCACAATCTAAATCTTTAACATCTACCTTCATATGTGGTACACTTTGAGCTCCATCAACACTTACTATTGCGCCTACTTCATGAGCAAGCTTACATATTTCTTTTATAGGGTTAGTATAACCAAGTACATTAGATACTTGATTAATAGCTACTACCTTTGTTTTATTTGATAGAACACTCTTAAAGTTCTCAATAGTAACCTTACCATCTTCTGTAAGTGGTACATATACTATTTTTGCTCCTTTTCTTTTACTTACATTTAGCCAAGGCATAAATGAAGAATGGTGTTCTTGAATAGTAGTTACTATTTCATCACCTTCATTAATGAAATCCATATAGCTATTTGCTACTAGATTTAGGGATGCTGATGCTCCTCTAGTAAATACTATTTCTTCTTCTTTGGCGTTAATAAATTTAGCTACAGCTCTTCTACTTTCTTCATATAGATCAGTTGCTTCATAACTTAATTGATATACGCCTCTATTAACATTTACACAAATGTTATTGTAATAATAATCAATTTTATCAATTACACATTTAGGTTTTAAACTTGATGCGGCACTATCTAAATATACTAAAGACTTATTATTTTCATAAATTGGAAAGTATTTTTTATAATCCATTTCTATACCTTCAAATCCTGTAATTTAAGTATTTCATCTTTTAATTCTTCGTTAGATAAACTACTTAGTATAGGAGATAAAAATCCCTTAACAATAAGCATTTCTGCATCTTTTTTAGAGATTCCTCTACTCATTAAATAATATAAGTCTTCATCATTTAGCTTACCTATTGCGGCACCATGATTTGCTGATACATCAAATTCATCTATTAATAATACTGGCATTACTTTTATCTTTGCATCATTAGATAAAATAATACCTCTACTCTTTTGAACACAATTGGAATTACTCATTCCTTTTTTTATCTTACCAATAACATCAACATCTACCTTTGCTTTATTACTTGTAATATAGTTTTCGATTTTTGATTGAGTATTTTTGGCATTATGATATACTTCGATTAATTCTTTATCAGAATCATCTTTCATCATAATAATTGATTTAATATCTAGACTTGATTCTTCATCATCTAAATATACCTTTAAGGATTTATCTCCACCATTAAAGTTTGCTAGAACCATTTCTAAATTATTGTTCTTCTTTAATTTAATTTCTTTATTTGATGAAGTTGATAAATCTATTGAAACATATTTAATATTACTATTATTTTCTAATTCAATCTTTATTGATCTATTAGAATCGTTCTTTTCAATTAAACTTGCATTTATGTTCTCTTTAACTAAAATGTTTAAATCTCCACTAGGAATTATATATTCTTTGTTTTCGTTAATAATTAAATCCATTATTTCTTCTCAACCTTGTTTGCACATACACCTAAAATGTTTGCATTTTTAGGTTCATATTCATCTTTAATTCCTAATTCTTTCTTAACCCAGTCGTATCCTTCCTTATCAATCTTTTCGATTAATTCAGGACCTCCTGTTTTAACGATTTTTCCTTTAATTAAAATATGAACATAATCAGGTTTAATATAATCTAATAATCTTTGGTAGTGAGTAATAAGTAGACATCCAAAGTCTTCATTAACCATTGCACTAACATTTTCGCCTACTATTTTTAGGGCGTCAACATCTAGCCCTGAATCTATTTCATCTAATATAGCAAAGCTTGGTTTAAGCATTTTCATTTGTAGAATTTCGTTTTTCTTCTTTTCTCCACCAGAAAAACCCTCATTTAGATATCTATGAGGTACGTCGCTTGCCATATTTAAATCTTTGATAGCTTTATCATATTCTTTAATGAATTTATATAAAGGCATATTTTCTTTATGCTTAATAGCTGCCCTTATAAAATCAGAGTTTGTTACTCCTGGTATTTCAGAAGGATATTGCATTGCAATGAATAGACCCTTTCTAGCTCTCTCATCAACTTCTAGATTAGATATTTCTTCACCATCAAGAAGAATAGATCCACTAGTAATAGTATATCTAGGGTTACCCATGATAGCACTTGATAAAGTAGTCTTACCAGCACCATTAGGTCCCATGATTGCATGAACTTCTCCTGTTTTAATTTCTAAGTTAATTCCTTTTAAGATTTCTAAGCCTTCAATTCCTGCATGAAGGTCAGTAATTTTTAATGTTCTCATTGTTCCCACTCCACTTCGATTTATAATTATAGAATAATTATTATATATTTTCAAATAATATGATAATAAAAAATAAAAACGGCTTGTTTTAGCCGTTTATTTTATTTATCATCAATACTTTATCAAGCATGAATATTGTCATATCTTCGATTGATTCTTTTGCTCCTCTTTGTATCCAACTCATACATACAGTATAGAAGGCTGATATCTTCGCAACATGCTCATAATTTATATATGGAGAATCTTCTAATTTCTTTGAATATAAGTTTCTATTTAATACTTCCATCTTATAAAATATTATTCTTAAATTATCTGACAAAATATCTGTGAAGTTATGTCTTTTCTCATAAATGTTTGCTAACACATCATGAACTACTCCATACCACGCTTCATAATTACCTGCGATAAACATTGGTTTAATTTGTTCATTAAAATCAATTAAATAATCTTCTGCGATATAATTTAATACTTCATCAAAACTATCAAAGTTTCTATAAAATGAAGCTCTTGCAACATTTGCTTTTTCTGTTACTTCGCATATTCTAATTTCTGCTATACTTTTTTTACCAAGTAAATCTAATACAGCTTCACATATTTTTGTTTTTACTGCTGATTTTTTTCTCTTCATATGAAAGCCTCCAACCTATAAGTTATACAAATTGTATCACATTTTTAAGACATAATCAATAATATGAATCAAAATTAATCAAAAATGTCTAAATCATACTTAACATTGTATGTTTTTTCATATAAGTCTATAAGTTCTTTCATGACTCTATTCTTTAAGTCTTCTTTTTGACTATTATTATCTAATTCTATGTTTCTATAGATAGGTTTTAATATGTTTAATGTGAAATGATTCTTCTCATCAAATGTAATAAATAAAGGAACTATTGGTTTATCATATTTAACTGCATAATGATATGCACCAACCTTATGAGGTCTTGGTTTCTTATATAATGGCCACATAGAACCTTCTGGATAAATTAGAATTGATGTTTTATGCTCTAAATAATATTTTACAGCTTCATTGAATTTCTTCATTCCACCATAATTCTCACTTAGAGGCATCATACCACCACTACGCATCCAATTACCAAATCTTCCCTTTTGATTATTAAAAGGAGCTGCAACTATTCTAAGCTTCTTTCTTAAAGATCTTCTAATAACTAAGCAATCAAATATATCAACATGGTTAGATGTAAATATTGCATTCTTAATTCCCTTTAAATTTTCTTTTCCTTTTACCTTAATTCCATACTTATGTTTTAAGTGATAGCTATAAGGTTTTATAACAAATAAATTGTTAAAGAAATCGCCTAGTTTAGTCTTTAACCCTTTTCTTAAGTAGTTATAAGTTTCATCAACTTCATAACAGTTTGTTAAGTCTGGATCATTAATATGTGCATCAAAAGTTTTATTCTTTTCGCACTCTTTTATTTTTTCTTCAATAGTCATTTTATCCCTCGAATTTTACTCTATCAATTACTTCCCATTTATCTGATGTTAAGCCTAGATAAACCTTTAAAACTATTCTAATATAACCCATATAGAATATTGGATGTATGAATAGTAATAATATTTTTTCATACCATGGTCTATGTATTTTTCCTACTAACAATATGAATAATGTAAGTATGAAGAAACATGCATAAATAATGCCTAATGATAATAGAGCTAACGTAAAGCATTCAATCCATAAAGAACTATCTCTAAAGAATAATATTCCACCAATAATTAAGTTTAAGGCAAAATATACTAAACATGCACCTATAAGTAAGAAACATGGTGATAGTGCTGTAACGAAATATCTATTTCTTTCAGATGCAGTTTTTAGCTTATCATTATATTCTCTTTTACTATTGATTACACCATCCATCCATCTAGTTCTTCTTTTATTAGTAACTCTTAAAGAAGTAGATTCTTCTAGATAGATAATTGCATGTTCATAATAGAATGTTGAATAACCTTTAATGGCAGCATCATTCATAAACTCTATATCTTCTGTAAGAGTCTTATTATAAGGCCAACCACCTAATTCTTCTACAACATCCATTCTAATCATTATACCTGTACCAATAAGCATATTTGTAATGCCTTTAGCACTCTTATATTTATTTCCTAAATCATCAATAATTGTCCAGATTAAGCCATTACAGCTACTCCATATAGAGTTAGCATTCTTATTCTTCATATAGAAGTTTTTAACACGTTTTTTAACTTGGATAATTTGTTTTCCACTTGATAATGCATTGTTTAATTCTTCTAAGCATTTATCATCCATATAACAATCCGCATCAATTATGAAGCAGCTGTCATATTCTTTTTTCTTCATAGCTTCTTTTAAAGCATAATCTAGGGCATCACTTTTCTTTGTTTGACTTTGACAAACTAAAGTAATTGCTCCGATTTCCTTTGCCATTTCTATAGTTGGATCATTAGGATCTTTTACTATAACAAATGTATCAAAGTTTCTATATGTTTGCTTTTTAATAGATTCAAATAGATTACCAATAACCATTGATTCGTTTCTTGCAGGAACGATAATAGCTATTTTATTATCTCTATTCTTCTCTAAATGCTTTTGCTTTTTAAAACCATAGAACCAAGCAATTAATCTTGGAATATAATTTATGATACAAAATATGATGAATACTATGAATACATAGAACCCTATTTTAATTAATTCACTTAACATAACTTTTCCCCCATTATTTCTTCATATTTGATGTACAAATCATCATACATATGTATTTTAAGTTTCTTATGGACGTTTTCTACATCCCATTGCTTAACATTAATAGTATGATAAAATGGTAAGAATCTTATTGATTTACAGAAGTGTTTTACTACTGTATTATCTTTCATATAACCTTGATTATTATAAATTGAAGGTATTTTAAGATAACATGTCTTTAATTTATTTAATGCACTTTGATCAGGAAAGGCCATCTTCTTAACTTTAATCATTTCTCTTGTTTTAGAAAATAAATTAGTTTCTCTAATTTTTTCTAAATTAAGAAGTAATACACCTGAATTGATATAATTAAGATCTATGAACCATCTACCTAATCTATCTACTACTCCTGCGAATTCATAATTAGATACATCAATATCATAGAATCCCTTAATGTCTTTATTAATCATTGTGTCTGTATCTAGATAGATTATTTTAGTAGGTAGATCTACTAAATCAGAAAACAATCTTAAAAGACAATATGGAGTATAGAAATTATTTAGATTCTTTGAATCACTCATCTCTTTTACAAAGATATCAGTGATATCATATAATTTCACAAAGCTATCCTTATTCTTTTCTTTTACTACCTTATCTAAAATACTAACCATCTCTTCACTAATAGGTTTAAAATTATCTATTGTCATTGTGAGAATATTAATATTTATAGGTTCGATAGTATGTTTTATAATCGATAAAGTTGAAAGTAAGATACCTTTAAATACTTTATCGTTACCTGTATACATTAAACTAATCATTCTTTTCAACCCTTTGATAATATTTGTAATATTCGTAATTTGAATTTTTACTTCTTTCTACCATACAATCATAGATTCTATTTCTTAACTCTATTTCTTGTTCCTTACCTTTAAGGTTTTTATCAGGATAGAAAGGTCCATCAACATAAACGGTGATTTTAGGTTTCTTAAAGAATTTTCTTTTTTGATAAGTTGTTGTAAAACAGAATGCTGGAACATCATACTTAATTGGATATCTAAATGAAGTTGACTTATAAGGTCTTATCTTTGTATAGTAAGGCCAAATATGTGCTTCAGGGAATATAACAACTGGATGATGATGTTTCAATCTTCTTTCAATTGCATTCATGAAATTTTTTAATCCTGTCATTTTTGATGGAACAGGAAGGGATCCACTCATTTTAACAAACCATGCAAATCCTTTGAAGCTTAGAGCATCCGGATTAACAATGATGAATGATTTTCTTGGGAACCCAATAATATTTGGTATATACGCATCAGTTGGCATTTGTGTGTGATTACCATATAAGATATATCTTCCTTTTGCCTTCCATACGACTCTTCTATTCTTAATTCTTATGTGTCTTTTGAAACATGTGAAGTAAGCTACAATAGTCATGATGATACGATATACGACAAATTCTAAAATCATGAATAAGATATTGTGATTTATATAGTTGTAATTGTCTTCGATTTCGACCTGATGCTTAATATAAGCAAAGGCAAAATCATCATTTAATTCGTCACTATAAAAATAAGACTTCATACCCCTCACCATTTTATATTTTATATAAATTCGTAAATAAAGCAAGTTTTTTTATTATACTCTTCGTTTTCTACCAGTAGATTTTCTTTCTACTTATAGTAGAATACTTGATTTAAAGCCTTTTTTTTGCTATAATTTTGGGTATGAGAGATGTTAGACAAATAATTGCAGAAAACTTAATAGAACTAAGAAAAATGAATAAACTAACACAGTTAGAGCTTGCAGAAAAACTCAATTATTCAGATAAAGCCATCTCAAAATGGGAAAGAGCAGAGTCTTTACCAGACGTTGAGATACTTTGTCAAATAGCAGATCTTTATGGAGTCTCTCTTGATTATTTAGTAACAAAAGACCATGAGGAAGCAACATTAGAGTATAAGATTAGTAAGGAAAGGGCTAATGTAAACAAGACCATTATCACATGGCTATCTGTATTTTCAGCTGTTTTGTTAGTAGTTCTCTCTTTCTTCTTAGTACTTACAATTACTAAACACAATTTATGGATTTTATTTGTTTGGATGGTTCCTTTATGTTCAACATTATTACTAATATTTAATTGTATTTGGGGTAAAAGAAAATACAGATATATTATTCTATCTGTATTGATGTGGTCTTTGATTACTTCTTTTGCACTTCAATTTATGCAATATAATATTTGGTTGATTTATTTATTAGGTATACCAGGTGAAATTATAATATTCTTAATTTCAAGATTAGGAAAGCTAAAAACAAATAGTCATAAAGCAATAGAAAAGGATTCGAAATAAATCGAATCCTCTTTTTTTAATCTTCAAATTGTGAATAATATAGATCAGCGTAGAATCCTTTTTTAGCAAGTAACTCTTCGTGCTTGCCTTGTTCTACAATGTTACCTTTATCCATTACTAGGATTAAATCAGCATCTTTTATTGTTTGTAAT
>JAEEGL012815289.1_pt1 | contig 10039 bp, 9 predicted proteins | sample 9134231 | NCBI WGS metagenome assembly JAEEGL01 (sample SAMN16246548, study PRJNA631951) | gut metagenome | biome: gut microbiome; feature: rumen; material: fiber-attached | host: Bos | place: Iran: Karaj | collected 2018-10 | reverse complement strand
CATCTTTACATGGAACAGCGGAATGAGAGAGGCAATTCGTAACTTTATAATGGGAAGATCCGGCCCCGGAGCACTTGCTGCCGCTATTGCCGATCCTAACGGGATAGGAACAAGAAGACAACCCTACATTTATTATATGGGATCACACGACGGTCATCCTTACGCTCAACTTTTGGCTGTCCGCGAAAAAGATAATCGTGATAACGGATGGAACAATAATGACGGACCTAACGAGTATGGTATGGGGTTGGGATATGATAATGAACATATAGCTGAATATGTTGCAGCCGCCATGACAATTTTATCTTTTTGCCAAGGTCCGGTAATGTTTTCCATGGGTGACGAATTTTTAAGAACACAGCATGGGAATAATAATCCGTATAATCAAAGTAACGAATATTTGAATATGCGTTGGGATAATCAAGCACCGTTAGCAAGATATATGGGTGCGCTTGCAAAATATCGTTTACAACATCCTTCACTTGACAGTTCAAAAGGGGACCCTTTTTCCGGAAAAGTTGTAAATAAGGCCGGAGATCAAGATATTACATGGTTAAATCCAAACGGAAAAGAAGCACAATCTCAAGACTGGCAGGAACAACATTTCGGTTTTATGATTTCCGGAGACAGGCTTAACGAATATGGTATTTTTGATGATGATACCGTTGTATTAATGAATATGTCAAACACTCCTATTCATTGGAAACTTCCTTCTTCCGAAAGGTTGGGCCCGTGGCGAGTTTATTGTTCTACAAGAGATTTGGATTTATCGGAACAAGGACACGAAGTTTATAACAATGTATATGTCGTTATGCCGGGCGAAGCGGTTGTTTTATATAAAAGTGATGAACAAGAACAGGAAAGCGAAGCCGAACCGCTGAAAGCCGCACTTACAATATCATATCCGAATTTTATTGAAAATATAAAATTGGAACCTTTGAAAAATGCGTTGAAAGGTATTTATTCAATTTTTGTTGCACCTTTTTCGGAACTCGGTGATATGATGTTAATTGTAAGCGGAACAATGACACAAAAAGAGTTTCTTGAAAAACATAAACAATATATAAACGGAAACAAAAATTTACAACTTTTTATGGAAAACAGGTTAGCACTTATAATAAAAGCCACCGCTTCGGCAGGCGGCACATCTTTAACGGGAAAAGTTGTAAACATTGTTTTGCATATGGCGAATAATATTGAAGCTTTCATGTTTTCTTTTGTTGAACAACTGAAACTTTCGGCAAAAATATTTGCAGCGGAAAATCAAATAAAAAAACTCGGTACAACAACTTATGTAATAAACACATCCGAATATAATAATTTCGTGCGCCGCAGAGCGGAAGAACTTTCTGCTATGGGTATAAAAGTTGCGGTTATAGCAAATTATGTTGATGATAATCTCTTTCCGGAAAACGTAAAGAGAGACGACTCTCTCGGTTTTACAACAACAAAAATGTCTGTTGATAAAAATACAGATGTATATTTTACTTCAATACTTTCGAATGCGGATTCTACCGATATTTTCGATGCTTTAAGTAATAACGGTACAAACCGCATTATATTTGAAGAAAGAGTAAAAGAAACAGATGACGGAAAAGTCTTGCTTGGGAGAACAAATAACATAATTCCGGTAAGTTCAGAAATGCCGATCTTTGAAAATATTGAAATTGCATTACAATCCGAAAGAAGTGAAGAAAGAGTAAAAGCAATGAAAAAAAGACCTGTAAATATGGATTATGTGTTTGAAGATGAACTTTCTTCTCTTGAATCTATACAAAACAGAGTTGATGAAACTGCAGATAAAAATTTTGATACGATTGTTGTTTCAAGTCGTATATCTATAGAAACATTAAAAACTTTAATTGCACAAGCTCACAGTAAAAATATTAGAGTAATGCTTACCCATGAAATCACAAATGCCGACATGAATTATGATATAAATTCTTTACTTGATAAATTATCTTCTTCAAAATATATGCTTGATAAAAACGATTTTGTTGCAGCAGAAGGTGTAATTTTAAGATTTGAAAAAGTTGATATAAACGATTCTGTTGCTGTACAAAATGTTGAAACTGCAGTAAATAATATTGAAAAAGGATTAAATGTTTTAACTCGTTCCGGTTATATAGGTGTTCAACTTGATACCGAAAACAAATTTTCGGATTTTAAGTTTAGAAACGAAGATATAGTAAACGTTTCGTTATCGGATATGAATGATAAACAAACTTATTCCGAAGATGCAACAGTATTATTTTATGTGGATAAAAATTCTGTTTCACCGGACAGTTTAACACCATATGATATGGCAAACATGATGAAAAGATTTGAAAAAGTACAAACGGTTATAATTCCCGGTTGGCTTGTGGATTTTGCCGAACATTCAAACGACGGTTTTAGTTTTAATCCGGTAAAATTTTTAAGAGCAAGGCTCGGCAACAGAAGCATTATAGCTTCAACCGTGGCAGAAGCTTTTGAAAAAGGAAGACTTTCCGCTACCGAAAAAGGATATTATGTACAAGAAGAAAATTTAAATATTTTATATAAGTTACTTTCGTCAATAAGGAATGGTGAATCTGTTGACGATAAACTAATAGAAGAAGTATTAAATATTTCCGTAAGTTATAAATCGTTGTCAGGTGCAACAAGACAAATAAAACTTGCCGAAACGCCGATAGTAGAAGGGGAATTGCTTGATGTTTTAATCAATTACAAAAATGAACAAAAAGGCAAAATAGTTTTAAAACAGTTTGGTGCCATAGTGCAAGGTATTCTTGAGACAACCGAATTTAGAAAGTATGTGAAGAAAAAATATTCTGATACGGACGATTTTGAAAACTATACTTTGGCTTTGATTGAAGCAAGATTATTATGTTTTGAAACAGGAATAGAAGTAAAAGAAAATTACGGTGAAAACGAAGTTCCGTATATAGATGCTTTAGGAAAAGTTGTCGGAACAAAAATTGACGGTTTATCATACGATAGTGATCGTCCTTTAAGAGAGATAATAAATATTCTGTTTGAAATGGTAAATAACTCCGAAACCAAATATAAAGAAAAGGCTTTGGCATTGGCAGACTTGTTACAATTGTTTGCTGTAGATGTTCCTGAAGTTGATATTGCACAAATTTTGACCAATAGTGAAGAGGTACAAAATATTCGTTCAATCCTTTCAGCAGCATAATACATTCCGGCACAAAACCGAAAGACTTAATTATTTATTATTTGTATAGTGTGTAACCATATATTTTGTAATTGCTGCACATCTTGCAGCGGCATTGTTTTTAAATTCTTCATATGACATTTCTTCGGAATCATCTGCCTTATCTGAAATTGCGCGAATAATAACAAACGGCGTTTTGTTTAAATAACACACTTGTGCAATTGCCCCGCCTTCCATTTCACAGCACAGACCTCCGAATTTTGAAATAATCGCATTTTTTTGTTCTTTGGATGCAATAAACTGATCTCCGGTACAGATTCGCCCTTCAAATACATGAATATCCGAAGCACATTCTTTTACTGCAATCACTGCATTCTTCCTCATATTATCATCTGCCGGAAATGCTATCGGTCCGGATGCATATACTTGTCCGGGGGCATGTCTTAAAGGAGTCAAATCAAAATCATGTTGTATGGCATCCGTAGATATAACAATGTCTCCAATATCAATCTTTGCATCTAATGACCCTGCAACACCTGTATTAATTACACGATTTACATTAAATGTGTTTATAAGAGTTTGTGCACAGATTCCGGCATTGACTTTTCCTATTCCGCATTGAACAACAATAACATCTTTGTTGTTAATCTTACCTTCACAAAACTCCATTCCTGAAACAGTTGTGGTTTTTAATATTTTCATATCTTGTTTTAAAAGAGCGACTTCTTCAGCAAGTGCACCGATTATTCCCGTTTTATCTTTATTAGTGTTATTACAACCGTTAAAAACAGGTAATAAAAATGTCATACAAATAAAAATAAATAATATCTTTGTTTTTTTATTCATAATGTTTTCTCCTATAAATTTAATAGGTGTTTTTTATATAAAAATCTGCTTTATTTTATGCAAATTTTACTAAAAAAAATTATTACTTTACAAATTTGATCTTTTGCAAAGCATAACTAAACTATGGTAGAATAAAAACACTATGTAAGAGGAGGCATACGCATTATGGAAGTTATACAAAGTTTTACTATAGATCATACACATTTAAAGCCGGGAATATATGTTTCAAGAGAAGATAAAGGTTTTACAACTTTTGACTTGCGCATTATTGAACCTAATAAAGAACCTGCTGTAGCACCTTCTGCTATGCATAGTATGGAACACTTAATGGCAACATGGTTTAGAAATTCAAAAGTAAAAGATGATGTTGTATATGTAGGTCCTATGGGATGTCTTACAGGGATGTATATCGTTATGACAGGAAAATATACTGTCCAAGATATGAGAAAACTTACAATTGAGTGCCTTGAATGGATTCTTAAACAAACAAAAGTTCCTGCTACAGAACCTGAAAGTTGCGGCAATTACTTACTTCACGATTTACCTATGTGCAAATGGGAAAGTAAAAGATATTTGGATCGCTTAAAGAATGATTTTCATAGCGAATACACAAAACTTCAAATTAAACTTGAAGATGGAAAGACCTTTGCCGATGCATAAATTGTAACAAATTAAATTATCTCACAATAAAAATCCATACTGTTAGTTGCAACTTCGTATTTTTTAAGTTCATGTACCGCTTCGCTAATGTACACTTCACTTTAAAAATACTTCGTTTCACTTAAACATTATGAATTTTTCTTTTGTCCGCTATATTCTATTGATAAAATTTAGAAAAATGAAAAACAATAAATACTTTGTTATAATTTAAAATATTAAAATCCTTTAATAAAAAAGGAGTCTTATATGAAAAAAATATTATTTTTATTATTAACATTTGTTGTTTTAGTAGGATGTTCGGGAAAAACAGTTGAAGAAAAACCTAAACTTATAGGTATGGCTAACCCGTGGACAGATTGCGGAACAAATTTTAGTCAAGCAGCCCAAATTGCAGGTTTTACCTTTCCGTTAAAACTTTCAAAATGTGATGTTAGAGCAATGAAAAATATGATAGAAATAAATTATTCGTTGGACGAAACAAGAAAGGTTTGTGTGAGAAAAACCGCAACGGAAGAATTTTCCAATAACGGTGATATAAGCGGAGTATATACAGAATATCCGGTAAACGAAAAGATTATGCTAAAAGATGCCGTTCCAATATATACAAGAGGAACCGGTGACAAAATCTATGTTATGAATATGGCCGCTTCAAGCGGATACTATTCAGCTTATTGTAAAGACGGTATGAGTTTACAGGAAATAGAACAAATATATGAAACTATTGCCGAAGAGGAAACTTCGGAACTTTATCCGCAAAATCAATAATTAAACATTAAATATTTTTGCCAGTTTCCAAGCAAAAAGAGCTTTTGTGCAAAGTTGGAAAAAAACCATGATAAGAGCTGTTTTAAGTGCCGGTCCGAAACCGCCAACTCTTATAAGTTTTGTTATTTTTGCAAAAACATATATTGCAAGCATATATATAACAGGATAAACAAATATAGTATAAAGCAAATGCAATTTCAAAAAATGTTCCAACAAGAACTGAAAAATAGTTATGATAATACTAAAGAAAATCAATTTTACGGCATCATAACGAACATCATTTATTATTTTCGAAGAAAAAACTACGGCAATAAAGTTTGCTATAAGATAAGCAATAAAATATATCATCGTTGTTCTGGTAATCATTTTGTTTTCCCCCTAATTCAATTTAACATATTTTATAAAATTAAAATCTAAAATGTAAAACTATCCAAATTGCATAAAATTTATAATTTTGTTATCATTTAAAAGTTATAAACAAGAATAAATTATCTTGTTTTTTTGTTTTGCAAATTAAATTTGGAGGATATAAAATGCACATACTCGTTTGCATTAAGCAGGTACCGGGTACAACAAATGTTCAAATTGATCCTGAAAGAGGTACTTTAAAAAGAGAAGGTGTTGAAGCTATAATTAACCCTTTTGATGAATATGCTATAGAAGAAGCTGTCAGACTTAAAGAAAAAGTCGGCGGTAAAGTTACGGTTATTACCATGGGACCACCGCAAGCAGAATCTGCCTTAAGAGAAGCAATTTCAAGAGGTTGTGATGATGCAGTTCTTATAGGGGACAGAGCATTTGCAGGTGCAGATACTTGGGCAACCTCTTATGCAATATCTACAGCAATTAAGACAATACCGGATTTCGGCGTTATATTTTGCGGTAAACAAGCAACTGACGGTGATACGGCACAAGTAGGTCCTTCAGTAGCTGAAATGTTAAATATTCCGCATGTTGCTTATGTAAGAAAAATTGAAGAAGTTACTGAAAATTCAATAAAAGTTCAAAGAATGATGGAAGACGGATACGATTTAATAGAAGCTCCGGTTCCTTGCTTACTTACAGTAGTTAAGGAAATCAACACACCAAGAATTCCGTCACTTAAAGGTAAAATGGCAGCAAAGAAAGCTGTGATAAAACAATTAAACGCAGCAGCAATAAATGCAGATACTAAAAAAACAGGTTTAGCCGGTTCTCCTACACAAGTTAAAAAGATTTTTACACCGCCGCAAAGAACAGGCGGAGAAAAATTTGAAGGCGAACCACAAGAAATTGCAGCTAAGTTAGTAAAGAAATTGATGGATAACAGCTTAATATAGGAGAATAAAAATGGCTAATAAAATAAATATAGATTTAGATAAATGTATCGGTTGCGGAGCTTGCGAATCCGCTTGTCCATTTGGCGCAATATCCTTAAAAGACGGTAAAGCTGTAGTTGACGGAGAAAAATGCAGATTTTGCGGTTCTTGTATAGAAGTTTGCGGAATGAAAGCAATCACAATGCAAAAAGAAGAAGTTAAAGATGCCGTAGATAAATCTTTATATAAAGGTGTATGGGTATATGCAGAACAAAGGCACGGTGAAATATCATCTGTAGTATACGAACTTTTAAATAAAGGCAGTGAACTTGCAAAAACATTAAATGTTCCTTTAAGTGCTATACTTATCGGTTCAAACATATCTGCAAAAGCTCAGGATTTAATAAACAGAGGCGCGGATAAAGTTTATGTTTATGATGATCCTATATTGGCAGAGTTCCAAGATGATCCGTACAGCTGCATCTTAGCAGACTTAATAAAAGAAGAAAAACCTGAAATCGTGTTGATGGGTGCAACAAATATAGGAAGATCTTTTGCTTCAAGAGTTGCAGCAAAAATTTATACCGGTCTTACAGCAGATTGTACAGCATTGGAGATAGATACCGAAACAAGAAACTTGATGCAAACAAGACCTGCTTTCGGCGGAAACATCATGGCAACAATTTTAACACCGAGACACAGACCTCAAATGGCAACTGTAAGACATAAAGTGTTTAAAGAAGCTAAAGTTCAGGAAGGCAGAACGGGTGAAGTTATAAACAAAACAGTAGATGCACAAAAGATTATTAACAGAACAAAATTTATAGGTTTCTTTAAAGATCAAAGTGCAGATGTAAATATCTCGGATGCAGATATTATAGTTTCCGGCGGCAGAGGATTAGGAAATCCTGAAGGTTTTAAACTTATAAAAGAGTTGGCAGACTTGTTGGGCGGAGCAGTAGGAGCATCAAGAGCCGCAGTAGATTCCGATTGGATACCTTATTCACACCAAGTTGGTCAAACAGGCAGAACAGTAGCTCCTAAAATTTATATTGCATGCGGTATTTCAGGACAAATTCAGCACATGGTAGGTATGAGTTCATCTGATACAATCATTGCAATAAATAAAGATAAAGATTGCCCTATGATGCAAACAGCAACTTATTCATTAGTTGGTGATTTATATGAAATTATTCCTGCAATAATAAAAGAAATTAAAAATGCCAGAGGATAATTTAAAATGATAAAAAGATTTTTAAGTTTTATTTTATTTTGCAGTTTGTGCCTTGTTTGTTGCGGAATAAATAGTAACGAACAAAATTCAACTGATGTTTCTGAACAGGAAGAAGAATATAATGAAGAAATATTAAGTAATGAAGATTTAGATAAATTAAATGAATTTGTTGCTCAAGCCAGAAAAAAAATGGATGAAGATAAAAATTATTCCGAAGCTGTAAAATTATTTGATGAAGCTATAAAGATAGGAAAAAAAGATTGGATATATGGTGATAGAGGAAGAGCAAAAGTTCTTGCTAATGATGCGAAAGGTGCAATAGAAGATTTTACAAAAGCAATAAAACTTAATGAAAGAGATGTTTATTATGAGTGGCGAGCTAGTGCTTATGGACTTATTGGTGAAAAACAATTGGAAAAAGAAGATTTAATTAAAGTAAGCAAAATTCAGAAAAAAAGCAAATAAAAAAGGAGAAAAACAAAAAAATGAAAAAATTAGTAATGTTAGTAGCAGTATTTGTAAGTTTGTCGGTAGTTTCAGTTTTTGCAGCAGATTCAAACACTTTTATTGATTTGTGCAAAACAGGTGGAATATCAGCTATACAAAGTATGTTAACCACCGGTAGTGTAGATGTAAATGCAGTTGCAGCGGAAACAGGTAAAACAGCTTTAATGTCAGCTTGTGAAAACAACTCAGCGGCTTCTGTAGCAATAGTTGGTTTGTTATTAAACAAGGGTGCAGATGTTAATGCAGTAGATGTTCTTGGAAAAACAGCATTGGATTATGCAAAAACAAATGTAAAATACGGAGATAAAATAGTTCCTGTTTTGGAAAAAGCAGGTGCTGTTAATTCAGCAATTAAAACAATAAAAAATTCTTCAGCAACAGCTTCTGAAATGGCAACAGCAGCAGCAACGGCAGCAGCAGTACAGTTAGCAACATCCGAAGAAGTATCAACAAAAGATCTTGCAGCAACAGCAGCAAATGCAGCAACAGAAACAGCAGCGGCAAAATCAACAGAACCTAAACAAGAACAAAAATCAGAAGATACAGGTTTCTTCAGCAAAATAAAAAGTTGGTTCAATTGGTAATTGATAAAAATAATAGAGAGCTTTATAGTTTTATACTATAAAGCTCTTTTTTTTTATATGTAAATAAGATAAAATCAATAATATAATATTTTTAGTATTGCTAAGGAGTAATTGGTGAAAAAAATTCTAGTATTTGTTTTATTTTGTAGTGTTTTAATCATGAGTTGTAAGAAAGTGATGGATGAGAATGCTTCATCGGAAGAAATAAAAAACAATCAAAATGAGATAGTTGATCAAGCTATTGACGATTTAATATATGGTAATATTACTGCTAATGAAGCATTAAATATACTTACAAAGGCAATAGAGCAAAATAAAGGTAATGGAATTGAGTGGTTATATGTAGAAAGAGGGAAAATTAAAAGAGACTTACAAGATTTTGAAGGTGCTTTAGAAGATATGAACAAAGGTTTGGAAATTAAGCCGGAAGCTTGGATGTATGTTGAAAGAGGAGGGCTTAAGGTAAAATTACAAGATTTTGAAGGTGCTTTAGAAGATATGAATAAAGGCTTGGAAATGGCACCAAAAGGGTGGATGTATTTAATGAGAGGAAGGCTAAAAATAAACTTACAAGATTTTGAAGGTGCTTTAAAAGATTTTGATGGAGCGTTGGCTTTAGGACAAAAAGGTTGGACACATAATAAAGAAGGTGATAGAGCAAAAATACAATTGAAAGATTTAAGAGATATTGCGGAGATATATATAAACAGAGGAATATGTAAAAGTGAATTGGGAGATTTGAAAGGTGCTTTAGAAGATATGAATAAAGCTTTAGGATTGGGTACGGAACCATGGATGTATGCAGAAAAAGAAGGGAAAAAAATAGAATTGAAAGATTTAAAAGATGATAATATAATACAGTTAGCTTATGCAGAAATAGAAAAAATAAAAGGACGCTTAAAAGACTAAATATTTTTATAGGTAATAAAATTTTGGAATATAAAAAAGAGTTTTATGGAAAAAATTCATAACTCTCTTTTTTATT
>JAEEGL012469551.1_pt1 | contig 10039 bp, 11 predicted proteins | sample 9134231 | NCBI WGS metagenome assembly JAEEGL01 (sample SAMN16246548, study PRJNA631951) | gut metagenome | biome: gut microbiome; feature: rumen; material: fiber-attached | host: Bos | place: Iran: Karaj | collected 2018-10 | reverse complement strand
TCCATATGTTGTATCGCCCATAACATTAATTGTTACGTTATTCCCTGTTTCTAAAGTATTATTAATATCACTACTTGCTGTAGGGAATATATTAGTCAATGTTATGTTGCCATCTTGGGTAGATGAAAAGGCTATTCTTCCCGTTCGAACAGCATTAGCACCACCTGTTCTGGTATAATTAAAAAATGCTATTGATACTCCTAGTGTTATACTTAATAATCCAAATACTAATAATAACGTTACTAAAGTCTTTTTTTTCATAACTAGTACCTTTCTATTAAAAATGATATTCTATAATTATAGAATATCATATTGCATTTATTTTGTAAATTCACTATCTCACTTTCTTTAAAGTTATTCCCCCATAAGCATTAAGTTCTTTTTTCGTTGAATTATTTAAACGATATATAGCATCTTCTTTTTCAAAGTCACTAGGAAGAATTAATTTTTGCCTATCACCTGTGCGATTAATAATAGTTAATGATTCTATTTCATCTCTTATTCTTTTAAAATACAATAATCTTTCATTAACATCAACAAGTTTTAAATCAGCTTGTTCTAAATATGGTTCTTTATTTCTAATTTGTCCAATAAATCTTACTAACTCTAATAACTCAGCATCTTGTTTATCCCAAGAAAAAGGTCGTCTATTGGCAAGATTACCTAATCCTTCCATACCTATCTCATCACCATAAAAAATGGATAAATTACCAGGCAGAAAAGCAAGTGCATAAAGATATATGGCATAAATCTTTTTTCCTAATTCATAATCTTTTTTTGATAGACGAAAAGCTCTTTGATATTCGCGGTCATCACCATTTAAATTCCAAGACCACTCACCACTATATTGAAATTCATTACAAGAAAAGATATTAATTGCTCTTGTTATATCATGAGTAGAAGTAAAATTCATTAAACTATATAAAGTATCATTAGGATATTCATTTATTAATTCATAGATAACACCACGTAATAGATTAATATCACCATATTTAAAATAGCGAATCAAAGCATTAATAAGAGGATAATTCATAACACTATCCATACCTTTACCAGATTCTATATAGCCCCTATTCATTCGCATAGGATTTTTCCAAACTTCACCAAGAATAAAACCATCTTCTTTATTTCTTTTAACTGCTCTTCTTATTCCTTCGATAAATTCATCAGTTAACTCATCTGCTACATCAAGACGAAGTCCATCAATACCTTGTGAAAACCATTTATCTATTATTCCTCCTTCGCCATAAATATAATCTTGCCATATTTTAGAATTACCATCACAAACAGGAAGATTTTTCATTCCCCACCAATAATCGAAATAAACATGATTATTAGCAATAAATTTCCGATAAAAAGGAAAATATTTTGAGTCACGGCTTTGATAAGCCCCTAATTCAGGAAAAGAATTAAATTCATTGAAATATTTACTATCATTACCTGTATGATTAAAAACGGCATCCAATATTACTTTCATCCCCATTTTATGAGCTTCATCACATAATCTTCTTAAATCTTCCAATGATCCAGCATATGGGTCTATCATTTCATAATCCGCAGTATCATAGCGATGATTGGACTGCGAATAGACAATAGGACTTAAATATAAAATGCTAACACCAAGAAATTTAATATAAGGAAGTTTTTCTATTATACCTCGTAAATCGCCACCATAAAAATCAGTATTCCACATACCATTTTTATTAGGTCCAATAACAATATCTTCATCCCATGATGAATGAATTATACGATTAGGCATTTCTTTTAATGGTTCATTATTACCTCTTTTAAATCTATCTACAAAGATATGATACATCATCTTGCCTTTAGCCCAATCAGGAACATAAAAATTAACACTCATTTTCCACATATCTTCACGAGAAACCGATTGATAATTCTCACGATTATGTTGTTTATAATAAATAAATTCATGATTTGCTTCAAAAGAAAAATAATAGTGGTAAATAGCCTTTGTTGGTAATGAAACATCCTCTTCAAAGCAAACATATCCATCTTCATTTTTTACATGATGAAGCTGATGGGCATCACGTCCCACACTTGTCTCTGTAATAAATTTCATTCTTTCAATCCAACCAAGAGACATTGGTACTAATATAGATATTCTATATGTAATCTTATCTTTATCATTTTTTAATATTTTTATATTATATTTTATACTATCTAATTTTTCTTTCATTAAAACACCAATTATAAATATTTAATTTCAAAAGCAACTAGCTTTTTTTCTTCCAATTCATTTTTATATATTTCCTTTAACAGTTTTTTTAATTCCATTTCTGTATGATTAGGCATAATATAGCTAACAGGGTAATACTTTAATAAATCATCAATATTATTAAATAATTTTTTATTAATAACTTGTGTTTTTATATATTTACTTGAATCAGCTATGTGATAAAAGGTAATATAGTCACCGATTTGTATTTTCTGTGATTTTTCTTTTAAAATACGTACTTCAACACTTTTATTTTTGGATAACATCCAATGATAAACATCATCTAAAATATTATATGTATATTCCATATAGTTACCTACTTACTTTAACAATATCTATTAATTGATTATCATTAAAAATCATCTTAAAACATGTACAATAATCCCAATTTCCATCAAAAAATTCTTTATTATTAAATATAAGTGAATGATTATTAATCATACACCATTTTTTTAATAAAAATGTTATTGCCGTAGCATGACTAACTATTACTACTCTTTTATCTTTATTTTTATATAATATATCCAAAAAAGCTTCTATCATTCTTGATCTAACTTCTTTTTGATTTTCACCAAAACCAATTTTATAGTTTTCATCTTGTAGTTGTCTTTCTTCAAAATCACTAGGTAGTTCATTCCAACTATTAATACCTTGTACTCTTTCTTTTAATCTTTCATCAATATTAACTTTTATATTATTATTAAATGCAAAATACTTTGCGGTTGACATTGCCCTAACATAATTAGAACTATAAACAATATCTAAATTTTTAAATTCTTCTTTATTAGCAAAACTTTCTGCTATTTTTTCTCCCTCCACACTTAATGGATTTTTTTCATTAATTAATTGAACTGAATCATTAGTTAACATTTCTCCTTGCAACTTTTTAAATCCTTCAGAATGTCGCATTAAATATATTGTCGTCATATTACTACCTACTTTCTTTTTTATGTAATTCACATGTTTTTAAATAATATTCCACTATTTTTTTATCTCTTAAAACAATAAATTTACTATGATATAAATTCTCATATTGAGAAGGTTTAATATTATTAATACAGTTAGTTATTAACTCTAAAGCTTTTTCTTTTGACACCCAAAGTAACTTACCACCTTCATCTATTTCCTTTTTAGTTAAATATAATTTCTTTTTATCTTCAATTACTTCACCGACAAAAACATATGATATTTGCTTAAAATTATCATTTGTTTTATCTTCTTCAATATATCCTAAAAAATCTATTATATTTACCTTGCAACCTGTTTCTTCCATTACTTCTCTTTGAAATGCTACATGATAATCTTCATCTTTCTCAACTCCACCACCAGGAAGTTTATATTCATTTTTGTTAGATTTATTAAAAATTGCAATCTTACCATCTTTTCTAATAACAATTCCACGAGCTGCTATTCTAGTTCTGGGATGATTAAAACCAATACTTCTCATTCCTATATCTTCATCTGTTATTTTTCCAATGCATTTTGTACTTGTAATTTCAATCATTTTATTCTCCATATTTTACCTCTATTATCTAATTATATTATCTATTTATTTTTAAATAATTGCAATAATTTTACGTTAAAAAAAGGAAAATAACTTTCCTCCTTTTAATATTGTTTAATACCTTTACATAATTCCATTTTATATTTCCAATATTCAGTATGTAATTTATATGCTAAATCATTTACTTTATCAAAATACTTACTATAATCATAATTTCCCATATTAGATAAAGCAACTATAATATATGGATTATCTGCAAATATTATTGATGCATCATGAACTACTGATCCACGCCATCCACTTTTATTAGCAACTGTATAACCATTTTTTCCCTTAATAAACTTCGGTACAGCATTCATAAAATTATTCATAAGGGCATTTCCATATTCTTCATTTTCTGCATAAAAGCGATATAATTCACTCATATAAATAACTGCATCATGAGCATTTGTACTACCCCAATTACTTGCTTCTTTAAAAATACTTGTTGTTCCTAATTTTGACCAAAAATCAAGCATATTTTTTCGTCCATAATTATCAATTAATATATTATGCGCAACATTATCACTATATACTGTTGAGTATTTTAATAAATCTCTTGTTTTATACCTTGTATATTTTTCAGCATATTGAATGCTTCCACTACCAACAACGTATTGTGCAGGAGTATATGTAAGCTCTTCATCTAAATTAATTTTACCTAAACTAGCCATCTCATATACGTAAATATCTGTTGGAGCTTTAATAGTACTAGCAGAAAAAATAGTTTGATTTTCATTATAAGTTACAGTAAATCCCGTATAAATATCTTTATAAGCAAAAGAAAAATGATTATTTGATTCACTATAATAGTTTTTTATTTCCTTAATAACATCATTAATACTATCAGGTAACTTATCAATATCAAGTTTAGTATTAAGACAACTTGTAAGTTCAGAAGCTGCAACCTTTTTTAATAATTTATTATCTAATTCCTGTAATGAATATATCTTAATATCATCTTCCATCTTTTTCTCAATTGTTATAATATAGTCTTCATATTCATCAATTTTTCTTCCATAATAAAATGTTTTAGCAACTACTGCACATACCGATATAAAAGCTAAAATTAGAATTATAACAACAAATTTATCACCATAATGAGATGATTTTCTTTGTTCATCTACTCCGATATTATTTTCAACTACTATATCTGGTACTTGTTCAATATTATTTTCAACACTAATATTTAAAGGTAACGGATTATTATTTTCTTGTTCACTAACTACATTAATTGGCTCATTATTAATATTTTCTGATGGTTTTAATTCGTTATTTTCTTGTTCACTATTATCAATAGTAACAATATTATTACTTTGTTTTACATCTTCATTAATAATTACTTCATTATTATCAATGAATGGTTCTATATTAATACTTTCATTATCATCATTTACTTGATTAATATCCTCATAATCATCAAAATTGACTTCTTCATATTGCTCATCAATAGGCAAAGCATCAATTTCTTCAGTTTCTACTTCCGATTCTTTTTCCTCTTGTACCACTTCTTTTGATTCTTCTTGATTAACTATATCTTCAGTTATTATTTGTGTTTCTATTTCAGGATTTTTTTCGTCTTGATCTTCTACATTTAATTCTTCTTGATCAACTATATTTTCATTTACTATTTGTGTTTCTATAATTGGCTTAACAGAAACATCATCATTTTTCTGTGGTATATTGTTATTTATTATTGGCTTTAAATCTATTTCATTTATTCTTATTCCTTGATTTGCTGGCTTTAGTTCTATTTCATTTATTTTAATATTACTATCAGTTTTAGGAATACTATTATTTAATTGTTTGGCATCAATATTTTTCTTCTTTTTTTTAGGAATAAATTCTTCATCTAGCCAATCATTCATATTACCACTTTCCTATTCTAAGAAAATTGTATCATGTCAGAAACAAAATATCAAGAATTTGAAAAAAAACAACCATATGGTTGTTAGTTTTCATTACTTATTTTTTTCTAAGTATTCTTCAAGTGTTAGTTTTTGATCCATAATATTTTTAGCAACTTCACTACTTCCTACATAACGTAAATGCCATGGTTCATAAGAATAACCTGTTATATCGTCTCTTCCTTCAAGATATCTTAATATGAACCCATACTCAGCAAGTTTAGCATGTATTTTAGCAAAAATATCACGTTCAGCAATCATATCATCATTTTCATACACTAGTTCACCATCTTTTTTTATACAAATATCAATGGCAAGACCTGTATGATGTTCAGAATAACCTGGAACTGCTACATATTTTTTAACATAATCAAGGCCTTTTTCTACAGTCCAATCATCCCATAATTTTTGCTGTTCTGCTACACTACGATAAACACTATCAAGTTCAATATAAACACCATCTTTTTCTAAATCAGCTTTTAATTCTTTATATTTTTCAAAAGCCTCTTTTTCTACTTGTATATCTTCATCCCAGGCATTTTTAGTATCTGCTAATTGAACGATTTGTTCCCAATTATCTGGTAATTTATTTTGTTTATTTACAAGAACCAAATAATTAATTTTTTCTTCCTCTTCTTTTCCACATGCTACTGTAAATGTTAATGCACAAATGAATGCTAAACTTAATAAAAATATCTTTTTCATATTTCCTCCTAGTTCATTATAACATATTTTTAAAATATAATACTAGATTATTTCCAATTAAACTTACCTTTTATTATTACATCTTTATTTCCTTTAACAATATCACCAATAATATAGGCATTTATTTTTTTTGATTTTATATGTTTAATAATATCATTGGCATATTCTTTTTTGGCAACAACAGTTAATCCTACTCCAAGATTAAAAGTTCTTATCATATCTTTTTCTAAAATATTTGCAGTTTTCTTTAATAATTTGAAAACATCCAAAATTTGATATTTTGATGCATCAATATTTGCACTTAGGCCATTAGGTAAAATACGATTTAAATTTTCACATATTCCTCCACCAGTTATGTGAGCAAGACCAGTAATCCAGCTTTTATCAAATAAATCCTTTAAGGCCTTATAATAGCATCTATGTGGCTCTAATATTACATCAATAAAACTTCTATTATTTATCTTTTCATCTAAAATTTGCGGATATTTTTTCATTATTTTTCTTACTAAAGTGTATCCATTGGTGTGAATTCCACTTGATTCAAGAGATATAACAACATTTCCCTCTTCTATTTTTGATCCATCAATTACTTTATCTTTATCAACAATTCCTACAATACTTGAAGTTAAAATATATGTACCTTTTTTTAATACTCCAGGTTGTTCCGATGTCTCTCCACCTGTTAATACACATTCTTGTTTATCACAAGCATCTTTAATAGATTTAACTATTCCACTTACAACATCTTTATCTAACTTACCACATATAATTGCATCTTGTACCGTTAATGGTCTAGCTCCCATTACTATGCAATCATTAATTAGGTGATTAATCATATCATAAGCAACAGAAGATAGTCTATGATATTGTGCAGCAATTAATTGCTTAGAACCTGGTTCTTCAGTTTTTAAAACTAAAACTGGATCCTTATATTCATTAAATTTTATATCATATAATGATGAAAAAGCTCCAACCTTATTTAATACTCTCGTATCACTTGTATCTAATATTTTTGCCATTTCTTTTTTGGTTGTATTAGCTAAATCAATATTTACCTCATATTTAATACTTTTTTTCATTTTTTCTCCTTATTATTTTGTATAAAAAAGTAGGGTTAATTAAATCCTACTTTTTTTATTACTTACAAGTAAAATCTTCTTCAGCCATAGCTTTAATGAAATCTTCTTTTGATAATCCAATTAGCTCATCTTCTTCATCATCAGATTCCATTTTTGCATAGCCTTCAATTGTTACCTTAGTTCCAGAACAAGTAACTTTTACGCCACTATCAGCAGTTTCTGCTAATTTAAATAGACTACAATATTGATTAGCAGTGTTGCTATCGCCAAGATCAAAAATAGCAGTAGCGTCAGTAACTTTATCATTAGCATCTAAATCTGCAATCATCTCTGCACTAATTTTCATTCCTTCTTCAGAATATGATCCAGTACATTTAACTTGATTTTTACCACATCCAGTTAATGTAAACATTAATAATGCACAGAAAACAACTAAGAAATATTTTTTCACTCCTATCCTCCTTTATTTCATTGTATCATCGATAATAAATTTAATCAACCAATTATTTATTTTTATTTAATAAACTATTTATTGTCACTTATCATTCTTCTTTTAAAAATTATTATTGTTACTATTATTATTAAAATTGTATATACTGAAAAGACAATAATATTCATAGTAGAAATAACCTCTAATTGATTATTTAATGTTCCTTTAATAATATTTAATGCACTTTCAAAAGGTAATAATTCACATATTTTAGCGAATACTTTGCCAATTAAATCTTTAGAAAAATACATACCACTCGTAAAACAAACTAATTGAACAATAATACTCCCAACTCCACCTGATGCTTTTTCACTTACTAAACTACCTATTAATATTCCAAATGTAATAAATAATATTGATATTATCAATGAGATTAAAATAGTATATAAAATATTTATACTAATACTTAATCCTAATATTATCGCTACAAGAAAGAATAATATTTCTTGAAAAAGAATTATTGGTATTAAAGATAAAATATATCCTAAAATATAATCACTAGGTTTCATGGGAGATGCACAAAGTCTAATTAAAAGTGAAGAACAACGATCTTTTGCAACCAAAGTTGCAGTAAATAAGGTAATAAACGAAAAGCCAAAAATAATTATTCCAGGAGTAAAATTCTCTAATTTAAATGATTCACTAGGAACTTTTATTTGTTGAAAAATAAACAATAAAAAAATTGGTAATAATAATTCAAAAACTAAACTCAATGGATCTCTAATTAACTCTTTAAAATTACGTTTAGCAAAATTTAACATTCTCATTATAATTCACCTCCTGTTGCAATACAAACAAAGGCATCTTCAAAATTTTTAGTTTTAGTCTTTTTTATAAATTCTTGTGCAGTTCCTATATCTTTTAAATCCCCATTTACCATAATACCTATTCGATCAGATAATTTTTCTGCCTCTTCCATATAATGGGTTGTTAAAATAATTGTAATTTTGCCTTTTAAAGATTCTATTATTTTCCATAATTCTTTTCTTGCTATAACATCTAGCCCTAATGTTGGTTCATCCAAAAATAAAATTCTTGGATTATTAATTAAACTTATGGCGATAGATACTTTTCTTTGCCATCCACCAGATAAAATTTTAGCTTTCTTATTTAATACATCATTTAATTTAAATAACTTAATTAGTTCATTAATCTTCTTATCTTTATCATTAATTTGATATACTCCAGCCATAAACTCAAGATTTTCCATAACTGTTAAATTAGGAGCAATAGCAGTTTCTTGGGGTGAAACATTTAATATTTCTTTAATTTTAAAAACATTTGTTTTCATGTCCATACCTTCAATAATAATATCACCACTTGTTGGCATGATCAATCCAGATAGCATTTTAATAGTTGTTGTTTTACCAGTTCCATTAACTCCTAATAATGCAAATAATTCACCATTTTTTATTTGCAAATTAAGTTTATTTACAGCATTTTTTTCCTTATATTGCTTAGTTAAATTTTTTATTTCAATCGAGTACATGTTATTCCTTTCCTGGCATTATTTTATCCATTGTTGCTTCAAATATTTCTGTTTTAACAAGTGCCATCCCTTTATTCTTATCACATAAAATCGCTACTGAATCTCCGGGTTTAATATCAAACATATCCCTTGCTTCTTTAGGAATTACTATTTGACCTTTCTCTCCTACCTTAGCAATACCTACATATTTATCTTTCATTTTCCCTCCAAAAGTATTATTAATCATACTTTTCTTACTAATTATACTATTGTATTCTTTTTTTTGCAATAAAAAAACAGATTACTCTGTTATATTAAAGAATATATTGGATTATAACCCCTGCTAATGCAGTAATAATAAGTCCTAATATCTCTCCTATCATAAACCCCTTAATATGAAACAAATAATTATGATATTCCAAAATCATATCTTCTGTTCCCTTAAAGACAAATCTCTTATCATGGCAAAACCAAATGATATCTAATATAATAACATCATATAAGTTAACTACTGTCCACAGAAGAAATCCATAACCAAATGCTTCTATAAATGCATTATATCCATTTATATATTTTAATACTACACATATAATTATTAAAAAAATAATTGA
>JAEEGL011668857.1_pt1 | contig 10039 bp, 3 predicted proteins | sample 9134231 | NCBI WGS metagenome assembly JAEEGL01 (sample SAMN16246548, study PRJNA631951) | gut metagenome | biome: gut microbiome; feature: rumen; material: fiber-attached | host: Bos | place: Iran: Karaj | collected 2018-10 | reverse complement strand
GTTGTAATAGAAGTAGAAGGCGAAAAGATCGACGCCTATCAATCTCATGTGAAGGGAGATGAGGATAGAATGCATTCATAGTCCATGCCGGTCACGACATGAAGGAGCACCGAACTGAGAGAGTGAAGAGAAGTGTCTTAGTAGATCAGTTGATTTCTATATCCATTTGAACAGGGAGCTCGAATAAGGGGATCCAAGTGGAAGCGAGCTAATCGCCGACATCATGTTTATCACAAACGTTTCCCGCTGTAAATGACAGAGCTTTTTCGCATCAAAGCTTTATTACCATGAACAAATAGAAAGGAACGCACCATGAACACCAGGGAACTTAAGAGGCTTTTAGCCATAGTCATGACACTTGTATGCATGTTTGCATACGTTCTTTTTGAGCCTGCTTCTGTGCTGGCAGCAAATGCCCGCAGCGATAGGTTGCTGACAGAAAATATTGCCGCGATCAATGGAGCGTGGGGAAACGATTATCGCACGTATAGTCCCCTTGTTGGTGAAATGGCAGACGAAAGAGATGAAGACGTCAAGCGTTTTCGCAGAGAGGACGGCGCGATAGAGCTCGTTTCCTATTCCTCTCCTGTTCACTATATGAAAGACGGCGAATGGGCCGCGATAGATAACACCCTTAAATATGATGAGAAGACCGGCAGGTTCGTCAATACGGCCAATGACTTCATCGTGGAGCTTGGTGCGGACGAGCCTGTTTTGAATGTCAGCTATAACGGAGAAACGCTGACCATTGCGGGAGTCGAGCTTCCCGGTATCACTGACAGCGAGCTTACCGCAGTAGTTTCAGAAAGAGAAAAGAAGGATGATCTTGCCGATGAGGAGAAGGACGATCTGCTTCGCTTCCCGGAGGAGCTTTCTTCCGCTCTGGCATATTACACCGCAGATGGCAAGGAGGCCGGCCTTGAATACAAGCTCAGCGGCAAGAGCCTTTCGGAATACATAACCGTATCCGAGAAGCCGGAGGAAGCTCCGGTATACGTCTACGCATTCACCACTTCCTTGATTCCCTTTCAGGAAGAGAACGTCATTTTCTTCAAGAACTCCGAGGGTGAAGACGTTATGTACTTCTCCGCTCCCGTGATGCGAGATGCAGATGGCAGCGAGTGCTTTGATTTCACCGTAGAGCTTATCGCCAATGAGGATAACAGCTATACCTACACTCTTACTCCCGATGAAGCCTGGCTGATGAGCGAAGAGACGGTCTATCCCGTCGTTATCGATCCCGATATCAATATCAATTACAGGAACAATGTTCAGGATACGTATATCAGCTCATCCCATCCGACAACAAACTTTGATTCATATGACCGACTGAAACTCGGAGCAACAAGCACATACCGCAGCCTGCTTCAGCTTACTACGCTCCCTGCTCTTAAGCCGGGCGACGTAATAATCGGCGCATATATCAACCTTTTCAGATACTCTACAAACATCAACAACAGTGACGGCCAAGAGATCGACTTCTACCGAATCAAAAAAACATGGGACGAGACTACTGCAACATGGAACAACTTTGCTCCCAACAGCTCGAGTTCCGTTGATCTCTCAAGGAAGGAAAATATAGCCCTTAGCATTTATGGCGTAAACAGCGTCGATATCACAGATCTGTACAAGAAGTGGTACAAGGAACCGTCTACCAACCACGGTGTGCTTTTCAGACTTAAATCGGAAAGCACCAGCGGCAACCCCTACTATGTCGAGTACATTTCATCCAGGTACTCCACTTCCAGCGAAAATCATCCGTATTTTACAGTAGTATACATCAACTCCACAGGTCTTGAAAGCCGCTTCTCTTATTCAAGCCAGAGCGCCGGCAGGGCAGGAAGCGGCAGCGTAAACCTTTTCAGCGGCAACCTGACTTTCAGCTTTACCGACGCGGAGATCACCAATGGCGTGCTGCCCATTTCAGTATCGCATGTTTATAATACCAATGACAAGGCCATCGACATTGGCTACGGTTACGGATGGAGGCTCAACTATTCTCAGGAGATCAACGAGATAGAGGTTACCGACCGCAATGGAACAAAGACCTTCTATGAATACATCGACGGAGACGGTACCAGGCATTACTACAAAGCAAAGGAAGGCGCGACCGAAACATACGTCAATGAGCTTGATAAGGATTCCGTGCTTACCATCAATCCCGGCTCAAGGCTGATGACTATTACCGATAAGGGCGATAACAAGCTTGTATTCAAGTATGGCACTTCCGGCAATAAAAGACGCGGACGACTGATCCGTGTAGAAGATGCCAACGGTAATCAAACACTGATCACTTATGATACCGACGTAGTAGCGGCAAACAGCAAAGTCAATTTACATATAACGTCCATCACCGAAAAGCTCTCAGGGAATTCTTCCAACGGTCAGAGCATTACTTTCTCATACAGCAACAGCCATCTTTCGTCCATTACCGTTCCAAACGGACTTAACCGTACGTATACATACAATAATAATGAAGATCTTGCGCAGGTCGGCTCAACCGACAGCAAAACATGCTGCTATTATTACTCGGGGCACAAACTTACACAGGCAAAGAACATAGACGATTACAGCCTCTATTATGCTTACGATGATATCAAACGAATCGTTTCTGTTCAGGAAACAGCCAATACCACATCAAACAATCCGCTTTCCGGCAATTCACTGACTTTTGAATACGGCTGGAACGTGACAAAGGTCACCGACGAGCCTGAAAGGGATACTATCTATCAGTTCAATAACGCCGGTCAGGCAGTCAGTGTAAGGGACAGCGAGGGCAATGCGGTGTTTGCGGCGTACAATACCGCCGAGCAGACAACTACCAAGCTATCCGCCGTATCCAAGATGCAGCATACCGTTATCAATCTGCTCAAGAATTCGAGCTTTGACAGCGACTCATATGAGGGCTGGTCGGTTTCGGGCACTGGATCTACTATCACGAGCAGCAAATTCCATACTGGCAAGATGAGCCTCAAACTTGCGGCAGGAGGTTCCGCACAGCAGACAGTATCCGTCACGAGCGGTAAAGTCTACACCTTCTCCGCATATTTCTCCGGTGCGCCCAAAGCGAAGCTGCAGATTTACAACGGTACTGAATTTGTTGCCGAAAGCGATGAAGTCGCTACCTATGGTACTGCCGGAACGGATTGGTCAAGAGGCTCCGTTACCTTCACGGCTCCGTCAAACAGCATATATGTGAGATTCGTGAATGCAGCAAACGCTGCTTCTCCGGTATACATCGATACTGCCCAGCTTGAAACGGGGGACACTCCCAACCGGGTCAATCTTCTTTACAACGCTGATTTCAGCAACGGCATGACCGGTTGGGCTACCAGCGGGTCTTCATCAGCCGACGGGATAGTCAGCGACACTTCCGATTCACATCCGTTATATTTATCAGGCAATGTCTATCATATGGCGGGCAATGTCGGCGGGACAAAAACGGTGAAGCAGACCCTTAAGGTGAATGGTAAAAAGGGCGACGCCTATTCATTCGGAGCATGGCTTAAGTCGGATTCGATACCCTTGCACGAAGAACCGTATGATGAAAAAGAATACGGCGTAAAGCGTATAGCTCTTGAGTTCCGTAAGGACGACCATCAGGTCGACTTCATCACCGTTTACTTCAATGCCGATACAACGGAGTGGCAGTTCGCCTGCGGCAGCGCGGTCGCTCCGAACGACTATGATACGATAATCCTCGGCGTCAATTTCCACCGTTCCGCTAACGACTGTTACTATGACGGCATACAGCTTTATCGCGAGGAGTTCTCTCAGGGATATGAGTATGACGAGAACGGGAATCTCTCGAATTATACCTCCCTTATTTCGCAGGAGAACGATTTCCAGTATGATGATGACAACAACCTCACGAGCGCAAAGGACGCAAGGGGGAATACCACCACTTATACCTACGACAGCCATCACAACCAGCTGACGGCGACCACGCCCGAAGGCGTCGTAACGACCAATGTGTACGATACCAACGGCAATGTGACGAGCACGCAGGTCGGAAACAGCACCGACTATATCAAGGCGTCCACGACATATGATACCGCTTCCGTTCTTGCAGCTGCGGTGACTGATGCAAGGGGCAATTCGGTAAATTACGCTTACGACAGCAACACAAGGCTGCAGACCACGGTCACTGATCCCAAAAACAACACAAGTACCTATTCCTATGGTGAACCCGATAAAATGCTGCGCCTTGCTTCCCTTACCAGTCCGACAGGCACGGGGACCGATACAGCTCAAGTAGGGTATGGCTACGATACTTACGGCAAGCTCACCTCTATTTCTCGGAGCACGACCGTTTACAGCTTCACGTATGACGCGTGGGGAAATGTTGTCGATACCAAGGTCGGGAATACGACGCTTTCGACCAATGCCTACGACGAGTACGGCAAGCTTGAGAGAGTTACCTACGGCAACGGCTTCGTTACGGAGTACGTATATGACGAGCTCGATCGGGTAAGCGAGATCAAGCAGGGCACGGCCAACAACCTTGTCCTCAACTACAAGTTCATCTATAACGGTGAAGGCGATCTTTACGAGCTGAGGAATTACAAGACTTTCCGCTCGACCTTCTTCGAATACGACCACGCTGGAAGATGCATGGCAAGCACGGAAAAGGAGTTTGAAGATACGACCGATGGTATCGGCTATGGCGACGTCCTTTCCGGTTACAGGTACGAGTATGACGCGAACAACAATCTTTCCAAGCTTATATGCAGGATGGGGGACGAGGAAGAGCCTTCTTGGGCTACTACCTATGTATATGACAAGGATAACCGCCCTACAGAAGTCCTTCTCGACAACGGCAAAAAGGTCGTCAACACCTATGACGCCATCGGCAGGATCACGAGCAAGGCGCTGAAGAATGGGAACAGTACCATACTAGGCACAACCGTTACCTACGTCCCAGGCGCTAACGGCAGTCAGACCGCGCTTGTTTCCACCTACAAGAACGGAAACGACGACGCGTACAGCTATACGTATGACGCCAACGGCAATATCACCTCCATCATCAAAGGAAGCATGAGCTTCACTTACGAGTATGATAAGGCGAACCAGCTCGTAAGGGAAAACCTTTACTATGGCTCCGGCAATACGAACAACGCCACCTATACCTATACATATGATCTATGGGGCAACATCCTTCAGAAGAACAAGTATGCATATACCACCGACACTGTAGGAACTGTTCAGGATACCGTGACCTACGGGTATACCGACAGCCAGTGGGGAGACAAGCTGACCTCTTACAATGGAAGCACCATCACCTATGATTCCATGGGCAATCCTACGAGCTATCTCGGAAAGACGCTCTCTTGGGAGGGCAAACAGCTCAAGCAGGTGAATATGACCGTTGCCGGCGCGAACGTACAGCTGCAATACGACTACGACGAGAACGGTCTGCGCATGCAGAAGCAGTATTCCGTGTTCGGTGCGACCAATACCACAAGCTATTACTACAACGGTTCGGTACTGATCGGCATGGAAACAGAGCAGGGAGCGATCATGCGCTTCTCGTATGATGCGAGCGGGAACGTCGTTTCGGTCGATTACTCCGATGATTACGGCGATACGTTCACGACGTATTACTATCTCCGCAACGCGCAGGGGGATATCGTCAAGCTGATTGACAATACAGGTTTAACGGTAGTAGAATATACCTATGACAGCTGGGGCAAGCCCCTCGGCAGAACGGGCACGTTGTCAAACTCCTTGGGTAAGTATCAGCCCTTCCGTTACAGAGGCTACGTCTACGATGAGGAGACCGGATTCTACTATCTCCAGAGCCGCTACTACGATCCCACTACCTGCAGGTTCATCTCCGCGGATGTGCTTCTCTCCACCGGTCAGGGCGTGGTTGGGCACAATAGCTTCGCCTATTGCCTTAACAATCCTATTAATAGATGCGATTCGAATGGGGCTTTTTCATGGGGAACACTATTGACATGCGTGGCAATAGTTGCTGTTGCAGCTGTTGTAGTTGCCGCTACAGTAGCAACGGCGGGTGCAGCAGGCGCTGCTGTTGGTGCCGTAGCAGGAGCATACTTTGGAGCAACGGCGGCTTCTGTAACAACGGCTGCGGTTACTGCGGGAGGCTATGTCGTGGCTGGATCAATAGCAGCCTGCGCAGCAAGTGATGTAATTGAAGAATGTTCAAACGTTAATCCCATTCGAGATTATGCATTTAATGGGAATGATGCAGCATACCGTACAACAGAAGCGGTTTTGTATACGGCAGCATTCGCATATATTGAGATTGGCTCAATGTATCAAGCAACCGGACAAGATGATTTGTCGGATTGCATGGATACACAATGCTTTGTTGCAGGGACGTTGATAAAGACAGAAGATGGACCGAAAGAAATTGAGAAAGTCGAATCGGGGGACTGTGTATTTGCAACAGATCCCGAAACAGGAGAAAGCGGATACAAAAAAGTCTTACAGACCTTTGTGAAAGAAACATACGAAACTGTTGATGTTACATATGATGGCGAAACAATAACGACCACACCGACACATCCGTTCTATGTTCCGAACAAGGGTTGGACAAACGCGATCGATCTTCGCGCAGGAGACATACTTGTAACATGTAATGGCAAGTATGTTGTTGTCGAAAAAGTCCAGCATGAGATCCTTGAAAGCCCGATAAAGGTTTATAACTTCGAGGTCGAAGATTATCATACCTATTATGTGGGTGGTACAAGGACTGAAGAGCATCTTTGCATTTTAGTACATAATTCATGTAGGTCAAAAAACAAACTACGCTCTGATCCGAATGCTTCAGGTGAGCATACTACATTTAGATATGGAGAAGACGGGAGAATAAGTCATTACGCAACTTTTGAACCCGTAAAAAACAAGCCAGGTGTAATTAAAATGAAATTGCGATTTGATGGCATAGGTAATGCGCACAATGGAATTTCTACTCCACATTTTCACATTGGATCAAAAGTTGTTCCCGGTTATAAAATGCTTGAGTATTTACCGAAGGGGTATCTATATGAATAACGTCATTACCGAATTAGCTGAATGGTTTTCTATGGAATGCGATGGAGATTGGGAGCATGGAGAAGGCATAACGATAGAATCGCTCGATAATCCGGGTTGGTCTCTTAGAATCTGTCTTGATGGTACATTATTGGCAGATAAAGCGTTTAGCCCAATTATGAAAGGCAACTCAGAAGATTTTAACGACACCACATGGCTGAATTGCTATAGGGAAGGCGACTTTTTCTATGCTTATGGCGGAAGAGATATGCTCGAAGAGATAATAAAGGTTTTTATTAAGTGGATGAAAGCCAACACCGATCCTTCACCTTGGGATGATGAGGTCGAGCGTTTGAAAAGCAAATGCCGTGAATTGCAATCAGATATTAAAAAAGGTATTAACATAGAACCGGATATACGTCTCGTCAACTCAGAGATCGACAATATTCCTCAAGAGCATCCAGGGAAAAGAGTTCTCAGGAGAATGTTCGAAGAGATATATCAGTAAACACTGCTGTTAGCTGGTACTATCTCCGGACCCGATAGTTTGATTCATATAAGCTCGTAATTCTCTTTACAGTGGCAGGTTCAATGAGAATGGGGCTGTTGCATTTGCAAGGGATTGCAGGCAACAGCCTTTCTCATATTGTCCGATATTCATGGTTGGAATCTTTTGCCGTGGTTTTATATGTTGGCATATATCGGCATAGTCTTCTATCTTTGTTTCGTTAATGAGCAGACTTAAAAGACAAAACTTTCTTGCTTTGTTGTTGATAAGTGTTAATTCTTTTTCGAGGCTATAAGCACATACTTCTGCGGTGCATGCCCGGTATAGTAGAATGGATAGCAGGTTGTTAGCATGAGATGTCGTCCGGAGATTAACGGTACTCGCAGCTCCTCGTCGGAATCGAGTATCCTTATTGATTCGACGGTATAGTTGTGCACCGTGCCATCTGCAAGCGTGACCGTGATCGTATCCCCAAAGTCTATATCCTTGAGTACTTGAAAATGGTTGCGGTTACGGTGCCCGTAGATGACGCAGACGCCTTCTTCACCGGGATAAGCGGAGGTCTCAAGCCAGCCCGGCGTCTTATCGAGCGTTTCATTGTCAACACCAATCGATACGGGGACGTTGGTCCCGAGGATCGTCAGCGTGAAAGACTTACCGTAAACCGGAGAAGTATACGGCGCAGTAGTTGGCTTTGGTGTAGATTTGACAATGGGGGTGTTTGTTGAAACCGGACCGGTAACAGAAGACGTCGGTTTAGGTGAAACAGTTTCCATAGGATCGGCGGTAGAATCGGGAACAGTAGTTTCCTCGGGAATAGGCGTGTGAGCGTCCTTTATAGGCATCTCTGTTACAATTTTTGCTGCAGGAAGCGGAACCTGATGATCGACAGGTTTGCTGTTTCTCCCTGCGAGGAAAGCGACGGCAAAGATGAGCGCTATAAGCGCAATGAGTGCTGTAAGCAACGCGATGAACTTCTTGTTTTTCATTTGTATTTCCTTTCTATAATAAGAATTGCGCCCACCGTTTACGATGGGCGCTCATGTTATGAATACGGCCTCCCGAACATGAACAATGTGTATGTATAGGACGACCAAATGTCTCGGATGACAACGCGGCCCTTTGAGCTTGACGCCTCTATGACCTTTCCGAGACCTATATAGATCCCTGTATGGTGTATCTCATTCCAGCGGCCGCATCCAGAGCAGCCTGATTTCTGCCAATAGATGAGGTCCCCGGGCTGAAGTTCACTTTGCTCAATAGTCATGTCGTGACTATAGCAATAATAAGCCTGATCTGCGGCACAGCCCCAGAAGTGGTCTCCGAGATCGGGATCGACTTGGTTTATCGCCCAGCAGACAAGGCCTGAGCAGTCAAACTTGTCGTCGCCTCTTGCTCCGAGTACATACGGCGCTCCAAGCTTTGATATTGCCGCCCTTGCAACATCTCCTCCTTTTCCGGCGGGAAGAAGTGCGAGGATATCGTTGAGGTTGGCGTCTCCGCTCACGTTGATTCCCATCATCCTTGCGTAGTATGAGCAGTATTCCGGCTTCATCATTTCATAAAGGATCTCACGCTGATAATCGTTGAACTCGAAATGATCCGCCGCTTCCTTATAGGTCATTGAGTGCTGATGAACGTAAACGGTCTTGATCCACATCTCCTCTTCCTCGTCGTAGCTGCCGAAAGTCGTCAGCTCGTACCAGTTCATTTCATAGAAGATACGGCGAATGTAGTCGATGCTTATATCCGTCAGCTCTATGACTTGGATCGGATCAACGCCGTCCGTAGTGCAGGCGACGGCGAAGACGGCAATAACGTCGTTCCAGTTATTTACCGGCGCATCTCCGTCTCCGTCGCCTATGTAGCTTATAGCAAGCGCGTCATAGCTGCCTATGTCGACGGCGAGAGCGTCGGCTTCCATCCGTTCATGATACTCCGAACTGATCTCTGCCACGATCTCGCTCATGGGCTTGCAGCCCGTCATATCCTCGTGCGCGAAGATACCGAACGCAGAGCAGACGAGAAGGGCAACAACGGCTATTACGGCAATAACGATCACCGATACCCATCCCCCTGCGGCGATCACTGCAACAAGCTCTTTAACGGCTTCCGCAGCCGCTTTTGCCGCTTCAGCAATAAACTTTGCCGCGGCTTCCGCTGCCTTTGCCGCCGCCTGCGCAGCTGCCTTGGCGACCTGCGCGGATCTCTCTGCCGCGACCTTTGCCGCCTGTGCGGACTTTTCAGCTGTGACCTTGGCTGCTTCCGCGCTCTTTTCAGCAAGCTTTGCTGTCTGTTGAGCAGTCTTTGCCCCGGCATTGGCAGAAGCTTGAGTGCTTTTTTCAGCAGACTGAGCCATACCCTTTACGGCATGAGGGTGACGCGCCTTCAAGGAATATGCAGACGGCTTTGATGACAAGCCGGATTTTGGCTCGCCTGCGGGAGATCGAACGCTGACTGTCTGTGATCCGTTGTTCGGGAATGGGGATCTATACTCAGAAGCCGTTTTTTCGACAGGCTGTGCAGATG
>JAEEGL011278714.1_pt1 | contig 10039 bp, 6 predicted proteins | sample 9134231 | NCBI WGS metagenome assembly JAEEGL01 (sample SAMN16246548, study PRJNA631951) | gut metagenome | biome: gut microbiome; feature: rumen; material: fiber-attached | host: Bos | place: Iran: Karaj | collected 2018-10 | reverse complement strand
TCCGCCAACCCCGAAGTAGTCTCCCGGGCGGTCTGCTCCTACACGCTAGTCTCGTTTGGCGCCGTCGCGCTCTGCGGACAGATGGCGGCGTCCTCGTACTTCACCGGAATCGGCCGCACGCGGCTCGTGTTCTGGGTCAACGTCGTCGGGAACCTGCTGAACGCGGAGCTGGACCCGATCCTGATCTTCGGGCTCTGGGGCTTCCCCGCGCTAGGCATGGCCGGCGCCGCGTACGCGACCGTGGCCGCGATGTTCCTCCAGTGGGGGGCGCTTGCATGGTTCGCGCGCAAGGACATCGCCAGGGCGTGCCCTTGCCCTGCAACGGCCGCGAAGACGCCGTCCGTCCGAGCCATCCTCCTCAAGGTCCTTCGCTACGGGATTCCGTCCGGCGCGTATTCGACGCTCAACATACTCTCGTTCACGATATTCGTCTTCGTGACCGGACGCGTCGGCGATCTCGCGTTCGCCGTCTCCAACGCCTGCTTCAAGGTGAACTACCTCCTCTTCGCGCCCGTGGAGGGGTTCGCGATAGGCGCGGCCACGCTCGTGGGGCAGGCGCAGGGGCGCGGCGATTCCGCCGCGGCGCATTCCGCCGCCATGCGCACGCTCGCGCTCGGCGTCTGCTTCGCGATGCTTCTCACCGCCGCGGCCTACATCCTGCGCCACCCCATCCTCGCGCTCTTCGCCCCGACCGGGGCTTCGGCTGGGACGGTGCGTGAGTTCCATTCGCTGGGCACCGTCCTTTTCGCCTGGATGGCGCTGTGGCAGGTGTTCGACTCGACGGACGTGATAATCTCCGGCGCGCTGAAGGGTGCCGGAGACACGCATTTCGTGATGTGGTGGATGGTCGCAGTCGCCTTCGGACTCTGGCTGCCGTGCGTCTGGCTAGTCGCAGAGTTCTGGAACACGATGCCTGCCCTGTGGGCGACGATGGTCCTGTACGTCGTTGTCATCAGCGCGGGGTCGGCCGTCCGCTGGTTTCGCGGAAGCTGGCGCCGGATAAGGCTCGTGTAGAAGTGTGTTGGAAATTATAATTTTCCGTGGATGAAATTATAATCGCAGTCCCTTGGATTTGATAAAATAGCCAACATGAAACACACCTCACTTTTCGTTGCCTTCATGGCCGGTGTCGCGGCGTTTGCCGGGCCCAATCCTTTCGACGACGTCAACCTCAAGGGGGCCACCGACAAGGCGAACCCGGTCGGCTACAGGATTGGCGAGCCGATAGTGTTCACGCTAAGGACGGAGAACCTGGCCGAGGTGCCGGCTGGAGCAAACTACCGCGTCCACTGGAAGCGAACGGGCGACGACGGAATCGTCAAGGAGGGCGAGTCGCCCCTCAAGGTCGGCGAGACGTGCGTAGTCACGACGAAGATGGACCGCGCGGGGTTCGTTCGCCTGGAGGCGCGCGTCGTCGGAGGCGGCGGATGGTGGGTGCAGCGCTCCAAGTCCGCCCCGGGGTGCGAGGGCTGGTACAAGGAGAAGTCCGTGTTCTTCGACGGCGGCGCGGGCGTTGCGGTCGACAAGATCGAGCAGGAGATCCCCGAGCCGAAGGACTTCGACGACTACTGGAAGAGGCAGAAGGCGGCTCTTGCGAAGGTTCCTCTAAAGGCGGAGCGCAAGGACCTCGGGTCTGTCGGCGGCTGCAAGGTCTACGCCGTCTCCATCGACTGCGCGGGGACTCGTCCCGCGACGGGCTACCTGTACATCCCGGAGGGCGCAGCGAAGAAGAGCTGCGGCGCCCGCATAGCGTTCCAGGGCTACGGCACGTACCGGCAGGGGCATCCGGACTGGGCCGCCGGCCCCTGTGCCGCCAACCGCGAGGTCTTCATGGAGATCAACGCGCACGGCTTCGAGCTCGAGCGCGAGAAGGGCTACTACGACGCCTTCTTCAAGTCCATCAACACGTCCGGCAAGGGATACGTCTTCAACGCGCAGGAGAACGCCGATCCCGACACGTGCTACTTCCACGGCATGGCGCTGCGCCTGATCCGCGCCGTCGAGTACCTGAAGTCGCTCCCCGAGTGGAACGGAAAGTCGCTCATCGCGGAAGGCGGAAGCCAGGGCGGGCTCCAGACGAGCTGGGCCGCCGGGCTCGGGCTCGGCGTCACGCTTGCGCGCCCGTCGATCACGTGGGGCTGCGACCTGGGAATGCCTGAAGGCAAGAGGGGCCGCATCCACGGCTCGTGGCACATTCCGTACGGGAAGGGCCTCGACTACTACGACGCAGTGAACCACATCCGCCGCGCGAAGTGCCCTGTCGAGATCACGCGTGCGGGACTCGGCGACTACACCTGCCCGCCTTCGGGCCTTGCTCTCTACTACAACGCCATTAGCGGCAAGAAGTCCATCAGGTGGGTCCAGGGCTCGCAGCACGGCTTCATCCCGCCTGGAGAGAACCAGGAGATCGTCCTCGGCAGCTTCAAGCCGACCGGCGGCGAGTCGAAGTCGCAGAACGCCTCCTCGTCCGTAAGGTAGCCTCCGGCAATGGAGCAGGCTGTGGATTTGCCGCGGACAGGCGGGATTTGGTAAATGCCAAGACGCATTGCCTGCAGGGAATCTGAAATGGCGCGGGCGAGTTGCCCGCGCGATCTTGAAATTATTCGTGGATGAAAATGCAATTCGACGCGCCACGATTTGATATAATCGAACATATGAAACCCACACTCCGATTTGCCGCGGCGCCGCTGTTCGCCGCCATCCTTGCGCTTCCCGCGAACGTCTTCGCGGACGCAGAATTCAAGTTCGCGAGCGTCTGCTCCGACAACATGGTCGTCCAGCGCGACGTCGCCGCGCCCGTGTGGGGCTTCGGCGAGCCCGGCGCGAAGGTCTCCGTCGCGCTCAACGGCAAGAAGGTCGGTGAGACGACCGTGGACGAGAAGGGCCGCTGGACGGTGAGGCTCCCGCCGCAGAAGGCGAACAAGAAGCCTTGCAAGATCGCGGCCAAGTGCGGAGCGAAGACTGTCGCTGTCTCGAATGTCCTCTTCGGCGACGTCTGGTTCGGATGCGGGCAGTCCAACATGGCCTTTGCGTTCAACAGCTTCGGCTGGAAGGCGATCGGGGCCAGGGAGTTCGTCGCCAAGGCGAAGAACCCCTCGATCCGCACGCTCCACATGAACGAGGGCGAGAACCGCAACGCACTCGTTCCGCGCGAGGACGCGCTCGGGATCAAGTGGGAGACGGCCTCGCCCGAAAGCGTCGCCAAGTTCAGCGCTGCGCTCTACTGGATGGGCGACAAGCTCCACAAGGAGCTGGGCGTGCCGATCGGGCTCATCGACGCCTCCTGGGGCGCGACTTCGATCCAGACATGGCTAGACGGCGACTACAGCGCGCAACACGGCGAGCGCCACGCGCAGCTCATGGGCCGCCGCGGCTGCGACATCGCGCGCAACCCCGCTGGCGCAAAGCTCAACCCGGGGACGGTCTGCTCCATGCACAACGGACTCGTCGCGCCGCTCTATCCGATGGCGATCAAGGGTGCCGTCTGGTACCAGGGCTGCAGCAACGTAGGCTTCGATTCGCAGTGGAGGCAGTGCATCGAGGCGATCCTCGGCGGCTGGCGCGCGAAGTTCACCTACAAGGACAAGCTCCCCGTCATCCTCACCTGCATCGCCCCGCACAACCTCGGCTCCAAGCCGGACAGCCGCGGGCGAATCGCGAACGGCGAGGCCGCCAATCCCACCTGGTCCGTCGAGGCAGACATGCGCCTCGCCGCCGTGGAATGCGCGGCGAAGATGCCCGACTGCTCGTTCGTTTCGCTCCTCGACCTCGGAGAGGACGACATCCACCCTGTCCGCAAGGAGGAGGTCGGCGAGCGCTGGTGCAAGACCGCCCTCCAGAACTTCTACGGGAAGCCCATCCAGGGCACGTCGCCTTCGGTCGCATCCGCCGAATACAAGGGCGGCAAGGTAATCCTCACGCTCAGGAACGCGAAGGGGCTCAAGACGCGCGACGGCAAGGCGCCGGCCGGGTTCGAGATCGCGTCCGCGCCAGGCGCGAACGGCAAGGTCCGCATCTACAAGGCAAACGCCAAGATCGTCGGCGAGACGGTCGAGCTTTCCTCGCCCGAGGTGACGGACGCCTTCGCCTACCGCTACGCATGGTTCGACCTGCCGCTCGGCTGGAACGTCGTCAACGGCGCGGGGCTGCCGCTCGACTCTGCTCGCGGCTACAAGGACGGCAAGTGGCACGACCAGGAGAAGTGACGTGCCCTGCACCAGTCAGACTGCCGTCCGCGTTCGCGCGCTGAATGGAATTGCCATGCTTTCCGCGTTGCTGCCGCTTCCCTCGTCCGCAGACCTCGCCCCCGCTCGTTCGGACGCGACGTTCGACCTCCGTCCTTTCGCGGACGCGAGGACGGCGCTTCGCAATCCGGACAAGGGGTGGTTCATCCACTATTACGACGACGGGACCGAAAACTACGGAACCAGGGACGGCGAGGCGCTTTCGCCGGAGCGCGCCCTGGAGCTGATCCCGTGCCTGGACCACGTCTACCTCCGCCTCGCGTGGTCTCATCTCGAGCCGAAGGAGGGCGAGTACAACTGGCGGCTTTTGGACAAGGTCGTGGACCCGTTCACGAAGGCAGGCGTGGGCGTGGCGTTCCGCGTCACGTGCAAGGAGACGGACCGCAGCCAGTACTACGCGACGCCTAAGTGGGTCGCCGACGCTGGCGCGAGGGGGACGATGATGGAAGACGCGTGGGAGCCGGACTACGCCGACCCGGTCTTCCTGGAGAAGCTGGACAACTTCCACAGGGCCTTCGCTGAGCGGTACGACGGACGAGAGAACCTCGTCTACGTTGACGTCGGCAGCTACGGCGACTGGGGCGAGGGCCACACGGCTTCGAGTTCGCGAAGGGACTGGCCTTGGTCCGCCGTGAAGGCGCACTTCGACATCTACCGCAGGCACTACAAGAACGCCCTTATTGCAGTGAGCGACGACTTCATCGGCAGCCGGGTGACCCCGGAGGGCAAGCCGGAGATCCTCCAGTACGTCCGCGACGCGGGCTGGACATTCCGCGACGACTCCATAAGCGTCAAGTGGTTCATCGACAACCTGGGCCCGCAGATGCGCTCGCCCGAGCTGTTCGACGCGGTGTGGGAGAAGGTTCCGACGATCCTCGAGCTTGAGCACTACCAGGTCGCAGTCGCGGCGGACACCTGGCGCGGCGGCAGCGTCTTCTACGACGCCATCCTCAGGGCGCACGCCACCTACGGCGGGTTCCACGGGTTCCCGGAGCTGTGGGCCGCCGAAAACCGCCACTACGCGGCGAAGGCCGGCAACAAGCTCGGCTACTGGTACTTCATCGACGAAGTAGCCGTACGACAGTCCGCAGGCGAACTCTCGCTCGCCGTCAAGTGGCGGAACGAGGGCGCGGCGAAGGCATATTCCAGATACGACCTCGACGTCATCCTGACGGACGGGGACGGAAAGGACCTCGTGTTCCGACAGGAGGCGTTCGACAACACGGCTTTCGCCCCGGGCGGGTCCGCGACGACCGAGCATTCCATCCGCGGCGTCGCGTCCGGCGAATACACCCTCTCCCTGCGCATGCGCAAGGGCGTTCGCCCGGTCTACGTCGCCGTCGATTCCGCTCACACGCGCAAGGACGGCGCCTGCATTGTAGGCCGCATTGCGGTATTGTCGCGCGCAGAGCGGATGTGGTATAATGGCGTCCGAGATGTCAAAGAAGAGAGTTGTCATTCTGGGTGCGACGGGGTCGATCGGCATGAACGCGATCGACGTCGTTCGCACCCATCCCGGTGAATTCGAGGCCGTGGCACTCGCCGTGCGCGGCTCCCTCGAGCGATGCGAGGCCCTTGCCCGCGAGCTTGGCGCCAAGGCCTACTGCGGCGAAGACGCCGCGGTGCGGGCCGTGGAGGAGAGCGAAGCCGACATATGCCTTGTCGCGACCGTCGGGATGTCGGGCCTGAAGCCGACGCTTGCCGCGATCGAGAAGGGGATGGACGTCGCGCTCGCGACCAAGGAGGTGATGGTGATGGCCGGCGAGTTCGTCACGCGCCGCGCGAAGGAAAGGGGCGTAAGTCTCCTTCCGGTCGACAGCGAGCACTCCGCCATATTCCAGTGCATGCAGGGCTCCCCGCGCGAGTCGGTCGAGAGGCTCGTCCTGACAGCCAGCGGAGGCCCGTTCCTCGACGCTCCCGCCGACCTCTCGTCCGTCACTCCGGTGCAGGCGCTCAACCACCCTCGCTGGAAGATGGGTCCCAAGGTCACGGTCGACAGCTCGACGATGATGAACAAGGGCTTCGAGATCCTGGAGGCGCGCTGGCTCTTCGACATCCCGGTAGAGAGAATCGACGTCGTCGTGCATCCCGAGTCCGTCGTACACTCTCTCGTGACCTTCTCCGACGGCGCCACTCTCGCGCAGCTCTCGCCGCCCGACATGCGCGTGGCGATACAGTACGCGCTCACATGGCCTGGCAGGCTGCCCTCCGTGCGCGCTCCGCTAGACCTCGCAGCCATGGGCTCGCTTACGTTTCGCGCGCCCGACGCGGTGAGGTTCCCATGCCTCAGGCTCGTCAAGGAGGCCTGCGCGCGCGGCGGATGCGCGACTGCGATACTTGCCGCCGCCGACGAATGGGCGGTCGACGCCTTCCTGAAGGGCGCGATCAAGTACACAGACATAGCGAAGACGGTCGCGGACTGCCTGGAGCATGCCCCCGACATCCCCTGTGATTCCCTCGACGCGGTCTGGGAGGCGACGGATTGGGCGTTGTCCCGGCTGAGAGGAGCCTGATTTGGGGCGCGTCCCGCGAACGGCGCACCCATAGTGTGCGCCCTGCCAATCCCCTGCCCCCAACCTCGCCATCGCCCAACTGCCGAAGGCGGCAAATGGCACTCAATCCCCAACAAGGGGGATATGACGCATGGCGGCGTCTATGGTAAAATAGTGCCATGATCTGCACGGCAATTATTTCCGCAATGGCCCTCTTCGGGGAGGGCGACCCGGCGGCCCTGTCGGACCGTCTCCTCATGCATTGGGACACGCACGCGACGGATGTCTACGTGCGCGACGAGTCGGTTGTCGGCGTTGGCGGCGAAAGGGCGCCGGAGCCGACGGTCGTCTTCTGCGGCAACCGCAGCCACCCGACGGCGTACAAGACGCCGAGGATTGAGGATCTTCCGCGCAGGGAGGAGGATCCTCGCGGGCTCTTCCTCGAGCCCAAGGACGGCGGCGCGAAGACGTGGGTCCCCTACGGGAAGACCGGCTGCATGATCGGCAGCGTGAACCGCTCGATCGTCAAGCGCGCGCTTTCCGCCCCCGACGAGCAGGCGTGGAGCGTCCTAGACGTCTACTTGAAGGGCATCTACTACCGCAATGTCGCGACGGACCTGGCCCATGGGCACCTGCAGACGCTTTTCGGCATGCAGTCGATGGAGACGATTCACGACGACGTCATCCACGAGGTCTGCCAGCTCTATTCCCGGTTCAAGGACCATCCAGAGGTCCACAAGGCCGCTCTCAGGAAGTGGGCGGACGTGCAGATCGCGAACGGCGTCGCGGACAACAACTGGGACATGATGCAGCTCAACTACATCCTTGAGATCGGCCTTGCGCTCGGCGGGGCCGACAGGGACCACTACGTTGATGTCGTGATGAACCAGTCGAGCGTCCGCAACTACTCTGTCAAGAAGCTCGTCGAGAAGGGGTTTGACCCCGAGACGGGAATCTGGTGGGAGTGTCCCGGCTATTCAGTCGGCGTGACGCTCAAGGACTTCGCGAAGTTCGCCGTGCGCGCCAAGAAGGATCTCGGGATTGATCTCCTGGACGAGATACCCGTCCTCAGGAAGGCGTTTCCCGCTGCCGGCGAGTACCTTTTCCCGGACGGTTACTTAATCGGATTCGGCGACACGCACCCGGGCGCGATACCGTCCGAAGTGACGGACTTCGCCGCGCCGAAGACATCGCCGTTCTTCTACGCGCCGAACGCGAGCTGGCTCGTTGCGCGAAGCGGAATGGATCCGACGAACGACGTCGCCTTCGCGTTGAACGGGTCCCTCGGCAACCACCAGCACGCGAACGGAATCTCCCTGGAACTCTACGCGCGCGGCTACCGCCTCGCGCCGGACGCCGGCATTGGCTGGACGCTCTATTCCGGCGACGACTACAAGGAGTACTATTCGCAGTTCCCCGCCCACAACACCGTGATGGTGAACTCTCGTTCGGCGTACCAGGTGATGAAGAGCCACCATCCGTTCAAGCTCGTCGAGCACGGCGATGACTGGGCGAAGGTCTCTTTCCACGAGCCGGCGTCCGGCGCGGAGCAGGAGCGCACCGTGCGCTATGTGAAAGACGAGGAAGGCGCCTACTTCGTCGACATCTTCCGCTCCCGCGTCCCCCAACAATCAAGCAATTCCAAACAACCAGGCAATCCCGGCGATTCCCCCGAATGGCATGACTACTACTACCACAACCTGGGCGATGTGCTGACGCTGAACGGCGAGGTAGAGCCGACGGAGGAGATTGCGTTCGTCGAGAGCGGACTCTACGCGCTCAGCTACATCCAGGAGAAGAAGGCTCGAAAGGGTCGCGGAGACCTTGTCGCGACGTTCGACTGGAAGCGTCCGGAGGGCAACGTCCGCACGCGGCTTTTCATGAACGACGCCGAGGGGCGCACGTTCATCCAGGCGCTCGCGCCGGCGACGGAGGGTCTTTCGCGCATGAAGAGTCCGAACTACGGCATCACGCGTGATTCGCGCACGCCGTGCGTCGTGGTCCGCCAGCGTGGCGAAGCATGGGAGCGTCCGTTCGTCGCCGTGGTCGACCCGAGCAGAGCCGTCGAGAGGGTCGAGTTCGGCAAGGATGCCGTCCGCGTGACGCGCGCAAGCGGGAAAGTTGACGTCCATCCCGTTCCCGTCCCCTGATCCGGCACCTGGGCGATCTCGCCCGTACCGTCCCGCGCGTCAAAATTCGCATCCGGTCTATTGCCTATTTCCCCCAAAAATCGTATAATATCCAATGTGAGTAAAAGCAGAAAGGTAAAGTACGGCAGGATACTGCTGAAACTTTCGGGCGAAGTCCTCGGAAACCGGGAGACCGGCGAGTGCATCGACCCGAAGAATCTTGCGTTCATGGCTGAGCGCGTGAAGAAGATCCACAAGATGGGCGTCGAGGTGGGCATAGTGCTTGGCGGCGGCAACATCTTCAGGGGCCTCACGGGTGCAGACAAGGGCGTGAACCGCGTCACGGGCGACTCGATGGGCATGCTCGCGACGATCATCAACGGCCTTGCCATGATGAACGCGCTCGAATCCATAGGCGTTCCGACGCGCGTGATGACGGCGATCGAGATGCCCAAGCTCGCCGAGCCGTTCATACAGCGCAAGGCTCTCCGCCACTTCGAGAAGGGGCGCGTCCTGATATTCGCTGGCGGCACCGGCAACCCGTACTTCTCGACCGATTCCGCCGCTGCCCTGAGGGCGAGCGAGATTGGCGCGGAGGCGCTTCTCAAGGCGACGAAGGTCGACGGCATCTACACGGCCGACCCGAAGAAGGACCCCAAGGCGAAGAAGTACGGCTCGCTCAAGTACGAGACAGCCCTCGAGAAGAGGCTCAAGGTCATGGATTCCGCTGCGTTCGCGCTCTGCATGGACAACGGCATCCCGATCGTCGTGTTCGACTTTTTCGACGGCGACGCGCTCGAGCGCGTTGTGAAGGGAGAGGCGGTCGGCACGATCGTAAGCTCCAAGGGCTGAGGATTTCAAGCTAAGAAAGGCAAGAAGATGGAAACCGTAAACGACGTCCTTAACGACGCAAACGCAAAGATCCAGAAGAGCTTCGACGCGCTCAAGGCGCAGTTCGCGGGCCTTCGCACGGGCAAGGCGAACCCCGCCATGGTCGACAGCATAAAGGTCGAGTACTACGGGTGCCCGACGCCGATCAAGAACCTCGGCACGATCTCGACGCCCGAGCCGCGCCAGATCAAGATCACGCCGTTCGACCCGACGGTCCTCGCCGAGATGAACAAGGCGATCCTCGCGGCCAACCTCGGCGTCACGCCGCAGACCGACGGCAAGG
>JAEEGL010982982.1_pt1 | contig 10039 bp, 9 predicted proteins | sample 9134231 | NCBI WGS metagenome assembly JAEEGL01 (sample SAMN16246548, study PRJNA631951) | gut metagenome | biome: gut microbiome; feature: rumen; material: fiber-attached | host: Bos | place: Iran: Karaj | collected 2018-10 | reverse complement strand
TCCCCCTAAGATAAGATCTCCCATCCATTAGGAGTAAGGGACGATGTAGACTATGTCGTTGATAGGTCGAAGGTGTAAGCGTGGTGACACGTTCAGCTGATCGATACTAATCACCCGAGGGCTTGACCTACAAGAATATTGCAGGCGGCCTTGTGATGAAACATTCATGAGAGCTCTGTTCAGTTTTGAAGGTGCAGGAGACAGGACGCAGTGGCAAGGCCCGTTGGTCAAGTGGTCAAGACGGGGGCCTCTCACGCCCCAAACGGGAGTTCGACTCTCCCACGGGTCACCATTTTTGAGCACCATTAGCTCAGCTGGTAGAGCACCTGACTCTTAATCAGGGTGTCCAGGGTTCGAGTCCCTGATGGTGTACCATTTGCCTCTTGACAGAGGTGATCAACTAAGGTAGTATTTGGATGTTTCCAAATACGAAGTTGGTGTTTTTAACGGTGAGGGTCCACCTGTTCCCATTCCGAACACAGAAGTTAAGCTCACCAGTGCCGACGATACTTGTCTGGAGACGGACCGGGAAAATAGGTCAACGCCAACACAAAGGGTTTGGCGCAAGTCAAACCCTTTGACATGCCTCCTTAGCTCAATCGGTAGAGCACGCGGCTGTTAACCGCGGTGTCGTAGGTTCGAATCCTACAGGAGGCGCCAAAGGATTGCCGCCACATTGGTGGCGGCAATTCCTGTATAAAGCTTGGATAAGGACCGTTAGCTCAGTTGGTAGAGCAACCGGCTCATAACCGGTCGGCCCGGGGTTCGAGTCCCTGACGGTCCACCACGTATGTTACCGGTCGGCGCGCCGCGCCGTTGATATCGGTGTCATAATCGTTCTTTTATCGGATCCAGGGCCGGCTCGTGCGGGCCTGAGCCGAAAAAGGGGCGGCGGGAAGCGCAAATAACGCGCCGCCGCGACGACGTAGGGGTTTAGCTCAGCTGGTAGAGCGGCGGTCTCCAAAACCGTAGGCCGAGGGTTCGATCCCTTCAACCCCTGCCATACCGCCGCAAGCTTAACGGCTTGCGGCGGTATTGTTATATTCTCCGACGACACACCACGGAGGGAAATATGGCGGAAAAACTGAAGATTTTCCTTACCACGGCAAGATTTGAAAACTACATCAGCGCGCTGAACGCCCTGGGGGCGCAGCCGTGCTTCGACGGACCCGAAAAGTGCGACGGCCTTCTCCTTCCCGGCGGCGGAGACGTGAACCCCCGGAGATACGGGCAGGAAAACGCGGGCTCGGCGGGCATAGACGACGGGCTGGACGAGAGGGAGCTCGCGGCAGTGAAGCTCTTTGCCGGGCTTGGCCGCCCGGTGCTGGGGATTTGCCGGGGCTGTCAGGTGCTAAACGTGGCCTTCGGCGGCACGCTGCTTCAGGATATCCCGGACCACCGCCGGGTGATGGGCACAGACGCGCTCCACCCCGTCGTCACACGGGACGATATGCTGCGCGGTCTCTACGGCGAGCGGTTCACGGTGAACAGCGCCCACCATCAGGCCGTGGACGTCCCGGGAACGGGACTGCGGGCGGTGCAGTGGGCTGACGACGGCGTTATAGAGGCGATCCGCCACGACACGCTGCCGATCCTGGGGGTCCAGTGGCACCCGGAGCGGCTTCGCACGCCCACCGACGGCTGGCTGCTCATATCAAGATGGCTGACGGACGCGGCGGAAAGGAAGGGGAACAGATGACAAAGGTCCGTAAATTCATCGGCGACAGAGCCTTTTACCGCCGCACGATCGCGGTTATGCTGCCCATCGTCATCCAGAACGGCATAACCCAGTTTGTGAACCTGCTGGACAACATAATGGTGGGGCAGGTGGGCACCGAGGCCATGACCGGCGTGTCCATCACCAACCAGCTCATATTCGTGTTCAACCTGTGCATATTCGGGGCGGTGTCCGGCGCGGGCATATTCGGGGCCCAGTTCGCCGGCAAGGACGACGACGAGGGCATGCGCTATACCTTCCGCTTCAAGGTGATGATCGCGGCGGTGATAAGCGCGCTGGGCGTTACGCTTTTCAACGTGTTCCGGGAGCCCCTCATCTCCCTGTTCCTGCGGGGAGAGGGGAACGCCGCGGATATAGCCGCGGCGCTGGAGTACGGCAAGCAGTACTGCTCCATCATGTCCGTGGGACTGCCCTTCTTCGCTTTCGTGCAGGTCTATTCAAGCTCCCTGCGGGAAAAGGGGGAGACGGTGGTGCCCATGGCGGCGGGGGTGGCGGCGGTGCTGACCAACCTGGTGGGCAACTACGTGCTCATATTCGGCAAGTTCGGGGCCCCGGCGCTGGGATCCGAGGGCGCCGCCATAGCCACGGTGATCTCCCGGTTCGTGGAGCTGACCATCGCTGCAACGTGGACCCATACCCACAAAGAGCGCAACGGGTTCATCGCGGGGGCGTACCGCTCCCTGCACATACCCCGTGAGCTGTTCGGACAGATAGTCAAAAAGGGCGCGCCAATACTGGCCAACGAGGCGCTGTGGTCCGCCGGCACGTCCATGCTGGTGCAGTGCTACTCCGTGTGCGGGTACGAGGTGATGTCCGCCATGAACATCTCCCAGACCATCGCCCGGCTTTTCGACATAATCACCATGGCCTTCGGCACCGCCATCTCCATCATCGTGGGGCAGGCTCTGGGCAGCGGCGACATGCGCCTTGCCCGGGACGTGGACAACAAGCTCTTCGCCCTGGCCATGACCTGCTCGGTGGTCTGCGGCTCCATGATGGCCCTTTTCGCCCCCCTTATCGCCCGGGTCTATAACGTGACCGACGCGGTCAAGACGCTGGCGGTGTCCTTCATCTACATCGTGGCCCTGGCCCAGCCCATCCGGACTTTCTGCAACGCCTGCTATTTCACCCTGCGGTCCGGCGGCAGGACCTTCATCACATTCCTTTTCGACAGCGTTTTCGTGTGGGTGGTGTCGGTGCCCCTGGCCTTCTGCCTGACCAGGTTCACGGGTCTGCCCATCGTGCCCATCTATCTCTCCTGCCAGCTCATAGAGCTCGTGAAGTGCGTGCTTGGTTTCGTGCTGGTGAAAAAGGGCAGCTGGATGAAAAACCTCATCGGCGCCGGAGAGGGATCGTAAGCGGCGTATCTGCCATATAAAAAGCCTGCGCGGCGATCCGCGCAGGCTTTTTTGCACTGTTTCGGGTCAATTTATCGAGACGTTTATATCTCCCGTGTCGGTGGTTATCCGGCAGGCGCCGCCGGTATTCGTTTCTGCGTTCAGCTCCGCCCCGTCGCAGTCGGTAAACGTCACGTCGCCGGTGCCGGAGGAAAAACGTCCCCGCCCGACCTATTGTTATAAAGTCCGCCGGGGAGTATAATACGGCATGAGAGGGGGGCTTCCCCCGAAATCAGTTGACATAAAACGGGTTGCAGATGAAAAGACTTGACTTATCGCTGTCCGGCGCGGTGGTGCGGCTGGCCGCCCCCACCATGCTGGAACAGCTCATGCACACGGCGGTGCAGTACATAGACACCGCCATGGTGGGCTCCCTTGGTACGGCGGCCACCGCCGCCGTGGGCTCCACAACGACGGTAAACTGGCTCATCGGCTCCAGCATCTCCGCCATGGGCATAGGCTTCCTGGCCTACATCTCCCAGGCCCGGGGCGCCGGGGACAGGGAGCGGGCCCGCCGGGCGTCGGCTCAGGCGGTGCTGATGGCCCTGATAGTGGGCACGGTGTTCACCGTGCTGCCCCTTCTGCTGGCGGGATGGGTGCCGGCGTGGATGCAGGTGGACGAGAGCGTGCGCCCCCTGGCCTCCCGCTACTTCTTCATACTGTACGTGCCCACCGTGTTCCGGGCGGCCAGTCTCATGTTCGGCACGCTGCTGCGGGCCGCAGGGGACACGAAAACGCCCATGCTGGCCGGGATACTCGTGAACGCGGTCAACGTGACGCTGAACTTCCTTCTAATCTACCCCGTGCGCACGGTGAGCGTTCTGGGCCGGGCCGTGACCGTGTGGGGCGCGGGCTGGGGCGTCGTGGGCGCGGCGGCGGCCAGCGCCGCCAGCTTCGTGGTGGGCGGCACGCTCATCACGGCGGTGCTGTGGCGTCACCGGGAGATATCCCCCCGGGGTTACTCCCTGCGGCCAGACGGCGCGGTGCTGCGGCCCTGTCTGCGGGTGGCCTTCCCGGCCATGCTCCAGCGCTTCGCCACCAGTCTGGGCTACGTGGTCTTCGCGTCCATGATAAATTCCCTCGGCGAGATATCCACCGCCGCCCACACCGTGGCCAATACGGTGGAATCCGCCTTCTACGTGCCTGGCTACGGCATGCAGACCGCCTCCGCCACCCTTACCGGCGAGTGCGTCGGGGCGGGGGACAGGACGCGCCTTCGCAGGGTGGCCGCGTCCATAATCACCATCGAGACGTGCCTGATGGTCATATCCGGCGCGCTTCTGTTCACCTTCGCCCCCGTCATGGCGGGCATCTTCTCCCGGGACGCACAGGTCATAGACCTGGCCTCGCGGGTGCTGCGGATGGTGGCGCTGTCGGAGCCCTTCTACGGGGTGTATATTGTCCTGGAGGGGAGCCTGCAGGGAGCGGGCAACACCCGCGCGCCCTTTATTTTCAACGTTATCGGCATGTGGGGCGTGCGCATCACGGGCACGTTCATCGCCGTGACCCTGCTGCACCGCGGCCTTACGGCGGCGTGGGGCGCCATGATCTGCCACAACGTGCTGCTGTTCGTGATCTACGTGCTGTACTACCGCACCGGGAAATGGTACGGGATGTACAGCGCCATGAAAAAGGCATAAATAAGGGCGGTACGTCCGGAATACTGCCGGATATGCCGCCTTTTTCGCATTTCGGAACTGGTAAAAACTGTCATAACAATAAGTTTACAAAGAAAATTAGCACTCTCCCCTTGACAGTGCTAATTTTCGGTGGTATAACGTGAGGCGAACAGAGGAACGAAGAAGATCCTCACAGATCCAAACACTCCGTCCCCCATGCTCAGAACAAAAAACCTTTTGTTATGAGACAAGGAGGAATGATTTATGTTGATGCCCAGAATTTTTACCGACAATCTGTTTGACGACCTTATGAGCTTCCCCGCCATCCCCGACTTCGGCGATATCGACCGCAAGCTCTACGGCAAGCACGCCGACCAGATAATGAAGACCGACGTCCACGAGCACGACGAGGGCTACGAGATGGATATCGACCTGCCGGGCTTCAAGAAGGACGAGATAAGCCTGAGCCTGCAGGACGGTTATCTGACCGTGTCCGCCGCCAAGGGCCTTGACAAGGACGAGAAGAGCCACAGGGGCAAGATCATCCGTCAGGAGCGTTACGCCGGAGCCATGCAGCGCACCTTCTACGTGGGCGAGAACATCACCGAGGAGGACGTGAAGGCCAGATTCGAGGACGGCGTTCTTAAGCTGTCCGTGCCGAAGAAGGACGCCCCCCAGCTGCCCGAGAAGAAGACCATAATGATCGAGGGCTGATCTTTAAAACAGGATACCGCCGGGAGAAAACTCCCGGCGGTATTTTTTATATCTTTTTTCCGTTGAGCACTGCCTCGGCGAGGCTGTCCCCCTCGTACCGCAGCTTCAGGGAGAAGAAGGGGGCGCCGGAGTCGAGAAGGCGGAGGAATATCCTGTCCCCCTCCCATATGCTCATACTCAGAAGGGCGGACTTTTCTATCCACTCCAGATCGCCCTCGTCGCACTCCTTTATATCGCCGGTGAAGCCGGTGACGGTGAACAGGTGCATATACTCGTTCTCCGCGCTGTCGGACACGAAGGTGACTATGCCCCGGTAACGGTAATCGGTGACGGTCAGGCCGGTCTCCTCGCGGGTTTCCCGCAGCATGCACTCCTCGGGGCTCTCGCCCTCCTCGAACTTGCCGCCCACGCCTATCCACTTGTCTTTGTTGACGTCCGTCTCCCGCTTCACGCGGTGGAGCATGAGATATTTCCCGTCCCGTTCGATATACACCTGGGTGGAGTTTATGGCGCGATAGATGCCGTCCATTGTGTCGCCTCCGGAGCTTGATGGGAAAAGTATATACCGGCCGGGGCCGGAATGCAACGGGCGGGGTTTATTTCCCCGCCGGGATACTGTATAATAAATCCGAAAAACACTCACGGGAGAACGGTTATGGAAGATATGGAAAAGCTGCTGAAGGCTCACGCCGCTGCCCATCCCGCCATGGAGGCGGGGGACGCGGTGAAATTTCTCTATCAGTCCCATTTCGGCCCGGCCCATCTCATACCGGACGAGGCCTTCGCCCTTGCCCGGCTCAGGGAGGAGCTGGAGACGGTGACGGCGGACGATACGGTGCCCGCCGCGGAGCCCCTGGGCGGGGGGCTGTGCCGGATAAACCTGGCGGCGGTGAAGGGAAAACTGTCGCCGGAGACGATAAACCGGCTTTTCGTGCTGACGGCCGCGTCGCCCCGGGGCGATATGGAGGCGTTCAAAAGGGACCTGCCCCTCGTTTACGGGCTGGGCTTCGACAGGGCCGCTGCGGACGCTTATCTTGAGCGTTACGCCGCTGCCGGGTACCCCATGGTGAGCCACACGCAGGCCTACCGGGACGCGTACCGTCCCGCCTACCGGGTGACGGACGCGTCGTTTGCGCGCCATCTGCCCGTGTTCGAGGCTGTGGACGCCGCCCTCGCCGGCGGCGGGGACGTGACCGCGGCCATAGACGGCCGGTGCGGGTCCGGGAAATCCACCCTGGCGGCGCTGCTGGAAAAGGTGTACGACTGCAACGTTTTCCACGTTGACGACTATTTCCTGCCCTTCGAGCGGAAGACGCCGGAGCGCATGGCTCAGCCCGGCGGCAATTTCGACCGGGAACGGCTGACGCGGGAGGTCATCCTGCCCCTTTCCCGGGGGGAGGCCGTCACCATGCGCCGCTACGACTGCCAGACGGGTACCCTGGGGGACCCGGTGCGGTACCCGAAAAAGCGGCTCAATATAGTGGAGGGCTCCTATTCCCTCTACCCGTCCCTGCGGGAACACTATAAGGTGAAGATATTCCTCACCATCCCCCGCGAGGAACAGCTGCGGCGGATACTCCGGCGGGAGGGCCAGGAACAGCTTGAGCGGTTCAAAGACACGTGGATACCGCTGGAAGAGGCGTATTTCGCCGGGTGCGGCGTGATGGAATGCGCCGACGTGACGGAGGAGAACGCGTAACCCATAAAGAAAGCCGCGGGATCGGCGATCCCGCGGCGCTTTTTTTATTCCGGCGTATCCCCGCCGCCGTCCTCCGGGCCCTCCGGAGAGACCTCGTAGACCGGGGAGTTGGACACCGGGTCGATGCGGTAGATGTTCTTGTACTCCTCGGTGTCGGTGGGCAGGCCCTTGCTCTTCAGGCTCTTGGTGTTGAGACGGCGCAGGGCGTCGTATATGACCGTGAGCAGCGGCACGCCCAGCAGCATTCCCCACAGGCCGAACAGCCCGCCGAAGAACAGTATGGCGAACATTATCCAGAAGCCGGAAATGCCGCTGCGGCTGGAGTGGATGCGGGGCTTGAGCACGTTGGCGTCCAGCTGCTGGCTGACCAGGGTGAAGATGATGAACACCAGCGCCTTTGAGGGGCTTTCAAGCAGTATCAGGAACGCGCAGGGCACGGCGCCAATGACCGGGCCGAATATGGGGATGAGGTTGAATACCGCCATCACTATGCTGGTCAGGGCGGCGTAGGGCACCCTGGTGCACAGCAGGAAGATATAGTTGGCGGCGCCGATTATAAGCGCGTCGATGAGATTGCCCACCACGTAGCTGCCCAGGGCCCTGTTGACGAAGCTCATCTCGTCCAGGATGCGGTTTGCCCGCTGGGGACGGGCCAGGCTGTAGAGTATCTTTTTGCTCTGGGCGGAGAACATCTCCCGGTTGTACAGCAGGTAGATGGAGATGATGTCGCCCACTATCATGTTGAAAAGGCCCTTGAATATGGAGTAAACTCCGCCGGTGATGCTGGTGATGATGTCGGTCAGCCGGGGCAGGAGACTGGTGGTCAGATACTCGGTCAGATGCCGGGAGATGGTGTCGGCCCAGCGCTGGGCCGTCTCCTGCATGAACTCGTCGCCGTCCAGCAGACGGCTGATCCAGTCGGATACGGCCTTGTAATAGGTCTGGGAGTTCTCCACGAGATGGACCACGCTGTAATATATCTGGGGCAGGATGAGCACCAGAAGGCCCGTAACCAGCCCGATGACCAGCACCTGGGTGGCGGTGACCGCCAGTATGCGGGAGGCGGCCAGGGCCCTTTTGCCGTTCTTCGCCCGCTTCATAAGCCTCATGAAGCACCGCCTGAAGAACTCGCATACGTCCTTGAGTATGTAGGCGATGACGAAGCCGATTATAAAGGGGGCAAGCACCCGCAGAAGGCTCATCAGCAGCGCCTTCACGGCGGACAGCCGCATGAGGATCCACAGGAACAGCATGCTGCCCATTATCACCAGGAAGGCGGTGATGCCCCAGTGAAGATATTTCTTGTCCCATTTGAAATTTTTCACTCTGTCATCACACTCCTGCGGAAGATGGTTCTCACTCGGAGAGTTCTCTGTACATGCCGGCGGCGGCGTCCTTCCCGGTGCGCTCCTCCACGGAAACCACCTGCACCTTTACGGTGCGGGCGCCGAAGGCGATGGAGATAACGTCCCCCGTCTTCACGTCATGGGAGGATTTGGCCGCCTTGCCGTTGACGGACACGCGGCCGCCGGAACAGGCCTCGTCGGCCACGGTGCGCCGCTTGATAAGGCGGGATACCTTGAGATACTTGTCTAAACGCATAGGTTTTTTCCTTTTTTGAAAGGCGGGGATCATCCCCGCCTTTCACGTGTTTTTACTTTGCCACCTTTTCCTTCAGGTTTTTTCCGGGCCGGAACTCGGGCACCACCTGAGCGGGGATGGAGATTATCTCGTTGGTGCGGGGGTTGCGGCCGGTGCGGCTGGCGCGGCGCTTGGTGTCAAAGATGCCAAAATCGACTATGGACACCTTCTCGCCTTCGGCGAGGGTATCGCTGATAGTATCGAGCATGGCGGACAGGACCTTTTCGCTGTCCTTCTTGGTCATGCCGGTTCTGACGGCAATGGCTTCGATGAGTTCGGTCTTGTTCATTTTATTCCTCCATAATAGCAGTAGCTTTATGCAATATATATTATCTGCGGCATAATGTCAAAGCTATTTTCAAAATTTTACGTTTTTTTATCGAAAAAGGCGCGCAAAGGCCGGTCTTTATTTCAGATTTTCCGATTTCGCGCTCCGCCACAGCTCGCCCCGCAGGTCGTCGGAGAGATCCTCGGGACGAAGTCCCCTGTCGGACGCGGCCCGTTCCACGTAAGCGAAGCGGCCGATGAATTTGTCCGTGGCGGCGTTGAGCACCTCCTCGGGGTCGAGTCCGGCGAAGCGGCACATGCTCACCGCGGAGAAAAGCAGGTCTCCCAGCTCCTCCGCCACGTTCTCCGGGGCGGCCCGGCGCAGCTCCTCCGCCTCCTCCAGCAGCTTGTCCGCGGCGCCTCCGGCGCCGTAGGCGTCGAACCCGGCCTTCGCGGCCTTGTTCTGCACCTTCTCCGCCCGCCACAGGGCGGGGAGCACCCGGCACACGGCCTTCAGCGCTTCAGTGTGGGTCTGCTGGCCCTTTTCCTGCCGCTTGAGCTCGTCCCATGCGGACAGGACCTCCTCCGGGGTATCCGCGCTGCCGCCGGAGAATACGTGGGGATGGCGGAATATGAGCTTTCTGCACTCCTCGTCCGCCACGTCGTCCACGGTGAAGACGCCCGCGTCCTCCTCTATCCCGGAATGGAAGAAAACGTGCATCAGCACGTCTCCCAGCTCCTCCCGGAGATGGTCGGGGCTTCTCTCGTCGATGGCCTCCGCCAGCTCGTAGCCCTCCTCAAGGAAGTCCCTTCGGATGCTCTCGTGGGTCTGGACCCTGTCCCAGGGACAGCCGTCTTCCGCCCGCAGCGCCGCCACCAGCAGCCGCAGGTCGTCCACGCCGTATTTGTCCTTCTGTACGAAATCAGATGCTCTCATTTTTTCCTCTGCGGCCGTGCCGTTCAC
>JAEEGL010854384.1_pt1 | contig 10039 bp, 8 predicted proteins | sample 9134231 | NCBI WGS metagenome assembly JAEEGL01 (sample SAMN16246548, study PRJNA631951) | gut metagenome | biome: gut microbiome; feature: rumen; material: fiber-attached | host: Bos | place: Iran: Karaj | collected 2018-10 | reverse complement strand
ATTGAAAAAGAAATTCAATGGTGTAAATATTTAGAAAGAAAACAAGAAAAGGAGAAAGAAAAAGAAAAAAAAGAAGAATATTAAAAGTCGTTTTTTATTTTGTTTTTTTTTTAAGTTTTGTTTTTTAATTCAAAATAGGAATCTTTTAAGATATATTTTTTAAATATTTTAATATATTTATATTTTTTTTTGTTTTTTTTTTATTTTTTATTTTTAAATGAATAAGAAGAAGAAGAAGTATTTAATTGATAAAATAATTTTAATTTTTGCTATCTTATTATTATTAATTCAAATAAGCAATTTTTTTTTCTTCAATTCAATTGATACTTTTTATTTTAAATATTTATTTGATAATTGGTCTAAACAAATAAATCTTCGTTTATGTTGTCAAAATTGTAAAAAAGAAAATAATAGTAATTTTTATTCTTATTTAAAAGATGATAAATATAAGTGTGGAAATGATAGTTTTAATTTATTTGGAAATAGATTTATAATAAATGAAACAGATGATGTTTATGATTTTTTTAATTTAACTTCTCCAAATAACATAAAGAATATGAATAAAAATACATCTTTTAATATATCACAATTTAATGGTTTAAAAATTTTTAGTAGTAGAGATATACATAATAATAATTATTTATCAATATTTGGCTCTTTACCAAAAAATTCTTCAAAAAATATAATTGATTCATTAAATAATTCAATAAATTTAAATGAATTAAGTAACGAAGAAGAATTAAACATATATATATATCATGATAATAAAAATAATAGTTTTCATTATTTTTTTTCTTCTTATATATTCAGTATACATGAACCTTATTTAGATCCAAAATGTAATAAATTTAATAATATTAATAATACATGTAAAAATAATGCCCCTGATCATAATTCATTTAAAATTCTTTCAATTAATTTATCATTTTTCATAAAAGAAAATACTAATAGTACTGATTATAATGGAAATGAAAATATTACATTATATGGTAAAATGTATTATGGATTAAATAAAAGTAATCCTAATTGTAGTTTTAAAAATAAATTTGAAATAATAAAAGAAGAAAATGATTTATTAATTTTAAATATTATAAATGGGAAAAAATGGTTAATGTTTGGATTAATTATTCAAGTTATTTTAATTTTATTATACTTAGAAAAATTTATTGTTTCTTATATCAAAATTAATAATGGTAAGGAAACTTTACCTAATTATGTTAAACCATTATTAATGGTTGTTTCAATTATTGAATTTATAATATGTGCAATGATATTTTCATTAATTACTTTTCATCCTGATATAATGGATGATTTATATGAAAAAGAAAATTGCTTGGATAAAAGTATTGATCAATTTATTAAACCTTATATTAAAAATTATAAAATCTGTGAAAAAATGAATATAATTTCTTTAATTATTTCATTTTTTATTGGAATTTATTTAGGAATTAGAAGAGCTATTAAATATGCTAATTAATAATTTTAATAATATGTAAGTTTCAATATATATTTAAATTTTTTTTCATTCTTATTTTACTCGACAAAAAATGGATTTGTTTAAATAAAAATAATTAATATATAATTAAGATTAATAAAAATTTATTTTTTTATTGATTTTGACTTTCAATTCTATTTTCTAATTGATCAATTTTGTTTTTTAATTCATTAAGTTTAATTTCATATTTTTGTTGATTTTTTAAATTTTCTTTTCTTAAATTATTTATTTCATCATTTAAATTTCTTAATTCAACCCAATTAATTTTAACATCATTTTGAGGAATTTTTTGAACATTTTTATTTTTTAATACTGTTTGAATTTCATTTATTTCATTATCATTTTCATTCTCTTCTTCTTCATTTTCTTCATTCAATTTAGGATTATCTTTTTTTAATTTATTTAAATTTTGTTTTAAAGCAGAATTTTCATTTTTTAAATTAGTTAATTTATTATAACCTTCTTTAAATAATTCTTCATATTTATCTAGTATTAAATTTCTTTCTTGAACTCCTTTTTCTAAATCATTACTGATAATTCCACCAACTGAAGAAGGAGAAAAATTATTATTTTCATTATTTGAAGTAGATTTCATTTGATATGAAATATTATTTAAGACTGGTTGTTGAAAATTATTATTTGAATTAATTTGATTATTTAAATTATTATAATTATTCATATTATTATTAATATAATTAGAATTAATTTGTGTTGAATTATAATTATAATTGTTTTGAAAATTAGGAATATTATTATTTTCATTATATCTTACTTGATATGAAAAGTTATTATTTGGTATTGTATAAAAACTTTGATATTGAGTATTATTCATTAAAGTTGAATTTGTTGAAAAATTTCCAAAAAAAGATGTATTTAATGAATCATTTAATCCTTTGACTTGTTTTTTCAAATATGAAAAATGATATTTCATATCTGGTAAAGTTGTATTTAAATTATCATATGTTTGATAATAATCATCTAATGATGGCCTATTTTCTCTTTTTATAAAATCTAATTTTTGATTCAAAATATAAGGTGTACTTTCAAAATAGTCCATTTTTTTTTATTATAAATTATGTGCTTTTAAATTTATTAAATTTTAAAATGGATAAAAAAGGAAAAAATAAACCTAATAATTTAAAAGATTTATTTAATGAAATTGATAATGATAAAAAGAAAAAGGGAAAAAAGACAAAACCAAATTTTGATAATATTCAAAATAATATTAATAATAATTTTAAAGGATTAAAAAATTTTGGTAATTCATGTTATTCAAATGTAGTAATACAAATATTGACATCAATAAATGAATTTTTAGAAATTTTAAATAAAATGTATAAAATAATAGAAAGTGAAGATAATTTAATGTTTGATTACCCAATATTATCAAGATTACAAGAAATAATAAGTAGTTATAAAAGTAAATAATAATATTCATTAATATAATTTATTAGTTAAAAATACATCTATAGCATCAAATTTTTTAAAAGAAATAGTTTATAGATTTGATCAATCAGGAAATCAAAATGATGCTCATGAATTTTTAGTATTTCTTTTAGATAATTTAAATTTAGAAATGATTCAAATAGAATCTAAATATAAAGATTTATTTAATAATAAAAATGAGATATTAAATAATAATAATGAAGAAGGGGAATGGGAAGAAGTTAAAAAAGGAGGAAAAAGAATGAAACAAGTAAACTCAATATCAAATTTTGAAACTTCAGAATTAGGAAAAGTATTTCAAGGAATAATAAAACAAGATATATCAGAAAAAGGAAAATCAGTTTCAAATTGTCAAATTGAGCCTTTTTTTATTTTAGGATTAAATGTAGAATCAAAAACTTTAAATGGTATGTTAGATATATTTTTTTCTAGAAAAAAAATAGAAGGCAGTGAAAAATATACACAAACTTTTATTGAAAAAATTCCTCAAATTCTTATTATAAGAGTTAAAGGATTTTATTATGATAAAAAACTATTTAAAATTATTAAAATTAGAGATCCTTTAATTTTTGATGAAATTTTAGATATTAAAAAAAGTTATTTTTCTCCTTTTTTACAAAATGAAAATTATAAATATGAATTAATTGGATTAATTATTCATAAAGGAAATCAAGCAAGTGAAGGACATTATATTTGTTATTGTAAAGAAAAAGAAAAAAAAAATTGGTATTATTTAGATGATTCTAAAGTAATTTCAGTTGGAAATGAAACTATTCATAATTTAAGACCTTATGTTATGTTCTTTAGAAAAATTTAACTTTTTAAAATTTACTATTTTTAAATTATTATATATATTTTAATATAAAGTTTGATTATAAACATTTTTGATATATTGAAATAAAATACTTATTTATTTTATTTGTTTGAATATAAAAAAAGATATATTGAATAAATATATATATTTAAATATTTTTTTTAATCTTGAATTACTTTTTCTATTTCTCGAAAACTTTCAGACTCATTATATCCTCTAAATAAAATTAATAAAATAAACTTACTCATCAAAATCAATATAATCATTTGGAGTATTTTCTTTTATTTCATTGTCAAATAATGTTGTAAAATTATCCACATTTATTTTTCCATTTTCAAAAATATTTTCAGTATTTAATAAAAAGTTATTTAATATATTATTATTAATATTAATATCATAATCCTTTAACATTATTTTAAATGTTTCTAAATCAAGATATCTTTCATAATTATTTTCATTTATTTTCTTTAAAGTCATTTTACCATGAAAAGTAAAAAAGGCTCTTTCAATACTTTGATTTTTCTTTTTAATTCCTTCAGTAAATAATTCAATAAAAGAATTGTTTATTTTTTCTCCTTTTCCAATTATTTCATTTATTGGTTTTGATATTTCAAATATTATATTATTATCTTTTTTATTTTCAATATCACTTTTTAACTTTTGATAATTAATAATTTCATCATTTATATTATTATTTTCTTCATTTTCAATTTTATATTTTGAAAATAAACAAAATATTTCAATTTGATTTAATTCTATTTTAAAATCTGATTTAAGTACATCTACAATTTTTCCTAAATCAATTGAATTGTTATCAACAACAAATCTTTTAAAAAAATAATCCAAATTTTGATTATTACTTTTTAAGTAATTTTTCATTTTTTGTATAATATCATTTACAATTTTAATATAATCTTCATTTTTTATTTCAATAATTGACTCATCATCATCTTTATATGATTCTAATTCTTCTTTAGTGTATTTATTATTATTAATTAATTCTAAAAAATTAGAATAATCTAATTGTTTTAATCCAATTGAATTATTAGATTTTTTCATCATATAAATTAAATATTCTAATAAATCATTTTTAATATTAATTTGTAAATGACTTATTATTTTTTTAAGAATAACAAAAGAAATTATTCCAGTGCTATTTTCGTCAAAAAATTGAAATTCTTCAAATAAACCTTTTTTTTTATTATTAAAGAATTTAACTAATCTTTTATTAAATGTTTCTTCTTGAGTACTATTATATAATATAATATCTTGAAATAAATTAAGAAAATTTTGTTTAAATTGCTCAATTGATAATTTTTGTTCTACTACATTATTTAATACAAAAGTTCTTAAAAATGATAAAACATCTAATTGATCTTTTGATTTCCTTCTATAAAATTATATAAAAAAATTATTTTTTACATATTTAATAGCATACATAAATTACTTGCAATTTTCAAGATAAAATTTCTATAATTTTCTTTTGAATTAAATAAATTAAAAACTTCATTTATAAAAATTTTAGATTCTATTGTAGTTAAATCAATTTGTCTTGCTTCAAAACATTTTGTTAATATATAAATAAATTCATTTAAAGAATATTCAGACATAATATCACAATCTTCATCTTCTTCATCAATTGTTGATTTTTTTGACATATGATATTTCATATATTTTTGACTTAAGTTTGCTTTATGATATTTTTCTTCTCCATATCTTGGATTATTATATTTTATTTTTTCTAAATTTTTTATTTTTTCAGTTAAAGATAAATTCTTTTCTTTTTCAATACTTAATTTGTTCTTTAATTCATAAATTTGACTCATTAAAACTTCTTTATTATTTTGTTTTGGTTCATATAAATCTAATTTTTTTTTTATTTTTTTTATTTCTTCATTTTTTCTTTCTACTTCATCTTTATAATAAATTGAATCATTTTTTGCATATGATAATTTAGTTTCTAAATCTTTTTTCATTTCTATATATTGTTTTGTATTATTTATATTTTCTGTTTCTTTTAATAATCTTTCATTAAGTTGATATTGATTTTCTAATTTTTTCTTTATAACATCAATAATTTCTTGTTTTTCATGTATATTTTTTATTAATTTTTGAATTTCTTTATTTTTACTATAAATTTCTTTTTGTGCTTTAGTATAATTTTCTTGAAAATTTAATATCATAAAATCTTGTTTTGAAACATTTTCTTTTAACCTTACTAATTCTTTTATTCCTCCTTCATATTGCATTAATTTTTCTTGAGTATTTAAATATAAATAATTTAGTTTATTACATTGATCATTTAATAATTTATTTTGTATTATTAATTCATTATATTTTGGAATTTTTTGAGCTTTTTTTAATTCATTTAATTCATTTTGTTTTTTTTCAAAATCTTTTTGTATTTTATTATATCTATTATTTAATATTTCAATATTTAAATCTTCATCATTATTTTTATTTTCTAATGAATCTATAATTTGATTTTTTTTTATTAATTCAGATTTTAAATTCTCAATATTATTCTGTGATCTTGCTAAATCATTTTGAATTTTTGAAAGAGATTTTTTTAAATTTTGATTCTCTTCGGTAATATATTCTTCTGAAACAGAATTCGCTGTTTTTATTTTTCTTTTTTTTGAAGTAGCTTTAATATTTCTGAAGTCTTTTAATAAAAGTGGTAATGATATGCTAAATTAATTAATATATTGTTAAAGTTAAATATTTTTTTATACTTATTATCATTTTTTTTAATTTGATTTGAAGAGAATGATCTTGGTTTTAATTTATTATCATTAATTTCATCATTGTTCATTTTTTTTAAATTTTATATTTTGAACTAATAAGTATTTTTTATATTGAATATTTATATATATGGATAGTAATTTAAATAAAAAATATATGAAAGTTATTTTCTAATATAATAAATTAAAAAAATATTTTAAAATTATGTTTCAATTAAAATCAAATGAAGATATAGAAATTGAAAAAGTATTAGTAACACCTTTTGAAAAAGCGATAAAAATATTAAAAAAAGTTATAAATTTTTTAGGAGAAAATAATCCTTTATCTGAAGAAGTAAATTGGGTACTTAAAATAATAATAAGTCAAAAATTATATTCATATGAAGTATTAAATAAAACTAATTTTGAAAAAGAAAGCACAAATGATTTAAAATTAGTTTTAGGATTTTTAAATATGTATTCTCAAAAAGATATTTTTAATCCAAATATTAATAGAAGAAGTCAAACAGTTGATTATCATTCTTCTGATAATGTAAGAAATAATATTTCTCATATTTTATCTCAATATAAAAAAAAAGTATATTCTATATCAAGTAATAGTTCTTTTTCAGATAATAAAAGCAGTGAAGAAGATAGTGATCAAATTTTTCAGTTTAATGATGATGAAAATACCGAAAATAATAATAATTCAAATAGTAATATAAATAATAATATAAATAATAATAACAATGAAGAAAATAAAGATTTTAATAATATAAATATAATACAAAATGTAAATTTAGAAAATAAAATTGAAAGAAGAAGATCTTATATAAATAAAATTGAAAAAAATAATAATTTAAATATAAAATTAGAAATTGAAAGGAGAAAATCATATATTAATAATAATAATGAAATATATAAAAATAAATTAATAAGAAATACTGATATAGAAAAGAAAAAATCTTTGAAAACTACAAAAAAAAAATCAAGTAAAAATTTAAGTTCAAAATCACCTAAAAAATTAGTATCTTTTTCATCATCAATACCAATATTAAAAAATATAAATGAATATGAAATGGAATATATAGAAAATGATTTATTTTCATTTGAATTTAATGTATTTGATTTTTATGAAAAAAACAAAAATATAAATCCTTTTACATTAGCATCACAAATTTTATTACAAAAATATGATATAATTTATTATTCAGATCCAATGACATTATTTAATTTTTTAAAAGCATTACAAGAACATTATACAAAAATAGCAATTTATCATACAGAAAAACATGCAATTGATATGTTACAAACATTATTTATTTATATATCAAAATCAAATGCAATTGATTATTTATTTTTAAATAAATTAGACATTATTAGTTTATTAGTTGCAGGAGTATGTCATGATGTTGGTCATAAAGGATATAATAATGAATATCAAATGAAAATGTATACTGATTTAGCAATAACATATAATGATAAAAGTATTCTTGAAAATTATCATATTACTCTTACATTTAAATTATTAAAAAATGATAAATTAAATATTTTTAGAAATATTTCAAAAAATGATTTTTCATATATTAGAAAAAGAATAATTGATTTAATATTTTCAACAGATATGTTTTATCATAGTAGAATTATTGCATTAATGAAAAGTAGAATTGAAAATAAAAATATTAAAAATGGAATTAATTCAGATAAAATTATAAGTGATGCAGGAAATAATTTATTTAATGAACAACAAGAGGTTTTAAATTATTTAATTCATATTGGTGATATTAGTCATAGTACAAAATTATTTAAAATAACATATAAATGGAGTTATTTATTAACTCAAGAATTTTGGAGACAAGGTGATGAAGAAAAAGAAAAAGGATTTAGTGTTAATTTTCTTTATGATAGAAATAATATTGATATTGGGAGAAATCAAGTTGGATTTATTAAAGGTATTATTATTCCTTCTTTTGATATTTTAGTTAATTTTCTTCCTGAAATGAGTTATTATACTGATAATATGAAAATTAATTTGAGAAAATGGGAAGAGTTAAGTGAAGAGTTAAATAAAAAGAAAGAATTAGAAAAAAATAAAAAAAAGTAGTTTTTTATTATTTTGGGTTAAATTTTTTTAATTTGATATAATATATATAAATTCTTTTTTTTATTTTTATGACAACAAGAATTTTTTCTTTTTTAAATAGTAGGTTTTATATTAAATATATTTATTTTTAAAAATTAAAAAATAAATTAAATAAATAATATAAATTTCAAATCTATAAAAATAACCTATTCAAAAACTAATAAAAAATAATTTAATATTTAAAAAAAAAAAATAAAAAATAATATAAATATCCATTCAAAAAAATAAATCATTCTAAAAAAAAAGTAAAAATGTCTCAACAACAACTCCCAGTTCAAATGAAAGAAATAACAATGCTTCAACAGCATGGTTTTGATTCTTCCTTAATAAAACATGGAGTATTAGCATTTGAATCAGACAAATTTATATGTGCCAAAGAAGTAGATCAACAAGGAAATGCAAATGTAATAGTATGTGACTTAGGAAAAAATTTTGAATTTTCAAAAAGAAAAATAACAGCAGAAGGTGTAATGATGCATCCAACAAGAAATGTAATGGCAGTTCGAGCTAAGAATAATAATGCATTAATGATTCAAGTTTATGATTTAGATTCAAAATCAAAATTAAAAGATTTAACTGTAAATTTTGATGTTACTTTCTGGACTTGGATTAATAATTCTATTATTGGTTTAGTTTCACCAACTTCTGTATTTTTATTAAGTATTGATGATATGAATTCACCTGCTAAAAAAATTTTTGATAGACAAGGTAATTTAGCTAATTCAAATGTTTTTGTTATGAGATTAAAAGCTGCTGATAATTTACAATGGTTTACTCTTGCTGGTATTTCTGCTATGAAAAATGCACAAGGACAAAATATGGTTGTTGGTTATATTCAATTATTTAATACACAACAAAATGCTTCTCAACCTATTGAAGGTTTTTGTCCTTGTTTTGGTAATGTAAAATGTATTGATGAAACTCCAAGTAATTTATTAAGTTTTGTTGATAAGAAAGCTAATATGAATCAATATAAAATTATAGTTACTGATATTTCTCCTGTTAAAAGAGTTAAAGTTTCTGCTGATGTTGCAATGACTGCTGATAATGATTTTCCTGTTTTAATGGATTTTGTAGAAAATTATGGTGTTTTATTCCTTGCTACAAATTCTGGTAATTTATATGTTTATGAAGTATCAAAAGGAGTTTTAATTTTCAGATGTAAAATATCAGAAGATTCACTTTTATTTAGTGCTAAAAATACTAATACTGGAGGAATGTTATATATTAATAAATCAGGTAAAGTATTAGGTGTTGATATTGATAGAAATAATTTCATACCTTTTGTTATGAATTTCTGTAAAGGTGTTAATGGTATTATGGAATTAGTTACTAAAATGGCTGGAAGATATGGTTTACCTGGTGCTGAAAATATTTTTATGCAAGCTTTTCAAACTTATATGCAACAAGGTAATTAT
>JAEEGL010375063.1_pt1 | contig 10039 bp, 9 predicted proteins | sample 9134231 | NCBI WGS metagenome assembly JAEEGL01 (sample SAMN16246548, study PRJNA631951) | gut metagenome | biome: gut microbiome; feature: rumen; material: fiber-attached | host: Bos | place: Iran: Karaj | collected 2018-10 | reverse complement strand
CGACTGCGACCGGTACATGGAAGTCTGGAACAACGTGTTCACGCAGATCAACGGCGACGGGCACGGAAATAACGTGGAACTGGCCAACAAGAACATCGACACCGGCATGGGCCTGGAGCGTCTGGCGGTCGTCGTGCAGGACGTGGACAGCGTGTTCGACATCGATACGATGAAGGCGCTGAACGAGGAAGTGTGCCGGATCGCGGGCGTGAATTACAAGGAAGATCCGAAGAAGGACGTGTCCATCCGCGTGATCGTGGACCACATCCGCTCCGTGACCTTCATGGTGTCCGACGGCATCATGCCTTCCAACGAAGGCCGCGGCTACGTGCTGCGCCGCCTGCTGCGCCGCGCGGCCCGTCACGGCCGTCTGCTGGGCATCCGGGGCAGTTTCCTGACCCGCATGGCGGACAAGGTCATCGAGACCTCGCGCGACGGTTATCCGGAGCTGGAGGAAAAGAAGGTCAAGATCCATGCCGTGATCCAGGAAGAAGAAGATAAATTCAACCGCACCATCGACCAGGGCCTGCAGATCCTGGGCGGCCTGGAGAAGGAACTCCAGGAAAACGGCGGCACCGTGCTGGACGGTGCGCAGGCGTTCCGTCTGTACGACACCTACGGCTTCCCGCTGGATCTGACCAAGGAGATCCTGGAGGAGAAGGGCATCACGGTGGATGAGGACGGCTTCGCGACCGCCATGGAGATCCAGAAAGAGACCGCCCGCGGCGCCCGCAAGGGAACCAATTACATGGGGGCGGACGTGACCGTGTATGAGGAACTGGACGCTTCCCTGACCTGCAGATTCGACGGCTACGACCGCCTGGAGGAAGATTCGGAGGTCGCCGCCATGACGTCCGACGAGATCGTCGGCGAGCTGGCGGAAGGCGATAAAGGGACCATCCTGACGGCCGAAACGCCGTTCTACGCCACCATGGGCGGTCAGCAGTGCGACACCGGCCTGATCACGGGCGCGGACGGCGGCGTGTTCCGGGTGGAAGATACCATCAAACTGCCGGGCGATAAGATCGGCCACGTCGGCACGGTCGAAAAAGGCTGCTTCCGCCTGGGAGACCGCGTGCATCTGTCCGTGGATGAAGCGCGCCGCAGCGCTACGGCCCGCAATCACAGCGCGACGCACCTGCTGCAGCGGGCGCTTCGGGAAGTCCTGGGCGACCACGTGGAACAGGCCGGTTCTTATGTGGACGCCGAACGCCTGCGCTTCGACTTCTCCCATTTCGCACCTATGAGCGCGGAGGAGATCCGCCTCGCTGAGGAAAAGGTCAATGCCGCGATCCTGTCCGCCACGCCGGTCACCACGATCCTGAGCACGCTGGAAGAGGCGCGCAAGGAAGGCGCGATGGCGCTGTTCGGCGAAAAGTACGGCGACGTGGTACGTGTCGTGAAGATGGGCGGCTATTCGACCGAGCTCTGCGGCGGCACGCACGTGGCAAACACGGCGCAGATCGCCTGCTTCAAGATCGTTTCCGAAGCCGGCATCGCGGCGGGCGTGCGGCGCATCGAAGCGCTGACCGCGGCCAACCTGCTGGCGTATTACCGGGGCGTGGAAGGCCGTCTGGCGGCTTCCGCGGCCGCGGCGAAGACGAATCCGGAGGATCTGGAGAAGAAGATCGGCCAGTTCCAGGCCGAGATCAAGTCGCTGCATCAGGAAAACGAGCAGCTGAAAGCGAAGATCGCCGGCGCCGCCATGGGCAACGTCCTGGATCGGGTGCAGGAAGTCTCCGGTGTGAAGCTACTGGCCATGAATGCGGAAGGTCTGGACATGAACGGCCTGCGGAACATGGGCGACAAGCTCCGCGATCAGCTGGGCGAGGGCGTCGTGGTCCTGGCTTCGGCCGAAGGCGGCAAGGTCAGCCTGATCGTGTCCGCCACGGAAAGCGCCGTCGCAAAGGGCGCGCACGCGGGCAATCTGATCCGCAGACTGGCCCCGATGGTCGGCGGCGGCGGAGGCGGCCGTCCGAACATGGCGCAGGCCGGCGGCAAGGATCCGGCCGGGATCCCGGCCATGCTGGAAAAGGCCGCGGAATTCCTGAAGGAAATGCTGTAAAAACCGCTTGACTAAGAAACATTTTGTGCTATACTGTCAGATGCGCTGCGGTAACGCAGGATTCTTAAGACGAAAGGGGTGAAACAGAATGGCAACCGTTATCGTTAAAGAAGGCGAGTCCCTTGACAATGCTCTGCGCCGCTTTAAGCGTCAGTGCGGCAAGGACGGGATCCAGCAGGAGATCCGTAAGCGCGAGCATTATGAAAAGCCCAGCGTTCGTCGCAAGAAGAAATCCGAAGCGGCAAGGAAGCGCAAATTCAGATAAGGGCTTTCGAAGGGGGCGGCGACGCCCCCTTTTGATTTGCCTTCCTTCCGCCCGTCCTCTGCATTTATAGTTGAAAAACCGGTCCGGATTCACTATAATATTACGAGAAATTTATCCAAAGGAAAGATCTATGCCGAGAGAGTTTCAATTCAAGAACATAGAAGACCAGCGGGCCGTTTTCGGCACGCAGGACGTCTGGGCCAGGAAACTGGAAAAAGACCTGAACGTCTCCCTGACGCTCCGTGGGGACTCCGTGGAGGTCGGCGGCGACGAAAGCAGCAGGGCAATGGCCCTGCAGGTCCTCAAAGCCATGGTCCAGCTGACCCGTCAGGGCGAGGAGCTGCGGGAGGACACCGTGGAACGCCTGATCGAGGAAGCCGGGGAAGGCTCCCTCGATTCCCTGTTCAAGGCCATGGAAAACGCCGTGACCATGAACTATAAAGGCCTGCCGATCAAATGCAAGACGTTCGGCCAGCAGAATTACGTGGAAATGCTGCGGGAAAAGGCGGTCACGATCTGCATCGGGCCGGCCGGCACCGGCAAGACGTATCTGGCCGTCGCGCAGGCGGCACAGGAACTGAAAGAAGGGCTCATCGAGCGCATCATCATGTCGCGTCCCGCCATCGAAGCGGGCGAAGAGCGCCTGGGCTTCCTGCCCGGCGATCTGGCGCAGAAGGTGGATCCGTATCTGCGGCCGCTCTACGATGCGCTGCGCGACGTGTTCGGCCAGGAACGCGCGGACAAACTGCGCGAGAACGGCGTGGTGGAAGTGGCTCCGCTGGCGTATATGCGCGGCCGCACGCTGAACCACGCCCGCATCATCATCGACGAAGGCCAGAACGCGTCGCTGTCCACCCTGAAGATGGCGCTGACGCGTCTGGGCGAGGATTCGCGCATGGTCCTGACCGGCGACGTGACGCAGATCGACCTGCCCAAGATCAGCGATTCGGGCCTGACCCGCTGCGCGGAGATCCTGCGCGGCGTGGAGGGCATCGGCGTGATCCATCTGACGAACCGCGACGTGGTCCGCAATAAGATCGTCAAGGACATCGTCAAGGCGTTCGAGAAGGAAGAGGCCCGCCAGGAGGAGCGCCGGAACGCGCCGCGCGCCTACGATCCGGAGCGGCGGAAGGGCGGCCCGATGTATCTGGGAAAAGAAGGGAAAAAACATGACGATCACCCTTACGTTTGAAACGGACGATCCCTTCGGATTCGACGCGGAAGCGCTGATCCGGCAGGTGGCGGAAGCGGCTGTGGAAAAAGAGGCCTGCCCGTACGTCTGCGCCGTGGACGTCCTGATCCTTGACAACGGCGCGATGCGCGAGATCAACCGGGAGGAGCGGGGCATCGACGCCCCGACGGACGTGCTGAGCTTTCCGGCCGTCCCGTTTGACGTCCCCGGCGATTTTTCGCGCCTGGAAGACGATCCGATGCTGTTCGAACCGGACAGCGGCGAGCTGCTGCTGGGCGACATGGTCATCTCCGCGGACAAAGTACTTTCCCAGGCGGAGGAGTACGGCCACAGCCCGCGGCGGGAACTGGCCTTCCTGACCGCGCACAGCATGTACCACCTGATGGGATACGACCATGAAACGGAGCCGGAACGGCTGATCATGGAAGAAAAGCAGGAGAGCCTCCTGCAGGAACTGGGGATCACAAGGGACGATGGCTGAAACACAGAAAAAAACCAATTTCATCGCACAGGGCGGCATCCTGGCCCTGGCCGGCATCATCAGCCGCATCATCGGCATGCTGTACCGGATCCCGCTGATGAACATCATCGGGGAGCAGGGCAGCGGCATTTACAGTACGGCGTATGACATCTACAACATCATGCTGCTGATCTCGTCCTACAGCCTGCCCATGGCGGTCTCCAAGATGGTGTCCGCCAAGCTGAGCCTGAAACAGTACCGCAACGTGTGGCAGGTGCTGGCCGTGAGCATGGCGTTCGGCGCCGCCCTGGGACTGGCGGCCGCGGCGCTCATGTATTTCGGCGCCGGATTCCTGGCAGGCACCGTGCTGAGCATGCCGCGCGCCGTGCTGGCGGTCAGATTGCTGGCGCCCACTGTCTTCATCATGGGCATGCTGGGCGTGCTACGCGGTTTCTTCCAGGGGCACGGGACCATGGTCCCGACGGCGGTCTCGCAGATCCTGGAGCAGATCATCCATGTGGGCGTCAGCATCGCGGCGGCCCATATCCTGTTCAATCGGGGACTGGAGAAGGAAGCGGCGGGAAGCCAGATGACGGCCCCGGCGTACGGCGCGGCGGGCGCCACGATCGGCACCGGCGTCGGCGCGCTGGCGGCGCTTCTGTTCGTCGGTTTCATCTTCCTGCTGTACAGAAAAACACTTGTGAAACGCTGTCAGCGCGATGTGAGCGGCGTGCTGGATACGCCCGGCTCCACGCTGAAGACGGTCGTGATCACGGCCGTTCCGATCCTGATCAGCGCGACGATGGCCAATATCGTCAATCTCCTGGATCACGGCATTTTCGGCGCCTATATGGGTTCGGAGCAGATGGATCTGTATGAGACGCTCTGGGGCGCCTACAGCGGCAAATTCATCGTCCTGACCAACGTTCCGATCGCGATCGCGACGGCTCTTTCGGCCTCCACGCTCCCGACCGTCTCCGCGCACATGGCGCAGGGCGACCGGGAAGGCGCCATGCGGAAAGCGGCTTCCGCCATCCACGTCATCACCCTGGTGGCGCTGCCCGCCTCCCTGGCGCTGGCGGTCCTGGGCAAACCCTGCCTGGACATGCTGTTCCGGTCCACGGACAATACGCTGGCCGGGCAGATGCTGCTGGCCGGCTTCGCCATGGTCATCGGCTTTTCCCTGTCCGCCGTCAGCGTGGGGATCCTGCAGGGCAGCGGTCTGTTCTGGGTGCCCATCCGGAATTACGCGATCTCGCTGGCCGTTCACATCCCGCTCCTGGCGCTGGCCCTGTTCGTGCTGAAAACGGGGATCCTGGGCGTGGTCGTGTGCAATGCTTCCTTCGGGCTGTGCTCCTCCGTACTGAACATCATCTCGATGCACCGGAAACTGGGGTACCGGCAGGAGCTTAAGAGGACCTTCGGCCTGGTGCTGGCGGCTTCGGTCATCATGGCCGCCGCGGCGTTCGGGATCTATAAAGGACTGTACGCCCTGCATTTCGGCAATACGATCAGCATGATGGTCTGCATCGTGCTGGCTCTGATCATTTATTTCGCCGCGATCCTGCTGCTGGGAGCGGTCAATGAGGAAGAACTGAGAAGCATGCCCAAGGGCGGCGTGCTGGTCTCCGCAGCGAAGAAACTGCGCCTGCTGCGCCGGGAGGAAGCTTAAGATGAAGATCGCGGTGATCGGCGGCGGCGCCTCCGGCCTGATGGCGGCGCTGACCGCGGCGGGATCCGGGGCGGAAATAGTGATCCTGGAAGCCGGGACGGTCCCGGGGAAAAAGATCCTTTCCACCGGCAACGGCCGCTGCAACCTGACCAATCTGGCGCTGGATCCGGCTCTGTACCAGGGATCCTGCCGCCGGCATGCCTCCCTGCTCCTGCGGGAATTCGGCGTGCAGGACACGCTGGATTTCTTTGAAAGCATCGGCATTCCGACCGTGGCCGCCGGGTCCGCCCGCGGCAACGACGCCTGGGTCTACCCCTCCTGCAAGGAGGCGTCCGCGGTGCGGATGGCGCTGGAGATGGAATGCGAACGCCGGAACGTGCGGATCCGGAAAGGAGCCCGCGCCGTGTCCCTGAAAAAACAGGCCGGCCGTTTCCTGATCGGCCTGGAAAACGGTCCCGCGGAAGAAGCGGACCGCGTGATCCTGACGACCGGCGGGAAGGCCTTTCCGAAGTCCGGTTCGGACGGGAGCGGATATGCGCTGGCTGCTTCTTTCGGCCACCAGATCGTAACGCCGCTGCCCGCGCTTGGCCCCGTGATCAGTTCCTCCCCTTACACGAAAAATCTGTCCGGCCTGCGCGCGGAAGCGCTGCTGTCCCTGCAGGCGGACGACACGGAGATCGCACAGGAATACGGCGAAGTCCAGTTTACGGACTACGGCCTTTCGGGTATCCCCGTCTTCCAGCTGAGCGGCCGCATCGCGCGCGAACTCGCCGCGGATCACCGCGTGACGCTGGTCCTGGACCTCCTGCCGGACAAAACGGAGGAGAACATCCTGATGGATCTGGCGGAGCGGCGGCTGCGCCGGCGGGACCGCGAGAGCGGCACGCTGCTGCTGGGCCTGGTCCCTTCCAAAATGGTCCCGGTCCTGTTTCAGGAAAGCGGCATCCCGCTGCACGTCCCCTGCCGGGAGATCTCTCAGAACGGGCTGACGCGCCTTGCGGAACTGCTCACGGCATTTGCGTTCCCCATCGGCGGCGTGAAGGATTTCGACGCCTGCCAGGTCACCTCCGGCGGCATCCCCGCCACGGAGGTCAGCCTGAATCTGGAGTCCATCAAATGCGTCGGCCTGTATTTTGCCGGCGAGATCCTGGACCTGGACGGCCCCTGCGGCGGCTACAACCTGCAGTGGGCCTGGACCAGCGGCTATGCGGCCGGCAAAGCCGCGGCGAAGACCGCCGAATAGAGGTGCGAAATGACCGAGACTGTGAAAAAGAAACCGTTTCTCACCGCGCTGGCCGCCGTCCTGCTGCTGACTCTCATCATCAGCACCGCGGTGGTGCTGACGCTCCATCTGCGGTTCATTTATTACAACGACATCAAAGCCCTGCATATCGAAGAACTCTCCGGCATGCCCGAAGAGAAGATCCGGGAGAATTACGACGTCCTCATCGACTACAACCTGCTCTGGAACCGCGAACCGCTGCGCTTCCCCGACTTCCCCATGTCCGCCGGCGGGGAGACCCATTTCCGCGAAGTGAAACGGATCTTTGACGTCTTCCAGATCCTGTTCCCCCTGTCGCTGGCCGGGATGGCGGTGCTCTGGGTGAAGGCAAAAAGCCTGCGGGACGGCCGCTACGCTCGCATCACGGGATATCTCTGCTTCGGGATCGTGGCCGCGCTCGGTCTGTTCGCCCTGATCGGCTGGGACAGACTGTTCGTCGTGTTCCACAAAGTGTTCTTCAACAACGATTTCTGGCTTTTCGACTATACGACCGACCCGGTCATCACCATTCTGCCGGATACCTTTTTCCTGCATGAAGCGATCCTGATCCTGGCCGTCGTCCTGTCCGGCGGCGCCCTGGCCCTGATCCTGGGCCTGAAAGCCAAACACAGAAAATAAGGCGGATCCGCAGACCCGCCTCAAGGAGGATAATGATCATGAAAAAATCTCTCGGAAAGAATGCTTCCGTATTTCCCATGCCCGTGCTGATGATCGCCACCTACGACGAGAACGGCAAGGTCGACGTGATGAACGCCGCCTGGGGCATGAACTGCGAGATGGACCAGCTGATCCTTTGCCTGACCGGCACGCACAAGACCTCGAAGAACCTGCGGCTGAACAAAGCCTGCACGGTGGCGCTCGCGGATCAGGCTCACCTGAAGGAAGCCGACTATTTCGGCATGGCCACCGGCAACAAGACGGAAGATAAATTCGAGCGCACCGGCCTGCACGCCGTGAAAAGCGATAAAGTCAACGCGCCGATCATTGAGGAATTCCCCATCGTGATGGAATGCGAACTGCTGGAGGAAGTCGAAACGGATCATCTGCACTGCTTCGTCGTGAAGGTCCTTGACACCCTCGCGGAGGAGAGCGTCCTGAAAGAGGACGGCAAGCCGTGCATGCACAAAGCCGGCGCCGTGCTGTTCAACCAGTTCCGCGCGTCCTACATGGGCATCGGCGAGAAGGTCGGCCAGGCCTGGAACGAGGGGAAAGCGCTGCTGTAAACCGCCGGTCCATGCAAACAAAAAAGAGCGGATGCCGTGAAGCTCCGCTCTTTTTTCATGCGCCGCACCCGTTTACAGCTTCAGCAGGATCCCCGCCGCCGCGCCGAACATCAGGAAGAATCCGGGGTGCAGTTTTTTCCACATTTTAGTCCCGGCGAAAACCACGGCCGCCAGCGCCAGCGCCGGCCAGCGGATCACGGAAAGGCTCTGCCAGGACAGGCCCTGCCAGGCTCCGCTGCTGATGAAATTGGATACGAAAAGGGAGAGCAGCACTGCCGCGATCAGGGCGGTGGAAGCCGGCCGCAGCCCCGAGAATACCGCTGCGACGACCGGAGAGTCCTTGAAGCGTTTCAGGAAGCCTGCCACGATCAGGATCACGATAAAGGATGGCATGATCAGGCCCAGCGTCGCTACGACGGCACCGGGGATGCCGGCGGTCGTAAAGCCGCAGTACGTGGCCATATTGACGCCGATCGGCCCCGGTGTGGATTCGGATACCGCGATCATGTCCTGCAGTTCCGTCAGCGAGAACCAGCCGGTGCGGACCGACATTTCCTGCAGGAAGGGGAGCGTCGCCAGGCCGCCGCCGACCGCGAACAGTCCGGTCTTGAAAAACTCGTAAAACAGCTGCAGAAAGATCATCGTCCGGCCTCCTTTCCGGCGCCGCGGCGCGGCAGGTAAAGCCCGAAGAACAGGCCCCATACCATGGCGGTCACCACCAGGATGACGGAAGAGACCTTAAAGAAGAAGGACGCGGCCAGCACCAGCAGGAACAGGATCAGCGCGGGCAGTCCTTTTCCCCTGATATTTCCCTTGAAGAGTTTGACGACGGTGTTCAGGACCAGGACGCATACCACTACGCGCAGGCCCGCGAACGCATGGATGACGTATTCATTATCCGCGAAATTGCGGAGAAACGTCGCGATCACCGTGATGATGACGAGGGACGGGAAGACCACCCCCAACGTGGCCAGGGCGCCGCCCCAGAAGCCGGCAGTCTTGGTGCCGACGAACGTCGCGGTGTTTACCGCGATGACGCCGGGCGTACACTGCCCGATCGCGTAATAATCCGTCAGTTCTTCCTCCGTGCACCAGCCCTTGTTTTCCACCACTTCCCGCTGCAGGATGGGAAGCATGGCGTAGCCGCCGCCGAAGGTGAGGCCGCCGATGCGGGCAAACGTTAAAAACAGATCCAGATAGCGGTTCATGGCATTTCCCTCAGTACCGTTAAGGCTTCTTCAATATTGGCAACGCCGACCAGCTTCATGCCGCGGGCGTTTAAGTCCGCGCCGAGGCTGCTTTTCGGCAGGACGCAGGTCGTGAATCCCAGGCGGGCCGCTTCCTGCACGCGTTCTTTGGCAAGCGATACGGACCGGACTTCGCCGGCCAAACCGACTTCCCCGAACACCATCAGATCCGCCGGAACGGTCATGTTCCGGAAACTGGAGTAAAGCGCCAGCACCATGGCCAGATCCAGCCCCGGATCGTTCACTTTCAGACCGCCGGTGATGTTAACGAAGGCATCGCAGTCGGACAGCGATACGTTCAGCCGTTTTTCCAGCACGGCCAGCAGCAGCGCGACCCGGTTGTAATCCGCGCCGGTCGCCGTCCGCCGTCCCTGTCCGTAATTGCTGCGCGCGATCAGGGCCTGCACCTCCAGCAGAAGCGGGCGCGTGCCTTCCGTCACGCAGCTGATCACGGAACCGGAGGTGTTCTCCGGCCGGCCGCTGAGCATGTAAGCAGACGGGTTGGGGATCTCCTTCAGCCCTTCGCTGCGCATTTCGAACACGGCGATCTCCCCGGAAGCGCCGAAGCGGTTCTTGACGCCCCGCAGGATGCGGTACGAGGCGTGCCGGTCGCCTTCGAAATAGAGCACGGTG
>JAEEGL010153592.1_pt1 | contig 10039 bp, 6 predicted proteins | sample 9134231 | NCBI WGS metagenome assembly JAEEGL01 (sample SAMN16246548, study PRJNA631951) | gut metagenome | biome: gut microbiome; feature: rumen; material: fiber-attached | host: Bos | place: Iran: Karaj | collected 2018-10 | reverse complement strand
TTGAAGAATTCGGTGTAGAGCGCGCGGCATTCCTTGATCTTGTCGCGGGCGTAGTACGCGTCGGCCATGGCGAGCTTGAGCGCCCAGTACTCCGGACCCTTCTTCTCCTTGAGCGCGTCGATCTCCTTTTGCACCTTCTCGAAGCGACCCATGCGCAACTCGCCCTGCATCTCGCTCACCTTGAGACGCGGACCCAGCGCCGGCCACTTCTTCTTCGCGGCCTCGATCACCGTCGTCGCGATGTCCGGCATGTTGGCGTTTACGAGCGCGTTGATGTAGGCGAGCTCCTCGTTCATCGCGGCCTCGTCAGCCTTCGCGGCAGCCGCATCTGCCGCCCGCAGGGGCGCCAGCGGCACGAGAATACCGACGGCCAGCGCCGCCAGTGCATAGTTGTGGCAAAATCTCATGTCCAAAAGTATAGTGGAAAAACGCGCCCGTGTCAAGCCATCCCCGCCGTAAATTTTTGCGGCGGGGACGCATCAAGCGGTCTACGCCAAAAAGGCGCCGGCAGCGTCGAGGCCGCGGCCGACGGACTGATCCATGTCGTAATAGCGGTATTCGCCAAGGCGTCCGCCGACGACCAGCCCCGGCACCTTGGCCACCTCGGCGCGGTAGCGTTCCAGCAGCGCGCGGGATTCGGCGGTGTCCACGGCGTAGTACGGCTCGTCGCCCGGCTCCCATGTCTTGGGGTATTCGCGGCAGATCAAGGTCTTCGGACGGGCCATCAAGTCCTTGTCCTCCGGATGGAAGTGCTTGAACTCGTGAATGCGCGTGAATGGCACGTCCGCACCCGTATAGTTCATCACCGACGTACCCTGGAAATCCGCCAGGTCCAGCGTCTCGCGTTCGAAGCGGAGCGAACGCCACGGCAACGCGCCAAAGCGATAGTCGAACAGCGCGTCGATCGGTCCCGAATAGAACACGGGCGTACCTTCCGGGAGGCCAAGCTGCCCGACCGTCTCCAGGTCGAAGGGCCGATTGCATTCGACCGTGATGCCGGGATGGTCCAGCAAACGATCGAAAAGCGAATTGTAGCCCGTCAGCGGAATGCCCTGGCGATAGTCGGAGTAATAGTTGATGTCATAGCTCGCGCGCACGGGCAGACGCTTGATGATCGACGCCGGCAGATTCTTGGGGTCTGTCCCCCACTGCTTGCGCGTATATTCGCGAATGAAGGCGCGGTAGAGCGGTTCGCCAATGAAGGATATCGCCTGCTCCTCGAAATTGAGCGCCTCGCCGTTTTTACAACCATTAGGGTCTTTGAGTCCCTTTTGCGCCTCTTGCGCGATGAACGCGGGAAGCTCGGCCGGCTTGAGGTCGATGCCGTAGAACTGGTTGACGAGCGTCAACCCCAGCGGCAGGAAGTAGGTCTTGCCCTCGTGGCGCGCCAATACCTTGTGCTGGTAGCCGTTGAAGGTGATGAACCGGTTGACGAAGTCCCACACGTTGTCCAGATGCGTGTGGAAGATGTGCGAACCGTAGGTGTGGATCTCGATTCCGTTTTCGTCCGTCTCGCACCGCACGTTGCCGCCCACGGCGGCACGCCGCTCCAGTACCAGTATCTTGCGTCCCGCCTCGGCGAGCACGCGCGCCACCGTGCATCCCCAGATGCCGGCCCCTGCCACTATGACGTCTATCTGCATGATTTCCTGTTTTCCTTTCAGTCAGCGCACCGGATGACGCGCACCCGTTGCATAGTTTACCACCTCGAACGCTTCCGGCGGCAGTGGACGCTCCCACGCGCCTTCGCGCAGAATGCCGCTCACGACAAGCTTTCCGGTCGCGGTCCGGACGCCGAACGGCACCATCACGTCCTTGTCGGGAGAGGAAACGACAAGACGTTTCCCATCCGTGGAGACTGCCAGCGGCGCGAGCGGACGCGCCGTCACGAGCAGCGCCTTGCCGTCGCATGTTTCGTAGGATACCGGGATCCGCGTGATGCCGTCCGCGCACGCGAACGGCACGGGACCATGCCGCACGAGGTCATAGACCGCCCCCGCCGTCCGGCGCAGGCGTACCTCGCCGGCGTTCGGCAGACCCTTGTCGAGCACCGTCTTCCACGGGCCGAAGTAATCTCCGTAGCCGCGCTTGTCGTTGACGGCGAAGACAACGTCGCCCGAACCCAAACTGCGCACGGAGACGAGTATCGCGTCATTGTCGGCATCGGCATAGAGCGGGAAGCCCAGGAGCGCCTTCACCTCGGCCGCCTTGGACCGCATCGCACGATCGACTTCCGTCCCTTCCCTGCCCTGTTTCTTGGAGCTGAAATAAGCTTCAGACCAACTCGGCAGCGTAGCGTCCGCCTTGAGACCTGGCGCCAGCGTCGCAGCCGCTATCAAACGTCCGCCTCGCGCCTGGAACGCGCGCAGCTTCTCGGCCGTCTTCTTCGTAAGCACCTCGCATTCGGGCATGAGGATCGCCTTCACGGACGGCGGGATTCCGTCGCACTCGATCTCCTCGTCGAAAAGCACGTACTGGTCGAGATTCACCAACGTCATGAGCGCACCGAAGCGCCGCGTATCGGTTGTCCAGTCCCACGGAGCCGTCCCCGCGAAGATCACGGCGGCGTGGCTCCCGAGAATCGCCACCTCGGGCGCGCGCTCGGGCATGTTCCGGAAGAGCGGCCCCAACGGCACGGCCACGTCGCGCATCAGGCCGCGCAGCGATTCAAGCGTCGCGTCGTTCGTCTTCGGCGCCCAATAGCGTTCGCCCAGCTCAAGGCCGACAATGGCCGGACCAACCGCAAGTCCAATGCCGTCCGTCCGGCGGGAGAACATCAGCCAGAACGCTTCACTTGCCCAGTCCGGCGGAATCGTCGCGAATTCCACGCCTTCGTGAGCCTTGTACCAGTCCGGCAAGACAGTCGGCTTGTTCTTCTTGTCCGGTAGAATCCAGACCATGCGCACGATGCCGTCTATGCCAGAGACGACCGCCGCGCCCGTGCCACGTCCCGCCGCCTGCATCTCGGCAATCTGGTAGCGGGCGACGGCCGGATTCGGATTCAGGTATATCCATTCGTGTAGATGCGAGTTGTGTCCGCCGATGCCCCAGAGATACGGCATGCGCAGAACCGGGGCGTACATGGACACCATTTTACGCCCGAACACCTCGGCGAACGCCGCGCTGGCCGCGTCGTTCGCGCCCGCCCAGCCGTCGCCGTGCTGCCAGAACCAACGATAGTACTTGAGCAGCGGATAGTCGTCATCGACGATGCGGTCTGCCGGGAAGTCCTTGAGGTCCTTCCAGCTCGGGCACGCACGGCCTTTCACCTCGGACGGGATGTCCACGCCCGCGTAGGCGCGATAGGCCGCATGCGCCGCCTCGCTGAACGATGGACGCGAGGAGAGACGCACCTCCTCAAGCCCGCGAAAACCGGCGAACGACCGCACCCCGAGAGCGGCGTACGCCTGCGCGAGGGCCTTCGCGCCAGCCGCCATCTCTTCCGTGCAGCCCGGCGCGGCAGGATCGATGATCCGCACCTCGCGACCCATCATAGAACGCGTAAGCGGCTTGCCATCCTGCCCGACGCGTGGATATTTCGTCATGAGGACGCGGTTGCGGTTGACGCTATAGTTTAGGATCACCTCCGCCCCCTCTGCCTCAAGCCGACGCAAGGTCTCCCGTTCGTAGTCGGGCGATGGAATCGACGCCTTCCCCGATTTGAAGTCGTACTTCCCCTTTCCCCAGGAGAAGAAGTTGAACCCCATCTCCATGAGGACATCGTGATGATGCGGCAGATACATCGTATAGCGAATCTGGTCATCGACATCCCGCGCGACAGCGGCGAGGGACAGCCCCGCCACAACCATGTAAACAGATTTCTTGCAAATAGACATAACCATCCTTTTTACGTTCATGATATCCTGACACCGAAGATTTCCTTGTTGAACATCCTGTCCATCGCAAGAACCGTAATGTCGCCGGGCCTTAGCGCGGACACCTCGCCCGTCTCCGACACGGAGGCGTACGAACGGGTGAACTGGCACCGCTGGTCGCCCTTGAGCCCAGGCCCCTTAAGCTCGGTAAAGGCATCGGCATCGAAAACGGTCCAGGAAAGCTCCGCGTTCGTCCTGATCTTGCGCGTGATCGCATCAAGGTACTTGACGTAGTACTCACGCGTGGCGGCATCCACCGGCAGCGCCCGCATTGCGGCAAAGGCGGCAAAGCCCGCCAAGAATTCCCTTCTGCCTGTCATTACATTCATCATATGATGCTACCGGATCATCAACCTAAGGCCAACAACTGCCTCCAAACGAACGGCAAACGTCACTGTGCCGTCTTCATTGTCGCGTGTGACAATGGAAACCGCACGGTTCGAGAAACGCGAAGGCACGGAGAACGCCAGCGTTCCCGCCAGCGTATCCGACACCGTGCAGATTGCGACTTCAACCGCTTCATCCGGAAGTTCGGCGGATGCCATAAGCGCCACGGGGATCGCCCCGCCGCCTTCGACGGCAAATGGCGTCGCCGCCGCGTTGACAACGCCCTTGTCCTTGAATTCGCCGCTCGCCGACAGGTCGAGCGACAGCGTCGCGCCCGACTTGACGCTGACCGTCAGACCGGCGGCTGCCGTCGTCGAGGCAAGACGTAGCGCGCCTTCCTTGACTTCAAGCACCTTCGCCTCTCCCGACTCGGCGACCGCGGTTCCGCCAAGGACGAGAGTACCCGCACCCTCCTTGGTGAAGCGTCCCGCATCCGATCCGTCATCGACGTATGTAATCGTCTTGTTCGTGACGACGACGGTGGCGCCCTGCGGCACGGCAATGCGCCCGTGGCCCTTGACGGACCAACCGCGCGTCGGCTCGTCGAACACGGCGGACTGCGTAACCGACAGGAGCGAATTGTCCTCCAGAGACAGCGACTCGGCGTCAAACGCCGGAAGCGCGCCGCCAAGGTTGGTCTGGCTCGCTACCTTGACCGTGACAAAGTAATCGTCAGGACTCGCGCTCGGCCCTGGTTTCGTAAACGCCTTGTGCATGACGCGCATGCGCCCCGTGAACGCGCTGTTGTCTGCAGCAAAGTGATAAATCCCCCTCGGCGTTTCTGAGGCGGCCTCGTTCACGGTCAGCAGCAAGTCTCCAGAACCGCGAAATGTCGAATTGAAAATGAACGTTCTGTCATTCCACAATTCGATGGCGAATGTTGCGTTTTTCGCCGGCAGAACGGTAATCGTACCTCCGTCAATCGTCAGGCCGCCGTACATGGAGATGTATCTCCTGTCACCGTCATTATCGATGGCAGTCCATCGGAAATCCGAAACATTGAGCCGCCAGGCCTTGGAAGACGTCAATTTTCCACGGATGTTGCCAATGCCACCACCCAATGTCAGCGACGCCCCGGGGAATTCTATGAGCGGATTTGTGCCTCCCGACACTGGATGGTAGGCCGTTGTCTGCACGATGTAGTAGTCGGCGGACGACGAATCTACCGGAACATGATCCCAGTGGTCGCCAGAAAAAACAGACGTGACACTCTGCGCGTCACTCGTATCCTGATAGACGATCTCCCTATGCGAGACCACAAGCGAGCGCACGCCATTCAACGAGCGAATCTGCGTCTTGGTGACCAAGACCTCAGGTCGCAGCGAAAGACCCGATGCCACCAACACAGCGACATTGGTGCAGGCGACGGCGAAGTCGGACTCTGAAAGCGACTCAGCGACACCTGCGCCAAAAGTCATCAGCACATGTTCCTCTGCCGTCGCGACCAAAGCCGGATTGTAGATCACCTTCACGGGGACGCCATGCGTCTCGAATTCCGAATCCACATGAAGAACCGAATCCTCGTTCAGGACGACCGTCATGTCCGTCGTATCGACCGTGTTGATGCGGTTTGTCGTGCCCGCCGCGACAACCACTTTCAGTTGGCCTCCATTCGCACTCTTCAGCGTTCCTGGAAAATTCGTGGCAGCGCCGGAGAGCTGGACAAGCGTGTTGGCCGTGAGCACATCAAGCATTCCGTAGAAGCGGGAAAGATCGCCGTCATAATAGAACGTCTTCGTTATTGTTTCGATCTCTTCGTGGCCATTCGTAAACGAGAATCGGGTTCCCCCGTCTCCAACAAGGTTCATGCGTAGATTATGTGTAGCCGATCCTTTCTGATAGCCTTCAAGCCATGAGAAGGGTTTTGCAAGCGTACTCTCAAGCGTCAGCGTTCCGTAAAGGGGCCCCTTGCCCCCCGCTGTGTAGATATCGGCCCCGGCGACACCGATCATGTTCGAAATTGTTGCCGAGCCTTTCGCCGGTGTCGTGTACCAAAGTCGTTTCTCGACCTTCAGGCAAGCGCCCGCGAATACGATATCCTCCGCATTAGTCGGGGTGTACATGGTATAGATGTCCGTACGATAGTACTTCCCTGGTTTGGGCTCCTCTCCGGAAGACCAGTGAGAAGCCGAATTGAACGCTGTCTTCGCCCCAGAGGCATCGGGTCCGTTCAGATATATCCACTCTTCTTCGGCATGCGCCGCGACAGACAGGCATGCTGCGGCTATTGCGATGGCCATGAGCCATGCGCGTTTTCTGCAATGCTTGATGAAGCCCATGCCTGTTTCCCTCTCTTCGTTGTTGCTTACTGGATCTTCCTGTACACGTCCCAGTAGCGCAAACCAAACGCGCGCAAGGCGGGCGTCGCAAAATGTATCTTGTCGCGCTTGACGTCGTACAGGCCTTCCGACGGCACCACGGCCGCGCACGGCAGGAGCTTGACGCCCTTGGCAATCTCGGCGTTCATCTCCTGCCAGTACATGTTGGGACGCCGCGCTTCGTGCCAGTCCTTCAGATAAGGCCCGAGCTCGCCGGCAAGAAACGGCACGTTCTCCGCCCCAAGCTCCCGCCTGAGCTGCGTGATGGCGTTGGTGAACTTCGGCAGATAGGCCGCCAGAGTTTCGGTGCGGAACGCATCCGATTCGCCCTGATGCCACAAGACGCCCTTTATGACGCCATCCCGCAACGCCAGCTTCGCATAGTGCACGGCGTTCGTGTAGTGGACCTTGCCGGGCTGCCAGCGGGCGATGGGGGAGCCACCGTACGCCACGGGCACGAGCCCCACGGTCACGCCAGGATGCGCATCCGCGTAGGCACGGGCGAAGCTGGCCGCCAAGCCTGCACCGCAGGCCTTCGGCTTTTCCCAGTGGAAGGGCTCTACGGCATCGCGCCATGTACCATCCTTCGACATCACCAGCACGCGATCATGCGGCACGCGGTTGGCCGCCGTGAGCTCGCCCCTGCCGGACATGTTCGACTGTCCGGCCAGTACGAACAGATGGAATTTGGAACGGTCCTTCTTCGTTTCCCAGCTCTTGTGCTCGCGCACCAGCGGACGCGACGGACGGCATTCCGCCGTCACCGGCCCGTCGGGCTGCCGCGCGCCGTTGACCGTGACGTTACTGAAACGCACGTTCTCGAAAGGCGAATCAACGTTGTGAATGAACCGCAGCGGACGCGTCGTCGTCACGTCGAAATTACGGAATTCAATGTTCCGCACGCCGCGTATCTTGACGCCATCCTGCACAACAATCTGCAACGCCGACCCAGAGAATGATCCCGAATAGCCGTCAAAGACGATGTCGGAAATGTTCATGTACCCCTCGTCCGTCGGCCGCAGATAGCGAGTCGGATAGTCGAAGAATATGCCGTTGTGCCCTTTCGCCTTGATGTCCTTGAAGAACGCGTTGCGGATGGTGTCGTCCGACGGACACCCCATGCGAATCGTCTGGCAGGTGCTGTCAAGAACGCAGTTCGACACCACGACATCCTCGCAAAGGACGGAATCCTCGGGGCGTCCGCGCATCGCCCGCAGGATGAGGCAGTCGTCTCCCGTCTTGAACGTCGAATTTCCTACCCGCACATGCCGGCACGAATCGAAGTCTATGCCGTCCGAATTCATTATGCGCTGATCGCTCTCGACGCGGATGCCATCCACATATACGTTCTCGCAAAGGCGGATGAGCATGGTCCAGCCCGGCGAATCCTTGAAGGTCGCGCCCTGAAGCCGCACGTTGCGGCAGCGAACGAACTGGACCTCCCTTGGACGCGGCAGCGCCGGCTTGGGCCAGTGCCGTGGGGCGGTCAGGGTTTCGTCCCTTCCAGGGAAGAACTCGGGGCCGCGTCCCTCCACCATGCCCTCGCCTGTGATGGCAATGTCCTCGGCGTCCCAGGCGTAGATCAGCACAAGCCCGGACGATTCCGGCCGGACGGGGCAGATGTCGGCGGGAAAGTCGAAGTAGTCCTCATGACGCAAGCTCCCGCGCAGCACCGCCCCCTTCTCAAGATGGAGCTCCACGTGGCTTCTCAGCCGCAGGGACTTGATGTCGTGCACCCCCGCCGGCACGACGACGCGCCCGCCACCCTTCGCGGCGGCATCGTCGATCTGCTTCTGGAAATCGATGCCCGGCGCGACGGCGGCAAGCATCGCCACCGCAACTGTTGCGACGGCAGTTGTGCTAAAACGTTTCATCTTTCTTTTTCCTCTCAGAAATTGTCCGTCAGATAACGCCCTTGATATAGCGTTCCTTCAGGGCGCGCCACAGCACGACGCAGAACGCCGAAAGCGGAATCGCCAGCAGCAAGCCCAGCATCGAATGGAACACGACGCCCCAGAAGAAGAAGGAGAAGATCACGCCCGCGTAGCCGAGACCCGTTTTTTCGCCCTGGATCTTCGGGGTGATGAGATAGCCATCAAGGATCTGTCCCGTAAGCCACACGGCCAGCACGCCCACGAGCCGCAGCAAACTGCCGCCATCGCCGAAATAGGCAATGGGCAGCGCCAGCGGCAGCACCACCACCGTGCCGAAGAGCGGCACGAGGTTGAGCATGCCCAGCAGGAAACCCAGCACAAAGCCGTAGGGTAGCCCCACCAGCGTAAAGCCCATGCCGTACAGGGCACCCTCGATGAGGCAGATGATGACCTGCCGCTGGAAGAAGCTGACGACGATGTCAATGAAGAGGTTGATCTGGCTGGCGACGAAGCCCTTGGTGTCCTCCTTCAGGAACGGCATCTCGCTCACATAGTCCTCGCCGCGCATGGCGGGACGCGTGACGAAGAACGCGAAGAAGATGAAGGTGACAAGTCCCGTGCCGATGCCCGTGAGGTACTTCAGCACGCCCACGCCGGCCTTCACCGCCTTTACCCCGTACGCGGAGGACAGCTGGGCGAAGGTCTCTTGCGAGAAGCGGGCTGGATCAGTAAAGAAAAGCAACTGCTCTTCCGGCACGCCGACCGACGCGAGAAACGGCTGTAGGTTGGGGAACTGCTGGCCCACCCAGCCGCTCAAGCGCGTCATGACCGTGGGCGCGGCGGCCACCAGATGGGAAATCTGCGTGAACACGAACGCGCCGCCGAACCAGCATATGAACCCCAGCGGCACCAGGACGGTAGCCAGCATGACGCCCAGCGACAGGGTGGGGTTCTTCAGATGCGAAAGAAACCAGGAGTAGTAGGGCTTGAACAGCATGGCGAGAAAAAGCCCCAACACCACGGGAATGAGCGCGGAAGAGGCAAAGTCCAGAAAGCGCAACGCCGTCCAGCCGACGAACAGCGTAAAGGCGAGTACCACGGCGAACGACAGGACCGACAGCCCTGCAGCCACCATCCGATTTTGAGTGGGCGTAAAATTAACCATGCGTAGATTTTAACATAATTGGTCCGTCCCGACAAGTGGTGACATCTGGCATTTTCATAATGCCACATTTACATAATTCCATATTTTCACAATTCCACAATAAAAGGCCGCCCCGGGAACGGGACGGCCTTTTTTCTTGCCTGCAGGCAGGTAGCGCTTACTTGGCGAGCGCGGCGGTAACGTCGGCCAGCACCTGGCGGAGCGCCTTCGGCACGCGACGGGCGGCGAGGTTCGCCTCCTTCGAGTCCTTAGACGGCTTCTTGTCTTACTCGTCGTAGGACGCGCCGACGGTGGCGATCTCCTTCTTCCAGCCCTCTACGTCGACCGTGAGAAGGTCCTTGAGGTACTTCTCGTTGACGAGGAAGTTGGGATCGTCGCCAACGTTGTTCTCAAGCGGGATGTCCTTAGCAAACGGCAGGT
>JAEEGL017369013.1_pt1 | contig 10040 bp, 5 predicted proteins | sample 9134231 | NCBI WGS metagenome assembly JAEEGL01 (sample SAMN16246548, study PRJNA631951) | gut metagenome | biome: gut microbiome; feature: rumen; material: fiber-attached | host: Bos | place: Iran: Karaj | collected 2018-10 | reverse complement strand
AGAACAAGTTATGGACAAAATGTTCTTAATCACTCAATTGAAGTTTCTCAATTATGTGGTATCATTGCTGAAGAGTTAGGCTTAGATACTAAGCTTGCTAAGAGAGCAGGATTACTACATGATATTGGTAAGTCTATTGACCATGAGATTGAAGGTACACACGTTGAGATTGGTGTAGATATCTTAAAAAGATATAAAGAAAATGAACTTGTTATTAATGCTGTTCATGCTCACCATGGAGATGTAGAACCTGCTTCTTTGGAAGCTGTTGTGGTTCAAGCTGCAGATGCTATTTCTGCTAGCCGACCAGGAGCTAGACGTGAAACATTAGAGACTTATATTAAACGTCTTGAAAAACTAGAAGAAATTGCTGATAGTTTTGATGGCGTTGAAAAGTCGTATGCTATACAAGCTGGTCGTGAGGTTCGTATTATGGTTAAACCAGAAAATATTAACGATGATCAGATGACAGTTATGGCACATGATGTTGCAAAACGTATAGAAGATGAAATGGAATATCCAGGTCAAATTAAGGTTACAATAGTTAGAGAAAATCGCGCTGTTGAGTATGCAAAATAAGCAATAAAAACTAGACCAATTAAGAATAAATTAAGGTTTATTCTTGATTGGTCTTTTTATATTTCAATTTGTTTAAGAATATATTAAAAGAATATGTTTAAAAAATATACCAATTGTTTATGTTGTAAAATATTGATAGCTAAAAATATATTGGGTGTATTATATTTTGCATCTATTAGGAGGAGTGTAAAGAAAATGAAATCTATTAGCAAAAAGATTTTTTCAATTTTAGTTAGCTTATTTGTTATATGGAGTGTTTGCTATGCATTTACAACCAAAACATTTGATTACAAAAAAGGCAATTATTCTACATATCATCAAGTAGCAAGTAGCGATGATAATGTTTGGGCTAAAAAATCTGCATGGTGGAGTACTGGAGACACAGAAGCTACAGTTAGAATTGATCTTCAAACAAAATTAATAGAAGATGAAGTTCCAAATCCTGATTTACCAGAACCAGGTCCTACAACACCAGGAGTTTCTAATGCCAACTTCTTATTTGTAGCTGATGTTTCACAAAGTGCTTATAATCATACGGGATTAGGAAGAACAGAAATAGAAAGAGATATTATTTTACCTCTTGCTAAATCAATCGTTGCAAATGGTAATCCTAGAAATAATAAAGTTGCTTTTTGCGAATTTGCACAAGGAATATTTTTATATTCTTCTAGTGCAAATAATAGTGAACCGAAACTATATTATGCTTTCCAAGGTGATAATAAAGTATCTAATAGAAGATATACTGTTGCAGATGGTGAAGCAAAATACAATGATACTTATAATAAATTAACTGGCTCTATGGATGGAAATTATGCAAAGTGGTTTACAAATGAAAATGAAATAGCTAATGTTGTTACTAATGCTTACAATCATAGTCATGGTGACCCAGATTTAACAAAATATACTAGATATACGAACATAGATACTTTCCTTCTATATGCTAATAAATTAAAAGAATCAGGTAGAAACAATTATATCTTTGTATTCTCTGATGGTGTTCCTGACCCAATAGCTGTAAGAAGAAAATCAGGAGCAGTAAATGAATTGTCACTTTCAGTAGATGGAATGCTTACTACTGGTAAAGGTTTAACTTCAGGAACAGGTAAGAATAGAGCTTATTTGCTTTCTGATAAATATCCATTTAATCTACTTTATAGAAAAGCAGCTGCTAACTTTAGAAGTGGCGGAAATGAGATATTCTTTATCGAAACAGGTGCAGATGTTGACTATAAGGGTCAAATTTATCCAATCTGGAATAATATAACAGAAGGTATTTCAATTCCAGATGATCTTTCAAGAAGTAATGCAGATTTGGCTACCAATTTAGCTAATGCTCCTGCTGCTTGTAAGAGAACAGATACAGATCACATTAAAAGAATATCTGCTAACACAGCTGCACAAGGTAGAGCACAAATAGATAGTATTATTCAAGGCATATTGGAAGGTCTTGGTGGAGCACCACAACCAGTTGCACCTACACAACCTGAAAAGATAAAAGTTCCAAGAGATCTTTCTTGCACAGTTACAGACGTTATTAATTACGATTTGTTTGATATAGTTGATAAAAGCTGGTCATCTAATATAAATAGTTCAAAGATTACTTATAATTCATCTACTAAAACTATTTCATGGCCTATTAGTGGAATTAAATATGGTTCTAAATGTAGCGATGGCAATTGGCCATATATTACTTTTAAAATCAAATTAAATGCTAATGGACTTAAACAATTTGGACAAGTTAATACTAACTATATTAAAAATGTAGGAAAGTCTAATGATGAAGATAAGAGTTGTAAAGTCACAGGTATTCCTAAAGAATTTACAGTTCCTTCTCCTTGGCTTCCAAGGACTCCTAAAGGAGAAATAAAAGTAAGATACGTATTTATTGATGCAACAGGTGCTCATGAAGAATCAAAATATACTACTCATGATAAGAACCTAGCATATAAAGAATACTCAAAAGATAGAAATAAATCAGTTACTAAAAAAGATTTTAATTACATAGGATATGATGTTGAAAATGATGTAGTGTCATCAAAGATATATACTCAAAGTAGTGTTCCTGGAAATAAGGGTGATTCTCCAGTTAAAGTTACTTTAACTGAACAAAGCCCTAAGAGATTAATTACATTTTTATTTACACAAAAATCTCAAACAGATATTAAATTAGAATTTAAGCATTATGATGTAACTCATGAAACATACTTTGATCCAGGTGATTCAATTGTAAGATCATTTAAAGATATTTCAGATATAGTTACAAAATTCTATGCTTCTGGAACAAATACTCATAATTCATTTATCTCAATATTAAATAACACCTCTGATGGTATGCCAGCTAAGATTAATAAGATAATTGAATTAGTAAAAACTCAATGGGAAGATAATAACTTAGCAGGTAAATCTGTTAAAGAAGCTTTGGTTGCTGCAAAATCTATATATACAGCAAACTATGTTACTCATAGATTAGAATATATTAATAATAAATTAGATTTAAGAATAGATAGTAATAGCCCTGTTGCTCTTTCAGAAAAAGTTACAAATAATGGAATACAATATATTCCTACTTTAGATAGTGTAAAGAGCGCAATTACTTCTGTTGGATCACAAATAAAATCTGGAAGTACAATTACAATTACTTTCTATTATATTTGTAAGCATCAAGTTGACTATATGTATTTAGATGCAGATGAGTTGCCATCAGAAATACATATTGCTCCTGCATCTGATGGAAATGTTGTAGTTTATGATGATAAAGATGCTGATGTTCCTATTGAGAATGTAGAAAGATATACATATGGCTATTATACTCCTACAGGAAATAACGGAACGAAATGCTGGAGGACAGATGGTATAGTTGGAAATAATGTTCATATTACAAATGTAAAAGGTGATATGACAGTTAAACTTTATTACTATAAGAATCGTCCGGTTATAACTAAACATTTAGACGTAGATAATAAGAGTTTTCCAGTTGCACCTCAAGAAGCAGATTGGGTTCCAATTGGTTCAAACATAAATAAGGATGCAAAATCTGGTCATTTATTAGATAATGGTATTTCTTATTATGAATTATATAAAGTAGTAAATGATAGATGTAAAGTAAATACAACAACAAGAACTACTAAACTAAATAGCAATACAAGAGTTAATGTTGAAGCACAAAGAGGAGATTATAAAGATCCAGTAGACATTGAATTCTACTATAAGAAATGGTGGAAAGTAAATGTTTACTACAAAGATGAAGATACAAATAGTGAAGTTGCTCCATCAAAGCATTACTTTACAGAACAACATAGTTCAATTGAAGAAAAATATATTAACTTAGTAAATGAAGTAATAAATGGTGAAGAAGTTCACTATAGATTTAAACAAAGTGAAGCTACATCTCCTGTTATTCCTAAGAGCTCAAGTCCAACTATAAAAGTTGATGACGTAACAGGAGAAGTTACAATTATATTCTGGTATAAAAAGCTTCCTTCAATAGAAAGCGAGTTAATACCTGAAGCTGATTATGATATTGGTGATCCTAGTGATCCAACAAATCCATTTAATTATAAGCCAGAACGTGATGGTCAAATAATAGTTCTTGATGATTTATTCACAATCAAGATGGATATCGAAAATTATAATCTTGGTGAAGAAGGATCTGAGATTATGGTATCACTTCCTTTTGATGTTTATGCAAAAGAAGATGCTGTAAACCAAAGACCTGCAAATGGAGAATTCTTTGTAGCTGCTTCTGAAATATCAGTTGATAAATTTGGAACAGATGCGACTTCAAATTCATTTAAATATACATTTAGATTACCTTCTTGGGTAGTTGAAAAAGTATATGAGGGAAATGATATCCACACAATGTGTCATACAGTTATTTATGGACCAAATACTGTAGGCGGTGAAAAAGAAATAATTGATGAAGAATGGATTAAGATAAGAGTTGTTGGTAGAGTTTATGACTTTACAGTAACAAATCTTGAAGGCGATGATAAATGGTCTGAGTCATTATTTGGAAGTACAAATAAAGGAAAAGAGTATAAAGCAGATACACTTCCAATAGGACAAAGAGTTGTAAATTCTAAACTATCAACCTTGCCAAATAACCAAACAATTAATACACAAAATCCAACATGGAAATATGGTATGAAACTAGGAAGCAAATTCTTATTTAGTGTAAATACAAAAGGACTTGTTTCTGATCAAATTCATATTATTCCAAGACTTGTATACTTTGAGCCAAATGGAACTCAAAGAAATGATGTTAAATTCACATATAAGATTGCAGGAAAAGGTGAAGTTGACTTTGCACCATCTAGTGGATTGGTTGTTAATGATGTTGCAACATCTACAAATCCATTTAATACACAATTAACATATACAAAGAGATTTAATTCAGAAGTACAAACAGAAAATACAAGAGCTGGACAATTGAAAGCATTAGGAACAATTATTCCTCCAGCTATTGCTCCAATTACAAGACAAGATGGTGTAAGTATAAAGAATGCATATGTTACATTTACTCAAGGCAGAACCTCATTATTTGGAACATATAAAGATTTAGTATTACCAAATACATTGAGATTGCCATATGTAAATTATGCATCTGATAAAACAAGCTTATCTGAAGTTCAAAAGATTGGTATATCTCGTGTAGATACACAAAACAATGTACTAAAATATATAACAAGCAATAATGCTGAATATATGCAAAAGATGAATAATAATGGCTCGAGAAGTGTTAAATTAAATGAAAATCAAATTATCAACTCACTTGGTCATTGGTATGCAGATTATAAATTACCTGCTACTTTAAAAGTAAGAGATGGAAACGAAAAAGAATTAAATTCAGGTTATATTTTAGTAGAATTTAAGATTTCTACAAATGGATTGCAGGGTTCTAAGTATTATCAATACTTAAATTACATGTCACAATTAAGTGGAAATAATATTAAGTATAATCAATGGTATTTAGAAAATACGCATATTACTTCACAAGATAGTAATGTTAGCGTACCAGTAAACTTCCCACAAACTTCTGCAAATCCAACAGGTGTTACAAAACAAGTTAATATTAAAGATGGTTATTATCCAGTTGCAGTATATGATGCTTCAATATCTGTAAATGATAATGTTGAACCAGTTATTACTCACTAGTTTTTAAATTAAAAATTTAATCATGTATAGTGTCTTAATCAATTTAAGATTAAGACACTATCATGAAAAAAGGAGAATAGTAATGAAAAAATTATTTTTTGTTTCAATGATAGTATGTGTATTACTAGTTAGTGTTTGCTTTGCTGTTACTCTTACAGATATTGCTGGACACTGGGCTGAACCATATATAACAGAACTAACAAATAAGGGAATTATTAATGGTTATGAAGATGGTACTTATAGACCAGAAGGAGAAATCAAAAAAGGTGAATATATTAAATTAATTATGGTTGCTTCACTTCCAGAAGAAGATTGGCAAGCACCAGGTTATAAATATGATCACTGGGCTAGTATTTATATTCAAGTAGCTGAAAGAGAAGGAATTATTGATGAAGGAGCTATTACAGAAGCAAATGCTAATGATCCTATAACAAGAGGAGAAATGGTTGAAATTCTTGGTAAATGCGACATTATTTTAAGAGGAACAGGCCAAGAATCAACAGAGATGGAATTTTATGATGTATCTAAATTAGAAGCAAAACAACTTGCAATGTTATCTCACTGCGTAGCAAAAGGATTAATTGCTGGTTATGAAGACTATACATTTAGACCATTAAAAACTCTTACAAGAGCTGAAGTAGCTACAATTCTTTCAAGATTTTTAGCTAAATAATTAAAGTTATTAAGGACGAAGAATAATCTTCGTCCTTTTTTATGTATTTTACTTTAAACTGGTTGAAAAATAGAGTCTTTTAGGGTAGAATAACTTAGATTATTGGCATACAAACACATAGTTATGTATACTAACTTTTTGAAAGGAAGATTATAGATGGATATAACTAGAAAAGATGTTGAACATATTGCTACTTTAAGCATGCTTAATTTAAATGAAGAAGAAATAGAAGGTTATACAAAGGACTTACAAAATATAGTTTCTTTTGCTGAACAAATTCAAGAAGTAAATACTGAGAATGTAGCAGAATCTGCTTTTGCATTGGATGCATATAATGTATTTAGAAAAGATGAAGTAAAAGAATCTTTTAATAGAGATTTATTGATGCAAAATGCACCATCTTCTAATGGAGTACAGTATCAATTGCCTCCAGTAATCGTTGACTAATTCGTGTGAAAATCGGCATCTTACTTCGTCAGCTTCGTTGATTGCGGTGCTCGATGTATACTCATACGACTGCGCTCCTCACAACTTGCTTCCTTGTAATATACCAATTTTGACACGAATTAGATTTTGAACATATTTGATTTGAAAGGAATATGATAATGAATATAACAAAACTTACTGCTCACGAAATTCGTGATGGATATAAAAATAAAGCTTTTACTGTAAAAGATGTAGTTGAAGCTTTTTATAAAAATATAGATGAAAAAGACGGCGATATTAAAGCATATATAACTCTATGTAAAGATAATGCTTTAAAAGAGGCTGATGAAAAACAATCAATAATTGATGGAGCAATTTCTAATGGGACTTTTGATGAGTTACCATTACTTTATGCTATTCCTATAGCAATTAAAGACAATATGAATACTTTAGGTGTTAAGACAACATGTGCTTCTAAAATGCTTGAAAACTTTGTTAGTCCTTATGATGCAACAGTTATTAAAAAGATAAAAGAAGAAGGAGCTATTATTTTAGGTAAAGTTAATATGGATGAGTTCGCAATGGGAGGTTCTTGCGAGAATTCTGCTTTCTTTGCAACAAAAAATCCTTATGATTTAACAAGAGTACCAGGAGGTAGTTCAGGCGGAAGTTCTGCAGCTGTTGCAGGAGATTTAGCACCGATAGCGTTAGGCTCAGATACGGGTGGTTCAATTAGAGAACCAGCTTCTTTATGTGGTATTGTTGGATTGAAGCCTACATATGGTTTAGTATCTCGTTATGGTTTGGTTGCTTTTGCATCATCATTAGATCAAATTGGTCCTATGAGTAAAGATGTTAAAGATGCAGCTATACTTTTAAATGCTATTGTAGGACACGATGAGATGGATTCAACTTCTGCAAACATTGAAAAGAAAGATTATACAAAAGCATTAATAAATGATGTTAAAGGAATTAGAATTGGTATTCCAAAAGAATTTTATGGTGAAGGTTTACAAGAAGAAGTAAGAGTAGCATTAGAAAAAGCTAAAGATAAGTATAAAGAATTGGGAGCAGAAATAGTAGAAGTATCGCTTCCATTTACTAAATATGCTTTGCCAACATATTATGTTTTAGCTTGTGCTGAAGCATCATCAAACTTAGGAAGATTTGATGGAATTCGTTATGGATATAGAACTCAAAACTATGAAAGTTTAAAAGATATTTATAAAAATTCTAGAAGTGAAGGATTTGGAAAAGAAGTTAAGAGAAGAATACTACTAGGCACATATGTATTATCTGCTGGTTATTATGATGCATATTATAAAAAGGCTCAAAAGGTAAGAACTGCAATTAAAGAAGGATTTGATAAAGTATTTACTGAATGTGATGTCATTTTGACACCTACTTGTCCAACAACTGCTTGGAAAATAGGTGCAAAGACAGAAAATCCATTAGAAATGTATTTAATGGATTTATATACAGTTCCTGTAAATATAGCTGGTATTCCAGGTATATCTATTCCTTGTGGAAAAGATAATGATGGTATGCCAATAGGTATGCAACTTTTAGCAAAACACTTTAATGAAGAAGTCTTACTTAGAACTGCATATACATATGAAATGAATAAGGAGGTGTAACCATGGAATACGAAGTTATTATTGGACTTGAAGTTCACGCAGAACTTTCTACAAAAACAAAAATTTATTGTGGTTGCACTACTGAATTTGGTGGAGATCCAAATACTCATTGTTGCCCTGTTTGTACAGGTATGCCTGGTGCACTACCAGTATTAAATGAAAAAGTTGTTGAATATGCTGTTAAAGCAGGTCTTGCAACAGACTGCAAAATTACAAAAAATTCAAAGCAAGATAGAAAGAATTATTTTTATCCAGATACACCAAGAGCATATCAAATATCACAATTTGATTTACCTTTATGTGTAGGCGGAGGATTTGATATTACATTAAAAGATGGTTCAACTAAACATATTGGTATTACTAGAATTCATATAGAAGATGATGCTGGTAAATTAAACCATGATAGTTATACAGGAGGAACATTAGTTGATTTAAATAGAGCAGGTGTTCCTTTGATAGAGATAGTTTCTGAACCAGATATGAGATCTGCTGAGGAAGCGGTTGCTTACGTTGAAAAACTAAAAGGAATTTTGGAATATATTGGAGTATCTGATTGTAAAATGCAAGAAGGTTCTTTAAGAGCGGACGTCAATTTATCACTTCGTCCAGTTGGTCAAGAAAAATTTGGTACTCGTACAGAAACTAAGAACTTGAACTCTTTTAGAGCAATCGAACATTCAATTAATTATGAAATTCAAAGACAAAAAGAAGTATTAGAAGCTGGTGGAGAAATTTTCCAAGAGACTAGAAGATGGGATGAACTTGAAGGTAAAGGTTTTGTAATGCGTTCTAAGGAAGATGCTGATGATTATAGATACTTCCCAGAGCCTGACTTAATGCCTATTAAACTAACTGATGAATATGTTGCTAATATAAAAGAAAACCTTCCAGAATTACCAGAAGTAAGAAAACAAAGATATATACAAGAATTAAATTTACCAGAGTATGATGCAGGAATTATTACTACATCAAAGGCTCTTTCAGATTTCTTTGAAGATGCTTCAAAAGAATGTGGTAATCCAAAAGCAGTTAGTAACTGGATAATGACAGATATTATTAGAATAGCTAGAGAAAATGATATCGATTATAAAGATTTGCCATTCACAGCTAAAAGATTTGCTTCACTAATAAAATTAATAGATAGTGGTACAATTTCAAATTCAATTGGTAAGAAAGTATTTGAAGAAATGATTTCTGAAAATAAAGAGCCAGATGAAATTGTAAAAGAAAAAGGATTAATGCAAATTAGTGATGAAAGTGCTATTAAGGAAGTCGTTGATAGAATTGTTGCTGCAAATCCTCAATCTATTGCAGATTATAAAGCTGGTAAAGATAGAGCTTTAGGTTTCTTAGTTGGACAATGTATGAAGGAACTTAAAGGCAAAGGAAATCCACAAATTATTAATAAATTAGTTCTAGAACATTTACAGTAATTTTTTAAAATCCTTGTTCTTCGATATATTTTGTTTCAAAACAAGACGCCGCTTTCTAAAAGCACTACGTTTTCTAATATATAACAAAGACACGAAAAATTGACGGGACCCAACCGGATAAACACCGGCCCATCAATT
>JAEEGL017217774.1_pt1 | contig 10040 bp, 9 predicted proteins | sample 9134231 | NCBI WGS metagenome assembly JAEEGL01 (sample SAMN16246548, study PRJNA631951) | gut metagenome | biome: gut microbiome; feature: rumen; material: fiber-attached | host: Bos | place: Iran: Karaj | collected 2018-10 | reverse complement strand
GTAGAGTTTCACGGAATCAAATTCTTCGACGGGACCGGATATAAGTTATCGGATGAATTGGAAGATGAGATAGAAGCTCGTATCAAGAGTAATATGAAGGATGTTCCTTTCCCGACGGGTGCTCAGGTAGGTAAGATTAAATATCGTACCGATGCAAGAGAAGAGTATATCAATCACTCAATCAAGGCAGTTCCGGTTGACCTGACAGGTATGAAGATAGTTGTGGACTGTGCGGAAGGAGCAAGTTACTATACTTCGGTTGAAGCGCTTAAGGAACTTGGCGCAAGCATAATCCCCATTCATAATATGCCTGACGGAACCAATATCAATGCAAATTGCGGCTCCACACACATGGAAGAATTAAAGGCAAGAGTTGTATACGAGAAGGCAGCGGTTGGACTTGCATTTGACGGAGATGCAGACAGACTCTTAGCTGTAGATGAACTGGGTAATATAGTCGACGGCGATCAGATAATGGCCATAGTCGGCAATCACATGAAATCACAGGGAAAGCTTAAGGGTGATACTATTGTTGTAACGGTTATGAGTAACTTGGGATTCACTCTTATGGCTATGGATAAGGGAATCAATCTTGAGCAGACCAAGGTCGGTGACAGATATGTGCTTGAGCGTATGAGAGAGATAGATGCATCGCTTGGCGGAGAGCAGTCAGGACACGTAATATTCCTTGATGAGAATACTACGGGAGACGGTCTGTTAAGTGCCTTGCATTTGCTTCAGGTTATGGTTGAGACAGGTAAGAGCCTGTCGGAACTTGCCAAGGTAATGACGGTATTGCCTCAGGCACTTGTTAATGCCAAGGTTCCGAATCACAAGAAGGACAGTTACATGGATTATCCCGAGATTGCAGATGCGATAGCAGCCCTTGAAGATAAATTCAAGGGAGAGGGAAGAGTTCTTATTCGCCCTTCGGGAACAGAGCCTAAGGTCAGAGTTATGATAGAAGGCAAGAATCAGGAAGAGATTAATGAAGATGCCAAGGCTTTGGCAGAACTAATACAGAATACGATTCTGTAACCCCTATTTCGCCAATATATCCGACCGATACACAGATTGGACAGAACAGGGTATTTCGTGGTAGAATAGATAGACGACATTGACGACGATATTTGTCGATAAGGAGGAATATATAGGTATGGTTAGTCAGAAAGTAGTGATTAAGAATCCGACCGGGCTTCATCTAAGACCTGCCGGCATCCTATGTAAGGAGGCAATGCAATTCAAATCACTAATAACATTCTCATTTAAGGAGACGACGGCCAACGCCAAAAGCGTCCTAAGCGTACTGGGAGCCTGCGTCAAATGCGGAGATGAGATTGAGATAGTATGCGACGGCGAAGACGAAGCTGATGCGCTCAGTGCATTGGTGACGGCAATAGATAACGGTCTGGGAGAATAATGACTTCATGATCCATCTGCCGAAGGCTAGGCGTTCGGCAGATGGCTTTTTTTTACGTATAAGGACTAGGAGGAATAAAATGCTTAATTATAAGAGATACAAGAAGAATCCGGTAATGAATTTCCCGGAGAGACAGTGGCCTAACAAAGAGATTACCAAAGCACCTGTATGGTGCAGTGTGGACTTAAGAGACGGTAATCAGGCCCTTATAGATCCCATGCAGGTAGAGGAGAAGATAGAGTTCTTTAATTATCTGGTTAAGATCGGATTTAAAGAGATAGAGATAGGTTTCCCATCAGCCAGCCAGATAGAGTTTGACTTCTTGCGTCAGCTTGTTGATCGTAAGTTGATCCCCGATGACGTATGGGTCCAGGTATTGGTTCAGTGCAGAGAAGAACTTGTTGAGAGAACATTTGAGTCAATCGAGGGAATTAAGAACGTTATTGTACATATTTACAATTCGACATCCACTCTGCAGAGAGACGTTGTATTTAACAAGAGTAAGGAAGAGATAATAGATATTGCCATTGAAGGTACGAAGATGGTCAAGAAGAGAGCTGCTTCATTCCCCGGCAATATAAGACTTGAATATTCTCCGGAGAGTTTCACCGGAACTGAGATGGATTTTGCACTTGAGATCTGTACGGCCGTACAGAGAGAGTGGGGAGCAACCAAGGATAATCCGATTATAATTAATCTCCCTTCTACGGTTGAGACTAACACTCCCAATGTATATGCTGATGAGATTGAGTGGATGAACACTCATTTTGAGAACAGAGAGAGCATTATCTTAAGTATCCATCCTCACAATGACAGAGGAACGGGAGTTGCCAGCTGTGAGCTTGCTATGATGGCAGGAGCTGAGAGAGTTGAGGGTACATTGTTCGGTAACGGTGAGAGAACCGGTAACCTGGATATAATGATTGTTGCATACAATATGTTCTCTCAGGGTGTTAATCCCGAGCTTGATATTGAGCATATAGGTGAGGCAATCGAGATATACGAGAGATGTTGCAAGATCCCGATTCATCCGAGACATCCTTATGCAGGTAAGCTTGTGTTTACAGCATTCTCCGGCAGCCATCAGGATGCAATCAATAAGGGCGTCCAGGCGATGAAGGAACGTGGAAGCGAGATTTGGCAGGTACCTTATCTTCCGATAGATCCTGCGGATATAGGAAGAGAATATGAGCCTATAGTTCGAATCAATTCACAGTCGGGCAAAGGCGGCGTAGCCTTTATTATGGATACATATTTCGGATACAAGTTGCCCAAGGCGATGCATAAAGAATTTGCCGAAGTTATTCAGGCATTGTCAGAGAAGCAGGGTGAGGTATCTCCCGAAGAGATCAACAATAAGTTCAGAGAAGAATATATTGAACGCAAAGAGCCTCTTCACTTTAAGAAACTTAAGGTTGACGATTTGTCTGAAGAAGAAGAGACCAACTTCGATACACATGTAACAGTTGTTTATACGGATCATGGCACGGAGAAGTCGATGGAAGGTGTCGGAAACGGACCTATTGATGCCGTTAAGCGTGCAATCGCAGAGAATCTTAATCTTGATATCAAGATTCTTGATTACACTGAGCATGCACTCCAGGCAGGTTCCAATTCCAAGGCTGCCGCATATATTCACCTGCTTGATTCCAACACGGGTAATGTTACATACGGTGTCGGTGAGAGCAGTAATATCACGAGAGCATCGGTTAGGGCGATATTCTCGGCTATTAACAGATTAGGATTGGTATAAGGATATATAACAGATTGGAGGGTGGACTATGAAGAGAATCGGTATGTTGACAAGCGGTGGAGACTGTCAGGCTCTTAATGCAGCCATGAGAGGTGTCGTTAAGTCTTTGGTAAACAGCGGTCAGGATGTGGAAATATACGGTTTCCTTAACGGCTACAGAGGACTGATTTACGGCGATTTCAAGATGCTTACGGGAAGAGACTTCTCAGGTATTCTTACGGTCGGCGGAACGATACTCGGAAGCAGTCGAACTCCTTTCAAGACTATCAAAGATCCCGATGAGAACGGCCTTAATAAGGTTGAGGCAATGAAGCAGAATTATCATAAGCTTCAGCTTGACTGTCTTGTGGTGCTTGGAGGTAACGGAACTCATAAGACTGCAAATCTTTTAAGAGAAGAAGGTCTTAATGTGGTAACCCTTCCCAAGACGATTGATAATGATTTGTATGGAACGGATATGACATTCGGATTCCAGAGTGCGGTTGATATTGCTACTGATTGCATAGACTGTATTCATACCACTGCAGCATCCCACGGACGTATCTTCATTGTGGAAGTAATGGGTCATAAGGTCGGTTACTTAACACTTAATGCAGGTATGGCAGGCGGAGCCGACATTATCTTAATTCCTGAGATACCATACGATATTAATAAAATCGTTGAGGCGGTTAAGACAAGAGAGAAGAACGGCAATCGCTTTACGATTATAGCTGTAGCTGAAGGTGCTATCAGTAAGGAAGATGCTAAGCTGTCCAAGAAGGAGTATCAGAAGAAGTTAGAGAAGAGGAAATATCCCTCTGTATCCTATGAGGTAGCCGCGCAGATTCTTGAGAAGACCGGACAGGAAGTGAGAGTTACCGTTCCGGGTCACACCCAGAGAGGCGGAAGTCCCTGCCCTTATGACAGAGTATTTGCCAGCAGACTCGGTGCAGAGGCAGGCAAGCTTATTCTGGAAGGTGAATACGGATTCATGGTCGGATATCGTAACAGAGAAATAGTTAAGGTTCCGCTTGAAGATGTGGCAGGTAAGCTTAAGATGCTTGATCCCGATTCCACCATTATCAAAGAAGCCAAGATGCTTGGAATAAGCTTCGGAGATTAAGTACAATCAGGAAACTGACAGGAAATATTTATGTCATATGTAGCGTTATACAGAAAGTTCCGTCCCGACAATTTCTCCGATGTTAAGGGACAGGATCATATAGTTACGACACTTAAGAACCAGATAACATCCGGCAGAGTCGGACATGCTTATCTGTTCTGCGGGACCAGAGGAACCGGTAAGACTACCGTAGCCAAGCTTATGGCCAAGGCGGTCAACTGCGAGAACCCACACGACGGTAACCCATGTGGTGAATGTCCGTCGTGCAAGGCTATTGCAGCCGGAGCCAGCATGAGTGTGGTTGAGATTGATGCCGCATCCAATAACGGTGTTGATAACGTCAGAGAGATTATCGATGAGGTTGCTTTCCCGCCTGCAGATGCCAAGTTCAGAGTATATATAATCGATGAGGTTCACATGCTGTCAATCGGTGCGTTTAATGCACTCCTTAAGACGCTTGAAGAGCCTCCGAGTTATTGCATATTTATCTTAGCAACAACAGATCCGCAGAAGATTCCCATTACCATATTATCAAGATGTCAGAGATATGATTTTAAGCGAATCACAACAGATATCATCACTGACAGGTTAGAAGAACTTACTTCAATCGAGAAGATGGATGTTGAGATAAGGGCTCTGCGTTACATTGCCAAGGTGGCGGACGGTTCCATGCGAGACGCGCTTAGTCTTCTTGATCAGTGCATGGCATTCCATTACGGTAAGAGACTTGAGTATGGTATGGTCCTTGATGTATTGGGCGCGGTGGATACGGAAGTGTTCAGTCGTCTGTACAGATGTATACTTAAGCAGGATGTAAGAGGATGCATAGTCATATTGGATGAGGCCGTATCACAGGGCAGCGAAATGACGCAGTTTGTGAACGATTTTATCGGGTATATGCGCAATCTGTTGATTATAGTCAGTTCGGATGATCCTTGGAGTATCCTTGATGTATCGGATGAGAGTAAGGAACGTCTCATAGAAGAGGCCGAACACAGTGATCTTAATATGCTTATGCGATATATAAGAATCGTATCTGAATTGGCCAACGATATTCGTTATGCAGCATCCAAACGAATAATGGTTGAGACGGCACTTATTAAGATATGCAAGCCGCAGATGGAGACGGATAACAGAGCGTTACTCGACAGAATCAGAGTGCTTGAAGAGAAGATTGAGAAGGGTATCGGCCCGATGGCTATGCCGGTATCTGGAGCAGGAATGATGAATATGAATTCCGTGTCCGGTCCGCAATCTGTAAGTACGGAACAAACCGTAGCTTTGCCGCAGGCACTTCCGGAAGACATTCAGGCGGTAGTTGATAATTGGAGCAGAATGATTTCGGGAATGCAGGATCCTGCAGTCAAATCCGTGCTTAAGAATACTTATCCCTCAATCACTTCGGATAACAAACTTAAGATAGTGTCACATGATGGCGTTAACGCCATGAGGCTTGACAGCGAATCCGGAAGGGTGGCCATCAAAGAAGCGATAGCCAAGTTCACCGGCAAAGAAGTGGATTTCATAATAGAAGCGATACCTTCTGACGGAAGCAAGGATGCATCCAATCCGAATATATTGGCACTTAAGAATATAAATATGGATATAATTACAGATAATAGAGAGGAGACGGATTATGTCTAGAAAAGGCGGATTTCCCGGAGGCGGAATGGGAATGCCGGGTAACATGAATAACCTGATGAAGCAGGCGCAGCGCATGCAGCGTCAGATGGAGGAGAATCAGCAGAAACTTGAGGAATCGGAGTATACTGCCAAGGCAGGCGGCGGCGCTGTTGAAGTGACTGTAAGCGGAACCAAGGAGATTAAGAATCTTAAATTATCCCCCGATGTTGTTGACCCGGATGATATTGAGATGCTTCAGGATCTTATAGTTGCTGCACTTAATGAGGCTTTTGCCCAGGTTGATAAGGCTTCGGGTGAAGCAATGAGCAAACTTACGGGAGGACTGGGAGGACTTCCTTTCTAATGGAGTTATACAGCGGACCGATTAATAAGTTAATAGATGAGTTGGCCGCTCTGCCCGGTATTGGCGAGAAATCTGCCGGCAGATTGGCATTTCACCTTATCAACATGCCCAAGGGCAAGGTTGAGAGATTAGCCAATACGATTCTGGAGGCCAAGGAGAAGGTATGCTATTGCACACAGTGCTATACCTTGACGGATAAAGAACTCTGTCCCGTATGTGCCAGTGACAAAAGAGATCATTCCCTTATCATGGTTGTTGAGAACAGCAGAGATATGGCAGCATATGAGAAAACGGGCAAATATACCGGAGTATACCATGTGCTGCACGGTGCCATCTCTCCGATGCTTGGTATAGGCCCCGGAGATATTAAATTAAAGGAATTGGTTGAAAGGCTTAAGGATGAAACTGTATCGGAAGTGATTATAGCCACCAATTCAAGCCTGGAAGGCGAGACCACTGCGATGTATATAAGCAAGTTGATCAAGCCCACGGGAGTTAAGGTTACACGTATAGCAAGCGGTGTTCCTGTAGGCGGAGATCTGGAATGTATAGATGAAGTAACGCTTTTAAGGGCACTTGAAGGAAGAACAGAGATATAAAAACAGTAATAAACTACATGTGTGAGGGAAGGAGCAAACTAATGAAAGAACAATACGGAGTTACAAAAGACGGACAGGTAATAAGCGCATATACGCTTAACGGAAGCAGAGGAATGAAGGCAATCGTACTTGATTACGGTGCAATACTTGATAAGGTGTATGCACCTGATGCGGCGGGCAATCTTGTAGATGTTACACTCAGCAGTCCCGATTATGCTTCTTATGCAGCAGATACCAACTTCTTCGGTTCTACAGTAGGACCCAGCGCCAACAGAATCGCCGGAGCAAGTTATGAGATAGACGGAGTTACATTCAATCTTGCCAAGAATGACGGAGAGAACAATCTTCACACCAATATACCTGACGGGCTTAACCGCCGTATGTGGAAGGCAACAGAGGGTGATAACAGTGTGACATTCTCCATTTCACTTCCCGACGGTGAGTACGGAATGGCCGGTAACAGAGAGATCAGTGTTACATATTCCGTTAACAATGACAATGAACTTAAGATAGAATATAAGGCCACAAGTGATAAGAAGACAGTGTTTAACATGACCAATCACTCATACTTTAATCTGGCCGGACATAATTCGGGCAGCGTGCTTGATCATGAGCTTACGATTAATGCTTCCAACTATACCAAGATAGTTGCAGGTGCTATTCCTACAGGTGAGATTGTATCGGTTAAGGGAACCGAACTTGATTTCACTTCAGCGAAGGCGGTCGGCAAGGATATAGAGGCTGATAACGAGCAGATGAAGCTTGTAAACGGTTATGATTTTAACTATGTGGTAGATAATTTCGATGGAACACTTCGTGAGATTGCGACCCTTAAGGATCCTAAGTCCGGCAGAGTGATGAAAGTTCTTACGGATCTTCCCGGAGTACAGTTATATACGGCCAACTGGGTAGAGCATGCGCCCGGTAAGGAAGGTGCGACCTACGAGGCAAGATACGGATTATGTCTTGAGACACAGGATTATCCCGACTCAATACATCATGATAATTTCCCGGATGTAGTATACGGACCTGACAGAGATTATCACACAGTGACAATATACAGATTCGAATAGGAGCAGATGTGACATGCCTGATCGCAAGGGCTTTCATATAGTCAAACCGGAAGAGAATACAGAGAAGCAGGGCAGTTTCAAGTCGCAGATAGTTAAGCACAGGCTCGTGGTAGCAATCAGAGCGGTGGTAGCCATCATTATATTTGTGGGACTGTTTATTCTGTTGAGGAATCGCTACAAGAATCAGATTTATTCAACATTAAATGTTGGCGAACGTTTCGAGAAGGTAAGCCTTGAGAATAATTCTTACATAAGTAATCACGGAAGTGTGGTTACGTACAGTAGGGACGGTATCAGCGCAACCGATGAATCCGGTAAGGTCATATGGAATCTGACATATGAGATGCAGAAGCCTATTGTACATCAGACAGACGGGTTGGTGGCGGTATGTGATTACAACGGGCATATCATATATATGATTAATGCAAGCGGTAAGGTAACGGAGATTGACACCAATCTTCCGGTCAGAGATTTTGCCGTATCGGGAGAGGAACGAGTTGCTGCCATTCTTGAGGATTCAAGCAATTCCTGGGTTAATCTCTATGATTCCAACGGAGCCAAGGTTGTCGAGATTAAGGCAACAATGACCAAGACAGGTTACCCGCTGGCGGTTGCTCTGTCAGGAGAAGTAATGGGTGTATCATACTTCTATGTTGACGGCGATTCAATGCGCAACAGTGTGACTTTCTATAATTTTGGTGGAATAGGCGAGAATACGTCAGATCACATAGTCTCAAGTTATGACTATGCGGATGCGGTGGTTCCGATTATTTCCTTTATGAATAACGAGACCTGTGTTGCATTGGCGGATAACAGGCTGATGTTCTTTACAGGTTCCAAGAAACCGGTTAGTTCATCCGATACACTTATAAGTGAGAATATTGTGGGCGCATATTGTGGTGATACAGATATAGGCCTTGTGTTCTATGATACATCGGGAGAACACAAATACAGGCTGGATCTGTATAATACAGCAGGTAAGAAGACAATGTCATATTCGTATGACATAGATTTTAAAGATATACTTATTCATAAGGGTCAGGTATTTATATATAATGAAGACCAATGCATCGTCTTAGATGATAACGGTAAGGAGAAATATACCGGACTCTTCGCTGACAAGGTGCTTAACGTGAGCACGACGGATTCAAATAAGAAATACATAGCGGTTACCAAGACCGCAATAGAGACATTGAGTTTTGAGTAGTATTAACATTACATTTATTATAGGAATAATTCTGGTCCTTATCGGTATAAGGGCCGGTTATAAGATTGGTCTTACCAAAGGCATATCACATCTTGTGGCGCTGATCGCAACGTTGCTTACGTTGATGCTCATATTGATGTTGACTGCAAGTATCCATGCCGGTCAGTCGCGCAACAGCATAATAACAATTATCATTCTTGTCATTCTCGGCACGGTATACGGCGTTGTGAAATTCCTTCTTAAATCAGCACACAAGGTATCCGAGCTTCCTCTTTTACATCAGCTTGATAAGATTGCAGGAATACTAATAGGCCTGATGTGGATCGGTACGTTATATATGGTAATAATCGCTTTATCATATAGAGGATTCTTGGGGCCCTTCGGAACCATGGTTGCGGAAGATGTGAAAAACAGCGAGATTCTGACTCTCATTAATTCCTACAATATAATGATGCCCAAATAGAACTATGAAGAGGCAACGCTTTAACGCGATAAAACCTTGTAAAATAAGCAAAAAAACATCTAAAAGGTGTTGACATCCTCTATTTAGGGTGATAAGATAATCAAGCCGCACTGAGAAGGGCGGCTTTTAAAAACTGCGAAAATGCAGAGTTCCGTTGCGAAGCAACGGATGGCAGCACGAGGTCACGAACTTGCATAGCAAGCGAAGTCGAGTGCGTTCCCGCGAAGCGGGAGCCTGAGTTCCTTGAAAACTGAACAGCAATGCAACCCTGAAAATTCCTAAAACACTATCAGGATTCTGAGACTGATAGGAAGGAAAATTTCAGAGAACGAAAACCTTTATTGGTAAATAACGGACAGATAAGCTAGAGTTTATCTGGCCAAGAATCAACTTTTTAATTTGAGAGTTTGATCCTGGCTCAGGATGAACGCTGGCG
>JAEEGL016391135.1_pt1 | contig 10040 bp, 10 predicted proteins | sample 9134231 | NCBI WGS metagenome assembly JAEEGL01 (sample SAMN16246548, study PRJNA631951) | gut metagenome | biome: gut microbiome; feature: rumen; material: fiber-attached | host: Bos | place: Iran: Karaj | collected 2018-10 | reverse complement strand
GTGTCCGCTTATAAGGACTACATGATCTCATTCTTTCATATGATTATAAATTTCGGAAAATCATATAATTTCTGCTTTAATCATTGATGTCCCTCACCAAGAAATACTTTGTCTTTTTTCTATATAATGGATATTTTTTATTTTTTTAAAATCTGATATTTTTTTATCGATATGTACATAAACTTCAGATTTTTCTGTTTTTATTTTATTTACCAAAAGTCCTAATTGATCTAAATTATTATGAACCAATATTAAATAATGTATCATTTGGATAGAGTTACATTATAAAAATTTATAGGTTTTTAAAAACAATCATATTAAACTTGTACGATATTTTTGCTCAATGTATTTTTTTATGATAAATAAATAAATTAAATAATCTTTCTCATAAACATCACATAAATCTTGTACCAGCTGTTATTGGCTCATCTAAACATACTTTTATCATATTCTGTTGTTTTATCTTTTTCTCAAAGCGAAAAAGAATATTGAATAACCATTCATTATATTCTAGAAAAACTTCCTTTTTTAAAATTCATATGTTACAGCCATTTCGTAAAAATAAGCCATCAAAATTTTTTATAGTTTCCCTATAATCTGGGTATTCTTTTGCAATAATTCCATATAATATAGACCATAATTTTTCGTTACATAATCATAAATTATGAAATGGTATTATTGGATTCCTTTTACTCATACAAATATCGTAATCATTTTTTGTTAAAAAATTTTTTATTGAACTTGAACTATTTTGTATTTTTTTTTGACTTATTGGCCTATCTATACTTATTCAAAATATATACTTTATTGATTGTTTAATTTTTTCACATAAGGTTTGATTTTTTCTCCAATTATTCCAAAAACTAAATGGATTATATTTAAACCTATATGTCATATACCTCCTATAATGACAAAATCATACATAATCCACATCACTTAAATCATAATTCTTCCATACCCAATACTGCGCTGTCAATTCTGCATAATTACTATTTTTCTCTGATATATTGTCTCATGTATCATCTCATAATATTCATAAATCTACTTTAGCCTTTTTCTTTCATACTTGTATCGGTACATATACATCATCCTCATATATATATCATGGTTTATGATGTGCTACAAATATCTTAATTTTAGGTCATTTTTTCATGATTTAATTTGAATTTTTAAAATACTATTCAAATGGATATATTTAATCTGCAAAAAATATCAGGTGAGATTTTGATGATACCTTAATTCAATTTTCTTTTTCTAAATACAATTTCCAATAATTTATTAACCGTTCTCCAAGTATTCACATAAATCTTTTTTCTCATTTTCAGTAAATTCATTCAGTTTGTAAATGATGTTTATTTATGTATTTTTCTAATTCAAATAAATATTTAAATAACCAATCTACATAATCTAAGAACAAATCTTTTTTCATTACAAATATGTGTCTATGCAATGGAAAGTATTCCTTACTTTCTTCTTCAATATCTCTAATTATACTTTCATAGTGTGGATATAAATTTAGAAAAATTTCTTTGGGTTTATCTTTTCGTTGTCAACCGAAATCTGCCCATCTTACAGTACAAAAATCCAAAAAACTATCTACATCTATTCATAGAAAGTTACGTAATTTTCATGTAATAAAAATTTCTCTTTTGGATGTGTATAAATCATAGGGATTATTTATGATGTAGTTAATCAAATTTATAGAGTTTTTTTTCAAGATATCTTTATTGTAATTAAATAAAGCATTTCCTTCTTTTCGTAATTGTATTTTTTCATTACGTGTTTTTTTCATAAATAAATATTTACATAAATTTGGCCTATAACAATATGTCATATACCTTCTATAGTGACAAAATCATACATAATCCACATTACTTAAATCATAGTTCTTCCATACCCAATACTGTGCCGTCAATTCTGCATAATTACTATTTTTCTCTGATATGTTGTCTCATGTATCATCTCACAATATTCATAAATCTACTTTAGCCTTTTTCTTTCATACTTGTATCGGTACATATACATCATCCTCATATATATATCATGGTTTATGATGTGCTACAAATATCTTAATTTTAGGTCATTTTTTCATGATTTAATATTTATAGTTTAAATTATTTTTTTGCGTTTTATATTTTTTGTGATAAAATATACCAATCCAACCATTTTTCAATATAAGCGGTTGATTAAAATTATGAATATAAACAGTATAATCTTGCAATTGTTAAATTTAATTTTTGTTTTTTTTAAATCTAAAAACTCGTTGTGTATGTACTCATATGCCATTTCTTTATTTAAATTTTTAATTGCAAAATTTTTTCAATTCTGTCATATCTTTTCAACTTCTTTTGGATCTAATTGTTCAAATTTTTCAATTAAATTACTAAAATCATTTTTCACTGGAATATAATCTACATTTGGAATTGCTCATATAAGTGCATATTCTTTCAAAGTACGTTCTTGTACAAAAACAGGCCTTCAGGAAAAAAATAGATATTTAAGTCTTCAAGAAAATCAGTATCATTCTACATCAATTAAACAACTATATGTCTTAACTAAATCAGGTAATGTAATATATTGTGTATTATTAGAATCTTTTATGTCTAAATATTGAGGATAATCATCTCATAATTTTGCTAAGACTAATCTAGAAGGAGATGTTTTAAAATTTCATATCCATCCAATTTTATTTACTAGTGGCTTTTCATATCAAGCATTTTCGATTTCTTTTGTGATTTTATTAAATTCTGGAATTCCACATTCAATCCAAGCATCATATGTCCAATCAGGTATTATTTTATCATAATATCATTCTCCTGTTGAATATGAAAAAACATTAAGTCTAATATATTTATTGATTGGTCTATCTCATGGATTTATAACGACAGGGGAAAAATTTTTAATATCTTGTAAAGATTCTTTTAAAATTTTTATCATAGATTTTTTTCTATCAGTCCATCATCATAAGCATAAAAAACGCAATTTTCATTTATTTTTTCGTATTATTAGTAATGATATAATGTCTTTTAATTTTATCATTCTCAACTTATTTTTTTACATAAATCCAAAGCATTTTTTACTGTTTGGTCCATATTAAAGTATTTATATTGTCCTAATCTTCAAGCGAATATAATATTTGGATAATTTTCCTTTCAATACTTTAAATATTTATCATAGAGATCTAAATTCTCATCATTGATAATTGGATAATATGGTTCATTGTCTCAATGAATATAATCTTGTGGATATTCATATGACACAATGGTCTGATTCGATTTTTCTTTTAGATAATATTTATATTCTACAATTCTGGTAAAATCATAATTACATGGATAATTTATTTGTGGTCAGGATTGAAAATATTCTCTATCATATTTTCTAAAATCAAATCTTAAACTACGATATGGCAATCTTCAAAATTTATAATCAAAAAACTCATCTATTGGTCATGTATATATTATTTTATTATAATAAATTCATTTTAAACCTTTAAAATCAATGTTAAGTTTTATTTTTAAATTAGCACTCTTTATAATATTTTTCATCATTTCAGTATATCATTTGCTTGGAATCGCTTGATACTTATCTTGAAAATATGAATCATCTCTCGATATTAATACTGGGACTCTAGATAAAATAGATGAGTCTATTTCATCACTAGTCAATCACCATTGTTTTTTTGTATATCATTCAAAAACTTTTTCAAAAACAAAATTTCATAAAAATTTTAAATCTTTATCTCAAGAATCCAACAATTCTTTAACTACAAGTCTTTTCCCGTATCAATAATTATCTATTAATAATCATTCTAATTTTTTGGCAAATTCTGATGGAAAAATCTGATATATTGAATTTAGATTAAATGGCAATGATACAACTTTCGAATCAATAATAGCTTTTACATTGTAAAAAAATGTTTCCCACTGAGTAAATTGCGATAAATAATCTCGAACTTCTTTATATTTGGTATGAAATACATGAGGTCAATATTTGTGAACTGTTATTCATATTTCTCCATCTTTATAATCATAACAATTTCATCAAATATGATTTCTTCTATCTATTATTAAAACATTTTTTCATAGCTGTGTAGTTAGTGTTTCTCATAACACTAGTCATGTCAATCATGCTCAAACTATTAAATAATCGTATTTCATACATTACGAATATAATGTAAAACGTCTAGTATCGGAGTATATTTTCTGATATTCTATATCAATATTTGTATATTTTACAATATCAAATTTTCATATCATTAAAATTTATCTTTATTTTTTTCAAAAAAATTTTTCATATCATTTTTCTGATGTTGAAATCAAAAATGTCCACATAAACAGTTTTCACATAGTATGATAGGCCTAGAATTTAGCATACAGTTCTCTAAGAATTTTCTTTCTTCCTGTCAAAGTTTCCCTTTAGGAGCCACAAAAAATCATCAAAAATCTTCCCATATTGAACGATGAAACATAAAACATCATATAGCATAGTATACGGCTATTGCTGAATATTCACTATTAATAGACAACTTATCAAAATATTGTGCGTTTACATTATCTAATCCTAAAGAATTTTCTCGTATATATTTAGCTACTGGTCATGACTTATATATCTTTTCATACCGAGTTTTGCATCATACCTTAGATGGATGCTCCCCAAATATAGATTCATAATCTTCTACTTTATTTATTTTTTGTAAAAAAAATTTATATGTTGCTGGATTTATATTAACAACAGGAGAAATCGCTCATGGAATATAGTCAGAACACTGTATACTCAATTTATATTTTTTCTTTAATTTTCTAAAAAATCATTCAGTAATAAACACATCTTCATTTATCTTGTATATGAACTCGGCATTTGGATGCCATTTAATTGCAAGATTCTGTGATAAAGCTAATCTATTTTCTTTACTATATAGGTAACTTCGACCATATTTTTTACAAAGACTTTTTAGATGAAAATTCTCACTACTCCCTGGTTGTACAACACAGACATCTATATTATTCTCAATATACTTTATAACTCTACCAAAAACCTTATCTCGCAAAAATTCATTATATCAAGCTACAATTATTAATAATGATTTATGGTTCTGTCTATTATCTACTATAAATTTACTGCCGCGGGTTTTAAATCTCTGATATTGTTGTGTTTTGTAATGAATATATGATTCAATGAAATAAAATCCAATATAGACATATTATTCACATCTTTTATTCTTTTAAACAGCAATCACATCTTTCAATAAATAAAATTTAAACTTATATTAATCCAACAACTTTAAAAAACAAATGCTTCATCGTTCCCCCAGTCCATGGACGTGAATATACGAAATTAGCAGAATTAATTAAATGATATGAATTTATGTTAGTATATATATATATCGAGAACAACCATTCAAATGTATATGCAAATAATCTTTTCATATTAGTCATACTTTTATGAACATTAAAAGGTAGAGATCATCTTATTTTTGTAATATAATTATTAACTAACCAATCATCATATTTTTTAGGATCATAATTTAATTCGTATTTTTTATCAATATAATCCAGAAATCAAAACATAAATTCACACATATCCATAAAATGGTTCCTAGACATTATTCATGAACTTTTAGCTATCATAATATAATCTTGGTTTCAAAGTTTCTTATCTATATTTAAATATTTTTTACCTTTATTGATAGTATGACAATATCATACATAATCTTGCCACAACATTGGACATTGTTGCCGATATTTACTTAAAAATTTTTCTAATCAAAATACCCTAGAGAACCTATTTCATTTTCTCACCTCATATACTTGACACGAATTATCGTTTACTAAGTTTTCATCAAAATCTCATGAGTATATCCTACGCCTATAATGGCACGTCCCTATATAATCTGAATCTTTATCATTTTTTCGTATATCATAGAACATACTAAATTCTGACAAATATGGATTTAATAATCATTCTGGGCCATAAAACCATTTAGTTAACTTATCATCATCCTTTTTTTGCGTTTTATCATGATAACAACAATATATGGTAAGCTTTCACATAATTATTATATTTAATATTATAAATCCCTAGCTAATCTGGCATTATTACGATACTATTACCTAATAGGATTCTGTTCTACAATTTTCAACATGTTATATAAAGTTGCTCACTTTATTATATCTCTTTTCACACATATACCCAATTGTTGCTGTAATAATAAGTTCCTAAAATATTCAATAGTTTTTTCCAATCAGTCTTCCAATTCTATACAAGGCTCCCATCATAACATTTCTTTTGCTAACTTATTATTTGCTCTTCTTTGTTTTGGATCATCTTTAGGCAAATCCTCATATATAATCTTACTTGTACATCATGGAATTAAACTAATTACTTTTTCTGCTAATTCTTTTATAGTAAATTCATATTCAGTTCAAATATTTACTGGTCAAATAAATCATTTCTCATTATTCATCATCAATGTCATTCCACTAATGAGATCGTCTACATATTGAAAAGATCTCGTTTGACTTCAATCTCCATAAATTGTAATATCCTGATTCTGAAGAGCTTGCATAATAAAATTACTAACCACACGTCAATCATGTGGATGCATATTTGGTCAATAAGTATTAAATATTCTTATAATTCTAATATCCACTCAATACTGTCTATGATAATCCATAAATAAGGTTTCAGCCGCTCTTTTTCATTCATCATAGCATGACCTGATTCAGTTAATATTCACATTTCACCGGTATGTCTCTGGTTGTGGATGAACTGATGGATCTCAATATACTTCTGATGTTGAAGATTGTAAAATTCTAGCTTTAACTTTCAATGCTAGCTCAAGCATATTTATGGCTCATAAGAGGGAAGTTTTTATTGTTTCAACTGGATTCTTTTGGTAATGAATTGGAGATGCTGGGCATGCTAAATTATATATTTCATCCACTTGTGCCCAAAATGGTTGAGTAACATCGTGTAAAACGAAAGTAAAGGCTGGATTAGAAATCAGACTTTCAATATTTTTTTTATTTCATGTGAATAAGTTATCTAAACAAATTACCTCATTTCCTTCGTTTAATAGTTTTTTACACAAATGCGATCATAGAAATCATGCTCATCATGTGACCAAAATTTTTTTCATACAAAAAACTTTTAATTATAAATATTTTTTATCTGTATAATTATAATTGTCAATTTTTCAACTCAAAGTGCTTCATATTAATAAATAAAAATAATTATTTAAATTATTTGTCATTGTAAATATTATTTATAATAAAAAAATCTCAAAATAATTTCGAGATTAGTTTTAATTTATGATTACATTAATCTTAGACTTGTTGGTAAATCTGATTTCAAACTTTCCCAATCTAACTTTGATGGATTTTGGAGTTCATCGCACCACCTAACCACTTTTTCTATTTGAAGGATATATGATGGAGAAATATATCGCTCATTTTCAAGCTGAGATTTTAGTGATTGAATCGTAGATTTTATACTGAATAAATCTGAACTTGCATGACTAGAATATCAAAAAGCATAAGAAATAGCATTTATACGATCAGCAAATTTTGAAATATTTTGATCAGCTCTATCATTATTGTAGATATTTTCAAAAATATTCATAAGAAAAAAACTGTTCAAATTTGTCTTCAATGCTTGCATTTGGTCTGTAGTTGGCACTTTTTTATCATCTTCTGATGTTAATCAGAGTTGTAAAGCAACATTTTCGTCCATTTCTCACACTTCTGTTTTATCGGAGAAAATCACTTCTTTTAGTCAATCCAACAATGGATCTTTTTCTTCTGTAACAATAAGATCTACATGTTCAGTGTTTGTACTTCCAGTTTTATTGTAATTTATATCACTATTTGATGAATTATTGCTTTGTTGAATCATTTCTATCGCTATTAAATTATTTTGTTGTTCAGATTTAATAGTAGGCCACTCAACATTTTCTGTAGATAATGTGAATGTTGCTGAAATATTATTTTTAGCCAAAAAATTTAACATTACTTCTGAATCTTCAACTACATCTATTGTTTCAGAATCAGGATTGATAGCAACTAATTCCGAAGAAATCTGTTTGATTTCTGTTTCTTCAGAATGCTTAGTTTTTACTGTTATTTTATCTCCATCATTTTTTACTAGCATTTCTCCATTTTCCTCCTTGGCAATATGGATATCCAAAATTTGGTCTTTCTCCTGAGAAATTGAAAAATCTGGGGTAATTATCTCCATATCAGATTTACATTCTGGACTATATATTCTAAAGAATTTACCATCAAATAAAGAAATCTGATATCATTTTTTTGTTTTAACAATAGAGAACTCTGCAGGTCATACAATTTTAGCTTGTGTTCAATCTGTTAAATTAAATAGCAAATCAGTTCATTCTGGAAATGAAACAATGTCTCCATCTTGAATAGTATTTAATTTGTCAGAGTTTAATACCGTTTTTCCATTTCTAACTAAAGAATATTCTCCATTAAATTCAACTATCTCAGCTACATAATCAGCAAAAACTCCATTTGGAGTATTGCTTTGTTTTACTGAAAATATTCCAAAATCTACTACTTCAGTTTTGTCAAGGATTAATCATCCAAATACGACAAACACTAGGGCCACAGCCAACGATGTATACACGATTCTCTTGGATGCAAAAAAGAATGTTTTGGATGGGATTTTGGTAGAAATTTCTATTCAGTTTTTTTCTTTTTGGATACGAGAAAAAAGCTCGCTCTTGATGTGAGCTGGCATTTTCTGTGATTGTTGATGCTTGAAATACTCTGAAAGCTTCATTCTCCCAAATAAAAAATATTAAACCCTTTCACTATTGTATACGAAAGAAATCTGATTTTGTGACAAAATTGTATAATTTTTTCTTTTTAAATTTTTGTTTAAAATTTCTCTGTGTTTTTTTGCATTTTTTTGATTTTGGAATATAATGAAATATAAGATTTTATATAAAATATATTGGATGATGAATAAGTTCATTAAAAAATTATTAAGAAAATTTAAAGAATTTAAGAAAAACCATAATTCAAACATGAATATTCTTATTGAATGTATAGCAATAATTATGATATGGAGAGGCGTCTGGGATTTACTAGAAATATATATTTTACCCGGAAACCAATTAGCGAGCAACATAATGTGTATTATAGTATGAATTATCGTACTTTTATGGGATGATTGAAGATTATGAGAATTAGAAGAGGAACCTCATAGAAATAAAAATAGATAATTTATTAATTTAATAATATATCATGCTAAAATTTTCAAAGAAAATACTAAGAAAAATCAAGCAGTTTAGAAAGGATCATAAATCAAATTGGAATATTTTTCTAATTTTTCTGGCTGTTGTGATGCTATGGAAATGAATTCAGGATTTACTTACGATAATTTTATTCCCAGATTATCCGATTATTAGTTGTATAATCTGTATCGTAGTTTGATTATCTATATTATTAATCGATGATGGAAAAATAGATGAACTATCGGAACCTATAGAAAATAATAAATAAAAACAAATTTTATATAAAAACACATAATAAAAATGAAACAAAATGCTTATCAAATGGAATTCTCTGAATTACTCGAAGAACTACAGACTTCAGAAAATTGAATTTCTATAAAAGAAGCTAAAACTAGGAATGAATTATACTGACTCAATACAATTAAATCAAAAGATAAAAACTCTGCTTTAAAAATTTTTTTGGAACAATTTACATCACCACTTGTGATAATTTTAATTATAGCTGCGGCCATTTCTGGTTTCATTATCAAAGAATATGTAGATGCTATTATAATTTGAGCTGTAGTAGTATTGAATGCATTACTTGGATTTTTTCAAGAATATAAAGCTGATAAAGCAATCCAATCTTTGAAAAAGATGTCTGGTCTGAAATCCAAGGTTTTAAGAGATGGGGAAGAAATGTTGGTTGAATCAAGTGAATTAACGATTTGAGATGTGATTTTACTAGAAGCTGGAGATAAAATTCCCGCAGACGCTAGACTTTTTGAAGCTGTAAATTTGGAAGTAG